>Ga0209514_10002355_pt1 | contig 29516 bp, 31 predicted proteins | sample Subgrocontami58m_FD_187452 | JGI IMG/M metagenome (GOLD analysis project Ga0209514, IMG submission 187452) | Subsurface groundwater microbial communities from S. Glens Falls, New York, USA - GMW37 contaminated, 5.8 m (SPAdes) (version 3) | ecosystem: Environmental > Aquatic > Deep subsurface >...
TCGCGAGCGAGGCGCGCAGCCTGGCGTTCGCGCCGACGCCCCCGGCGACGACCAGCCGCTCGAGCCCGCTTTGCTCGATCGCGGAGACGCACTTCGCGACCAGCACCTCGACTGCCGCTTCCTGGAACGCGCGGGCGATGTCGGCGCGCGTCTGCGCATCGACCACGCTCTTCGCGCATTCGATCGCCACCGCGGTCTTCAGTCCGCTGAAGCTGAAGTCCAGATCGCCCGAGGCGATCATCGGGCGCGGGAAGCGGAACCGGTCCGCGCGTCCGTGCTCGGCCAGCTGCGCGAGCGCCGGGCCGCCGGGATACGGCAGCCCGAGCAGCTTCGCCGTCTTGTCGAAGGCTTCGCCCGCGGCATCGTCCTGGGTCTCGCCGAGCAGCGCGTACTCGCCCACGCCCGCGACGTGCATGAGCTGCGTATGTCCGCCTGAGACGAGCAGCGCGACGAACGGGAAGGCGGGTGCGTCCTCCGCGAGCAGCGGCGAGAGCAGATGGCCCTCGAGATGATGAACGCCGATGGCCGGTACGCCGAGTCCGAAGGCGAGGCTCGCCGCGACACCGGCGCCGACGAGCAGCGCTCCCGCCAGGCCCGGCCCCTCGGTATAGGCGACCGCCGACAACTCGTCGAGACCTCTGCCGCCACGCCCCATGACTTCGCGCACCAGCGGCAGCAGCCGGCGGATGTGGTCGCGAGACGCGAGCTCCGGCACCACGCCGCCGTATTCGTCGTGCAGCGCCACCTGCGAATGCAGGGCGTGCGATTGAAGGCCGTTCGCGGTATCGTAGAGCGCCGCGCCGGTCTCGTCACACGAGGTTTCGATTCCCAGAATCAGCATGAATGGCCGGTAGACTTGATCTTACGCGTCAGCGTCGAGTCAGCATAATTCCATAGAATCGGCCGCTCCATGTTTGAACGACTCCGGATTCTACCGCTCGCAGCGCTCGCCTCCGCTGTGCCGATCGGGTTCTCGATGCTGCTGTGCGGGTGCAAGAACGAGGCGACACCCGTCGCCGCGCCCGCTCCCCGGATTTCTCCGGACGCCGTTGCCGGCCCGATGAAGCTGACGGACGCGCAGCGGCAGTACATCGCCGTCGAGCCCGTCGCCGCTTCGCGCGCGGCCGAAACGCTGGCAATGCCCGCACGCGTCACGTTCCGCCCGCAGGCGCAATCGGCTGTCGGGGCCACTGTGGCGGGGCGCATCGTCGCGGTGCTGGTCCAGGCCGGGCAGGTGGTCAGGGCCGGTGCGCCGCTGTTGACCATCGAGAGTGCCGACGCGGCCGCCGCGCGCGCGGCGCTCGATCAGGCGGCCACCAGGCTGGGCAGCGCCGAGAGCGTGTACAGGCGCCAGGTCGAGATGGTCGAAAAAGGCGTCGGCCTCGAGCTCGAACGGCAGGAAGCCGAAGCACGGTTGAAGGATGCGCGCGCCGAGCACGAGCGGGCGCGCCACGCATCGGATCTGATCGGGGCCGGCAAGGGCATACGGGTCGCCGTGCGGGCGCCTGCGGACGGCATGGTGATGGCGATTCGCGCGGCGGTCGGCGCGATGGTCGCCCCCGGCGGCGAAGCGCTGCTGGAGCTCGGCGATCCGACCCGGCTGCAGGTGGTCGCGCAGGTGCCTGAAGGCGATCTGCGCCGCATCTCCGTCGGCCAGCAGGCCGAAGTCGAACTGCCGGCGCTCGCAACGCGCGTCGCCGCCCGGGTCGAGAACTTCAGCCCGCGCGTGGATCAGGAATCGCGTCGAGCGCAGGTGTACATTGCGCTCGCCGGGCGCGTCGACGGCCTGCGTGCGGGAATGATGGCGCAGGTCGCGGTGCGCGTGAGCGCCGAGGAGGGCATTACAGTGCCCACGTCGGCGGTCCTGATCAAGGATGGCAGGCGCCGCGTGGTCTACGTGGCGCGCCCGGACGGCACCTTCGAGGCACGTGAGGTGCGCACGGGGCGCAGCCGCGACGGTCGGGTGGTCATTCTGCAGGGGCTTTCGGACGGAGACAGGCTGGTGGTGCGCGGCGCGTTGCTGCTCGACAACCAGGCAGAACAACTGCTCTGAACATGCTGCGCCTGTTCATAGAAGCGTGCGTGCACCGCCGCGTGGCGGTGATGTTTGCGACCTTCGTCGTGGCTGCCTTCGGGTTGCGCGCCTACCTCGACACGCCCATCGAGGCCTATCCGGACGTCACCAACGCGCAGGTCACGGTGATCACCCAGCTTCCCGGAAATGCGCCGGAGGAAATCGAGCGGCGCATCACCGTGCCGCTGGAGCGGGAGCTGAACGGCACGCCGGGGATGACCCTGATGCGCAGCGAGAGCCTGTTCGGCCTGTCGTTGATCACCCTGACCTTCTCCGACGAAACGGGCGGTTTCCGGGCACGGGCCGTCGTCTCGCAGCGCATCGCCTCCGCCGATCTGCCTCCCGGGGTCACGCCGGAGCTTGCGCCCGAAGCGACGCCGCTGGGCGAGGTCTACCAGTTCCGGCTCGTGAGCGACCGTCACGATCTCTATCAGTTGCGCTCCGAAATGCAGTGGAACGTCGTGCGCGTACTGCGCCAGGTGCAGGGCGTCGCCGACGTCGTGCCCTTCGGCGGCTACCTGAAGGAAATGCACGTCGAGGCCGACGCCGCGCGCATGTTCGCCCAGGGCCTGACGCTGGCCGACATCGAACAGGCGATCGCCCGATCCAACCTGAACGTCGGCGGCGGGTTCCTGCGCCAGGGCGACCAGGAGCTTACGGTGCGCGGCATCGGCTATCTGGAATCCGCGGAGGACATCAAGCGCATCGTGCTGAAGAGCAGGGACGGGACGCCGGTCACGATCGGCGACGTGTGCAACGTGGTCCAGTCCTTTACGCCGCGGCGCGGCACGGTCGGTTTCGGCACCCGGAAGGAGGCGATCGAGGGCTTCGTGTGGATGCGGCGCGGCGAGAATCCCTCGCGGGTGCTCGAGGGCGTGCATGCCAAGGTGCTCGAGCTCAACGACTCCATTCTTCCCAAGGGGATGCGCGTCGTGCCCTTCTACGACCGCACCGATCTGGTCGGCCTGACGCTGTCCACGGTCCACGAGAATCTCCTGACCGGATTCCTTCTCGTGGTCGCGCTGGTCTGGCTGTTCCTGCGCAGCGTCCTGGGCTCACTGGTTGTCGCCGTGGTCATCCCGCTGTCGCTGCTGGTGGCTTTCCTCGGCCTCTATGCGCTCGGGCTCCCCGCCAACCTGATCTCGATGGGCGCGATCGACTTCGGGATTCTCGTCGACGGCGCGGTGGTGCTGGTCGAGAACGTCATCCATGCGCTGCGCCACGACCGGCCCCCTGACCGGCGCGGGGTGCTGCGGCTGGTGGTGCGCTCGGCGGTGGACGTGGGCCGTCCGACGCTCTACGCGATGCTGATCATCATCGCCGCGCTGGTCCCGGTGTTCACGCTGCAATCCGTCGAGGGACGCATCTTCCGGCCGCTGTCGCTCACCTACTCGTTCGCGCTGGTCGGCGCGCTGGTGTTCGCGCTCACGCTGGTGCCGGCGCTGTGCGCCGCGCTGTTCCGTCCGCGCCACGCGCGGCTTCGGGAGCCCGCATGGGTCGAGGGGCTGCGCGCGGCCTACCGGCGGTCGCTCGGCTGGTTGCTGGAGCGTCGCGCGGTGGCGCTCGCCGCGGCATTCGCGCTGCTCGCGCTGGGAGCGTTCACGCTCACGCGTCTGGGCACCGAGTTTCTCCCGGAGCTCGACGAAGGCGACATCGTCGTATTCGTCGAGATGCCTCCCAGCATCGCACTGGCCAAGGGCCAGGAGATCCTGCTCGAAGTGCGCCGGCGGGTGCTCGCCTTTCCCGAGGTCAAGGGAACCCTGAGCGAGCAGGGCCGTCCCGAGGACGGCACAGACAACGAGGGCGTCAACATGAGCGAGACGTTCATCCGGCTGAAGCCTCGCCGCGAATGGCGCCCGGGTTGGGACAAGAACCGCCTGGTGCAGGAAATGCGCGCCTCGGTGAACGAGATCCCCGGCGTGCGCTACAACTTCTCGCAGCCGATCAAGGACAACGTCGAGGAGGCCGTCAGCGGCGTGCGCGGCAAGGTGGTGCTCAAGATTTTCGGGCCCGATCTGGCGCGCATGCGCGGCACGCTGGAGAAGGCGAGGGACGCGCTCAAGGCGGTGCCGGGCATCGTCGATCTCGACCTCTACCGGGACTCGTCGACACCCCAGTTGCAGGTGCGCTTCGATCGCCGGGCGCTCGCGCGCGCGGGAATTGGGATGGAAGACGCGCAGCGCACTCTTGAAACCGCGCTGGCCGGGCGCGTGCCGACCGCGTTGTGGGAGGGCGAGCGCCCGGTGCCCATTCGACTGATGCTGCCGCTCGAGGTCCGCGACGACACCGAAAGGATCGGCGCCATCACGGTCGCCGGCGAATCGGGCGCACGCGTTCCTCTGCGGGACCTGGCCGATATCCGGGTCGCCAGCGGCGTGGCATCGATCAACCGGGAAGGCAACAGCCGTTTTCTCGCGCTGAAGTTCAACATCGACGGACGCGACATGGGCTCGGTGGTCAAGGATGCCATCGAAACGGTCCGCCAGAGCGTGCCGCCTCCCGAGGGCTACTACTTCGTCTGGGGCGGCGAGTTCGAGAACCAGCAGCGCGCGCTCGCGCGGCTCAAGCTCGTCGTTCCGGTGGCGGTGCTCATCGTGCTCGGCCTCCTCTACGGGGCGATGAATTCGGGGCGCAGCGCGCTCGCCATTCTGCTGACCGTTCCGTTCGCGCTCACCGGGGGCGCCTTCGCGCTGCTTGCTGCGGGAGTGCCCCTGTCGGTCAGCGCGACGGTGGGCTTCATCGCGCTGCTCGGGCAGGTGTCGCTGATGGGGCTGCTGGTGCTCAGCGCAGCGGAAGCGCGGCGGCGCAGCGGCGAGGCACTGCGGCCGGCGCTCATCGAAGGCGCCGCCGAGCGGCTGCGCCCGGTGCTCATGGCCTCGCTGCTCGCGCTGGTGGGCCTGTTGCCCATGGCGCTCTCGACGGGGGTGGGCAGCGAAACGCAGCGGCCGTTCGCGCTGGTGGTGGTGGGGGGCATGTTGACCACGCTGCTGGTCGCCCTGTGGCTGCTGCCGACGCTGTACAGCGCGATCACGCCCAAGAGCCTGGCGACGCCGGAGGAGACCGACGAACAGCTGGGAGAGAATCCGTGAGCGTTCGCGCGATTTGTCGGATTCTGCTTTTCATTGCGCTCGCATCGCAGTCGCTCGCCCGGGCGCAGGACGCGAACGCGGATCTTCCCGGGGAATTGACGCTGCCCGTCCTGCTGCGGCTCGTCGCCGAGCGCAGCCCGCGGCTCGCAGTCGAACAGGTGGCGATCGAGGCCGCCGGCGCGGAACGGATTGCCGCCGGGGCGCTGCCCAATCCCTCGGTTTCCTACGGGCGTTTCACTCCCTCGGGCGGCGCGAGAACGCAATTCGACGGCAGCCGGCAGCAGCAGGCGACACTGGATCTTCCGCTGCTGATCGCGGGCCAGCGCGGCGCGCGAATCGAGGCTGCCGACCAGGGACTGCTGGCAGCCCGCGCCCGCGTCGGGCTGGCGGGCAATGAACTGGCGCTGCGCGCGGCGGACCTGTTCGTCGGGCTGCAGGCCGCGCAGGAAAAGGTTGCGCTCATCGGCGAATCGGTCGCCGAGATCGAGCGCATTGTGGCGATCGTGTCCGGACGCCTGGCGAGCGGCGCTGCGAGCCGTTACGACCTGACGCGGGTCGAGGTCGAGCTCGCCGGCGCGAACGCGCGGCTCGCGGACGCACGCGCGGAACTGGCGGAGAAATCCGCGGGACTGGCGACCCTGCTGGGAGCCCCGGGATGGCGGCCGAGGGCGAACGGCACGGCCGTACCCGCCGGCTTGCCGGCCCGCGTGGACCAATGGCGAGACGCGCTGGTCGCAAGCAACCCGCAGATCGTTGCGGCGAGGCGCGAGGAAGACGCGGCGCGGGCGGCGCTCAGGCGCACCGAACGCGAGCGCTGGCCGGTGCCGGTGCTCAGCTTGGGCAGGACCTGGACGGGCGATCCCTTTGGCGCCACCAACTTCGTCGGCCTGTCCACCGAGATCCCCTTGTCCGATGCCTGGCGCGGGCTGATGGCAAAGGCTGCGGCCGATGTCCGGGCCGCGCAGCGACGCCGTGAAGCGGTCGAATCCGAGGCCGAAGTGGAACTGCGGCAACGGATCGATGCGCTCGCCGAGCGGCAGGCCGCACTCGAGCGGTTCAGGCGCAATGTCGGCGAGCGCATCCCCGCGCTCAAACAGATGGCCGAAGACGCCTATCGGCTCGGGCGCGGGTCGCTGCTGGAATTGATCGATGCCGCGCGTTCGCGGCTGGACGCGCGCTTGACGGAGGTCGACCTGCGCGCGGCAACCGTCGGGCCGGAATTGCGGATCCTGGCGTTGACCGGCAAGCTCGGCGGATAGGGCACGCCGGCGGCCTTGCGATGTTCCGGGCCGCTTCCCGGGCCGGGCGCATCCATCGCCGGAAAGGGCGTCGGCTGGCGCGGCAAGGCAAAAGCGGCTAAAATACAAAGTTCGCACCGTTGGAAATCACCGTTGGAAATGGGACTGGGACTGCATGCCGACCGTTCGCGTCAAGGAAAACGAGCCATTCGAAGTGGCATTGCGCCGCTTCAAACGCACCGTGGAAAAGACCGGGCTGCTCACCGAGCTGCGCTCGCGCGAGTTCTACGAGAAGCCCACCGCGTACCGCAAGCGCAAGCTCGCCGCGGCGATCAAGCGCCACTACAAGCGCCTGCGCAGCCACGCGCTGCCGCCGAAGCTTTACTAGGAATCCGGAGCCTGGATTCAGCGAGGCCGAGCCGGCTCCAAGCCCGCTCGGCCTTGCGCATTTCCGGGCCCGCGTCACGCCGGCTCCGCCCAATCTCCCCATGTCGCTGAAAGCCACGATCACCGAGGACATGAAATCCGCGCTGAAGGCGAAGGAGACCCGGCGCCTGTCCGCCATCAGGCTGCTGCTGGCGGCCGTGAAGCAGCGCGAGATCGACGAGCGCGTCGAGCTCGGCGATGCCGATGTCCTTGGCATCGTCGAGAAGCTGATCAAGCAGCGGCGCGACTCCATCGCGCAGTTCCAGGCGGCGAACCGCCAGGACCTCGTCGACGCCGAAACCTTCGAGCTCGACGTGCTCTCGGGCTACCTGCCCAAGCAGTTGAGCGAGGCGGAGGTCGGCGAGGCGATCGCCAGGGCGATCGCCGAGTCCGGTGCCAAGGCCATGCAGGACATGGGAAAGGTGATGGGTCTGCTCAAGGCGCGGCTGGCCGGAAAGGCCGACATGGGCAAGGTTTCGGGGCTGGTAAAGGCAAGGCTCGCGGGCTGAACCGGGCTTGCCAAACGGAAAATATCACCTATAAATAAACGAGCGGCCGTACATGCGGCCCTCATCCGGCGCGCGATAGGGCGCGCCGGTTCGTTTTCGCCGACCAGGTTTGATTCCGGAATCGTTCAAGAACGACCTGCTCAATCGCGTCGACATCGTCGATCTGATCGAGCGCCACGTGCGCCTGAAGAAGGCGGGCGCGAACTTCGTCGCGTGCTGCCCGTTCCACAACGAGAAGACGCCGTCGTTCACGGTAAGCCCGAGCAAGCAGTTCTACCACTGCTTCGGTTGCGGGGCGCACGGCAACGCAATTTCCTTCGTGATGGAGTTTTCGGGTCTCGGTTACGTCGACGCGGTCAAGGATCTCGCCGAATCCGTCGGCATGAAGCTGCCCGAGTTCGAGCGCCGCGCCGGGCGCGACACGCCGAGTGCCGAGTACGAGGGGCCCGATCTCTACGAAGTGCTGAAGCGCGCGGCGGATTTCTATCGCGAGCAGTTGAAGGCATCGCCGGCGGCGGTCGAGTATCTCAAGCGGCGCGGGCTCACGGGCAAGGTGGCTGCCCGCTTCGGCATCGGCTATGCGCCGCCGGGCTGGCAGAACCTGCAGGCGGCGTTTCCGGACTACGGCGCCAAGGCGCTCAAGGACTGCGGGCTCGTGATCGACGGCGAGGGCGGACGGCGCTACGACCGCTTTCGCGACCGCATCATGTTTCCGATCCTGAACCAGCGCGGCTCGGTGATCGGATTCGGCGGCCGCGTCCTGGGCGACGGCGAACCGAAGTACCTGAACTCGCCCGAGACGCCGCTGTTCGAGAAGGGGCGCGAGCTCTACGGACTGCCGCAGGCGCGCGCGGCGATTCGCGAGGCGGGGCGAGTGGTGGTGGTCGAGGGCTACATGGACGTCGTCGCGCTTTCGCAGCACGGCATCGAATACGCCGTCGCGACGCTCGGCACGGCCACCAGCGCGACCCACGTGCAGAAGCTGTTCCGGCAGACCGACGAGATCGTGTTCTGCTTCGACGGAGATGCCGCAGGCAGGCGCGCGGCCTGGCATGCGCTCGACGTGAGTCTTCCGGTGCTCGCCGACCACAAGGCGGTCAGGTTCCTGTTCCTGCCGGACGAGGACGATCCGGACAGCTACGTTCGGACACACGGGCGGGAGGACTTCGAGCGGCTGCTCCAGGAAGCGCGCCCGCTGTCGGAGTTTCTTCTCGCCGAACTCAGAGGCCGGGTCGACATGTCGACCTCCGAGGGGCGCTCGCGCCTCGTGCACGAGGCGAAGCCGCTGCTCAGGCGCATCGCGGCACCCGTGCTCCAGCTGCAGATACTGAAGCAGCTCGCGCAGGCCGCGGGAATCACGCAGGAGGAAGCCGCGCGGTTGACCGAGATACGGACCGCCGTGGCGGCGCGGCCCTCGCATCCAGCGCCGGCCAGAGGCGCCGATCGCGTGATGCTGGCGTTGGACCGCAAGCTCGAGCGGGAGTTGCTTGCCTGCCTGCTGGCCCATCCGCCGCTCGTGCGCGAAGTGCCGGCGGAGATCGTCGATCCCAGCCACCCCGAGGGGCGTGCGCTCCTCGCGCTGATGGCGCTCGACAGGATCGAGGAACTTACGCACGCCGTGATTCTCGAAATGTTGAGAGGCTCGGAGCACGAGGCCGTGCTCACGCGAATCGGCGGCGAGTTTCTGGAAAGGGAAATGGAAGTTGCCGTCGCCCGGGAGGTGTTCAAGGGCGCGGTCACGGCGATCCGAACGCGCGACCCCAATCCGCGCATCAAGGAACTGGGGGAGAAAGAGGCCAGGGAGGGACTCACTGCGCCGGAGCGCGACGAATTCGTACGATTGATGGCCGAGGTCGCCGCATTGAAGCGGCACCGAATGCCCCCATCTCGTGTGGTATAATCTTCAGCTTTTTTTCTCCCAGCAGCAGCCCTCTCAGGAAAAAGTCATGGCAAAACAGACCGTTAAAGCCAACGCCGGCGCGAAGGATAAAGCCAAGGCCGCGCGCATGAAGGCCCAGCAGGTGGCCCAGCGCGCCAAGGCGCAGCGGGCGAAGGCGCAGGCGGAAGCCGCCAAGGCGAGGGAGCGCGCGGCGCGCGAGAAGGCGCAGCAGAAGGAGCGGCTGGCCCGCGAGAAGGCACGTGAGAAAGCGGTGAAGGAGAAGGAAAAGGCGCGCATCGCGAAGGAGCGCGAGAAGGAAAGGCTCGCTCGCCAGAAGGAGAAGGAACGCGTCGCCCGCGAGAAACTGAAAGAGAAGGAAAGATTGCAGAAGGAAAAGGAGCTCGCGAAGCAGAAGGCGCTCGAGGCGAAGCTCAAGGCGCAGGAACTCGCCAAGGCGACCCGCGGCCGCCCCGGCCGGCCCGCGAAGCGCGACCGCGACGCGGAGCGCGCGTTGCTCGCGCGCGCCGAACTGAAGCCCGAGGAAGCCGAAGCCCGGCGCACGCGGCTGAAGAACCTCATCAAGCTCGGCAAGGAGCGGGGTTACCTCACCTATGCGGAGGTGAACGACCACCTGCCCGACGACATGGTGGACGCGGAGCAGATCGAATCGATCATCACCACCTTCAACGACATGAGCATCCAGGTCTACGACGAGGCCCCGGATGCCGAGACGCTGCTCATCAGCGAGAACGCGCCCGCGGTCGTGCCGGACGAGGACGCCGAGGAGGCCGCGGAAGCCGCGCTCTCCACGGTGGACCCCGAATTCGGCCGCACCACGGACCCGGTGCGCATGTACATGCGCGAGATGGGCTCGGTGGAGCTGCTGACGCGCGAGGGCGAGATCGAGATCGCCAAGCGGATCGAGGACGGACTGAAGCACATGATCCAGGCCATCTCGGCCTGCCCCACCACGATCGGCGAGATCCTCGAGCTCGTGGCGAAGGTCGAGCGCGACGAAATGCGCATCGACGAGCTGGTCGACGGCCTGATCGACCCGAACGCCAAGGAAGAGCCGATCGAGGAGATCGCCGAGGAAGCCGAGATCGAGGAGGAGATCGAAGAGAGCGAGGACGAGGCCGCCGCCGCCGTCTCGGCCAGCCTGCTGCAGCTCAAGCAGGACGCGATGGTGCGCTTTCGCAAGATGTCGCGCCTGTACGACAAGAAGCGCGCGGCGCTCGCCAAGCACGGCCACCGCAGCAAGGAGTACATCCGCGCGCGCGAGCAGATCTCCGACGAACTGATGGCCATCCGCTTCACCGCGCGCATCATCGAGCGGCTGTGCGACTCGCTGCGCGGCATGGTCGAGGAGGTGCGGCGCCACGAACGGCAGATCATGCACCTGTGCGTCAACAAGTCCGCGATGCCCCGCCCGCACTTCATCAAGGTGTTCCCCGGAAACGAGACGAGCCTGCGCTGGGTGAAGAACGAGATCGCGGGCGCGCATCCCTGGAGCGGCGTCTTGGAGCGCTTCGAGCCGGCGATCCTCGAGCAGCAGCAGAAGCTGATCGACATCCAGAAGCGCATCGGCATTCCGCTGAGGGACCTCAAGGAGATCAACAAGCAGATGTCCACGGGCGAGGCCAAGGCGCGCCGCGCCAAGCGCGAGATGACCGAGGCCAACCTGCGGCTGGTGATCTCGATCGCCAAGAAATACACCAACCGCGGGCTGCAGTTCCTCGACTTGATCCAGGAAGGCAACATCGGCCTGATGAAGGCGGTGGACAAGTTCGAATACCGCCGCGGCTACAAGTTCTCGACCTATGCCACGTGGTGGATCCGCCAGGCGATCACGCGCTCGATCGCCGACCAGGCGCGCACCATCCGCATACCGGTGCACATGATCGAGACCATCAACAAGATGAACCGCATCTCGCGCCAGATCCTGCAGGAGACCGGGCAGGAGCCCGATCCCGCGACGCTCGCGCAGAAGATGGAAATGCCAGAGGAGAAGATCCGCAAGATTCTCAAGATCTCCAAGGAACCGATCTCGATGGAAACGCCGATCGGCGACGACGACGATTCGCACCTGGGCGACTTCATCGAGGACCAGACCACCCTCGCGCCGAACGACGCGGCCATGTACGCGAGCCTGCGAGAGGTCACCAAGGACATCCTGGACTCGCTCACGCCGCGCGAGGCCAAGGTGCTGCGCATGCGCTTCGGCATCGAGATGAACACCGACCACACGCTCGAGGAGGTCGGCAAGCAGTTCGACGTCACGCGCGAGCGCATCCGCCAGATCGAGGCCAAGGCGCTCAGGAAGCTGCGCCACCCCTCGCGTTCGGAGCGCTTGAAGAGCTTCCTCGACAATCAATGAAGAATCCCCTCTCTCCCTGGGAGAGGGCAACAATACGAATTCCCTCTCCCTCAGGGAGAGGGCTAGAGTGAGGGTGGTCGTATCGCCCTCGCAACGATTCCCGAGGGCCTGTAGCTCAGCCGGTTAGAGCAGGGGACTCATAATCCCTTGGTCCCTGGTTCGAATCCAGGCGGGCCCACTCTTATTTAGGACGATTATGCGATAGTAATCGCTAACATCTCTTGCGGTAGTCCCCGAATAAGTCCCCGTATTAGTCTCGGCACCCCATAGGACCGATCCCCCAAAGCGGTCGGAAAGGTGAGCCTGCGCGGGGGAGCTACGCCCTTTGTTGAGCTTTCCACAGGGCGCCCTAGCCGATTTCCGCGCGCATTCCGCGCCGAAAAATCAATCCCTTATCGACATAGCAATTGACAACGGTCAAGTCAGCTTGACACAATCCATGCAATTGTTCGCCTTGAGTGCAGACGTCTGCGCTTTGGGTGATATTACCGTTGGTATTCGCCACAAGCCGGGATAGCCGACCCCGTTCACCCGCAGTTTCGGCGTGGGAATTTCATGACAAAACGGGGCCTCTTCAATGCTTGAGCTGAAACCATTCGGTGATGTGATAGCAGTACGTCCCAACATCGAGGATGCCATGGCAACCGACATTAAATCGTTCACGAAACCGCAAGAGATCGCGGAGGCTGGCGAACGCATTTACTTGACACAATACAAAGAAAACTTCGAGCGCCAATACTCTGGCCACTTCGTCGCGATCGATGTTCTATCCGAAAAAGCCTATGTGGGCGAGTTTCCGGAGCAGGCTCTCGAAAAAGCGAGAACCGATGCCCCCAGTGGCCTTTTCCACCTGATCAAAATCGGATCCGCTGGGGCCTTTCGGGTGACCTTCGCTTCCCATGCTGATAGCAACTGGGCATTTTGACAAGCTAGGGAATCCCTGCCTCTCCTTTAAACTGGCCGGGGTCTTCCAGGTTCTGCCGGGCATCGATTTCGAAGGGATAATCGATACCGGATTCACTGGTTTTCTCGCGTTGCCTATTGTCCGGGCCTTTTCGCTTGGCTTGCCTCTATACGGTACGACCAGCGCCGTCCTCGCGGATGGAAGCACGGCGACCTGCTTGACCGCTTTGGCCAAGATGACGGTCGGGCAGATCACCAAACAGGGGATCGCCATGCTCAACTGGGCATCGAGCGACGTGCTGCTCGGCATGGACTTTCTCAGGACTTTCCAACTCAGCCTTTTCATGACCAAGGACAAAATCATTCTGCTGGACGAGGATGCGTTGAAGAATTTTGTCAATCAAGCAGCTGCTTCAGCGCCTCCAGCTCCACAACCGCCTGGAGCCCTTCCGCCCCCGCAGCAATAGGCTTCTCGTCGCCGCTCCCAAGACACCCTCTCCCGCTCGCTATTGGCGCCAGGCGCTCGATCGCGATTTTGGTAAGCTGGGGCACCGCACGATGAGCCGGCCGGAGGAAAATGATAGCAAGTGTCGAAGACCGTCTTCGATATCTTGCGGGCGGCGGTGAAGCAGTTTTGGCTCGCCGGGGCTTTCATGGCGATTATTCTCGCGATGTCGCGAGGACTCGTGAGCGGGATTGCGTTTTTCACCGCGTTTGCCGCGCTTGCCTTGTTGGCCGGATGCTCGCTGGAGGCACCTCCAAGATCAAGCAAACAGGGTGCGGGTCTTGATTTTTCCAGCAAAAAGCCTCAAAGGCTTCGAAGCGCGGTCCTCAAAATGAGACTGGACGACACCTGCCAGCCAATCAACATATTGAAGACCGAGTGAGGTCTTACTGTCAGTTGGACGGGTGTGTAGGGTGGTCGCCGCGTTTTTTGTGAACCACAACTCAGTTTGCAAATAATCGTGAAGACTATTTCCGCTTTCGACCTTTATGCTTCGTGGATCGGGCACTAATGTCACTCGCGCATGCTTCGCCATCTCATCAAGCAGGAGCAGTCGAATCATGTAGTTGTATAGCTTATTCGCGTCGGCCCGAATATGTGGCAGAACATTCTCCTTCGTCGCCGTTATCGTGTAATGAGAGATATCAGAATGATCGGTTACCAATTTCCGTGCGGCAGCGGCGAAGTGCTCTCGAGCAGGGTCAGGCAAGTCAACCCATTTTTTTTCTTTAGCCGTCTTCCAGTTGAACTTGTCGTGTAGACCTGCCACTACCCGTTTGGGCAAGTGCTTCTTCTCGCTTGGCACAACTAAAGCGCCAATCGTCAGGTACCGGCTGGACCCGCCCTGGCGATACGGGGCATCAAATTTCCAGCCCAAATCACCGCTCTCGTCCAAAAAAATTATTACCGAATCCATAAAAAATGGCTTCCCGAAGGAAGCCATTGTAATCGGTGGCGGCCCCTAGAGCCGACGCGCTTACAGCGCGCTTACGATACCGTTTCCGGCGTCGCGGTTGTTCTAGGATTTACCCGCCAAGGCCAGTATAGGGTCTGAGTACATAAACTTCAATCACGATATCGACGGCAACCGCCCGGCATTTCTGGAGGATTGACGAAAATCCGACAGACGAGGGATGCCCCGTGGCATTCATTTCCATCGCAATTCGCCCGGCTGCGTCTTGGAGGACAAGCACTTGTCCGCTCCTAGACTACCAAGCGAGGTTCGCCACTGCCGGAAGGACACTCACTTTCTTTGAATCGGCGCCTTTCCGGAACGGCAATCATCCGCGCTACCCTCAAACGAAAGGTTGCCTTCGGGACCACGTTCTGTCGCGTGCTGCCATGCCAATGAGAGATGTAGATTGAGGAAAGGCGTAGCATTCCCAGAAAGTCGCTTGGCGAATGGATGACGAAACATCCTGAGGGAAGGCGCCATGAGATCCAAGGAAAGAGCCGATGCGTTTCAGGAGGCCATTGCCTACTTGGAACAGCGGCGCGCAGAACGGCAGATCGCAACGGAACGGCACAAGGAGCGCGAATATAGGTTCCTCAAGCCCTCTGAGTACCTCCAACCTCCAGAACTGACGCCGACAGAATCAACTTCAACATCCCACGTTATAGGCGAGGTCGCCCCAACTTCGCGAACCGCAGCTTCGGCAGATGCGGCATGCGAGCCTCCATCAACCGCCGAAACGGCGCATCCAGAACCCCAAACCGCGGTCCTCAGCCAGGAAGCTCGAGAGATCAGTCAAGGCGGCGTCCCACAGCCAATACAAGGCAGGCCCGCCGTAAAGGGTTGGGTCTATGTGATTTTCAATAAAGCAATGCCGGGTCTGGTTAAGGTCGGGTATTCAATGAAAGACCCAGAATTGCGAGCCTCCGAGCTAAATCACACCGGGTCACCTCACCCGTATTGTGTCGACTATGAAATGTTGGTGTACGAACCGCGCGACGTTGAGCAGAGGGCTCATAAGTTATTGTCGGATTGGTCCGAAGGAAAGGAATGGTTTCGATGTTCTACTGAGGAAGCTGTAGCAGTGATTAAAGAGGTGGTCGCGGGCCGCGAAATTGCCGAAACCTATAAGCAGGCGGAACGCGAAGCGGCGCTATTGGTCGCTCGCGAGCGAGCCCACAAGAAGGAAGCCAGAAGACAAGCCGAAGCCGAGATCAACTCGATACAGGGCGCTCTAAGTACACGCATCGCGCAACTCTTGCAGAGAGACTTTCCGGAGCCAGCGCTCGCCCCTTATTGGATCGGCTGGGCGCTTGCGGCGATGTTTCTGATCGCGGTAGTTTTGCCGAAAGCCACCGACATGGGTACGGTCATCTTGGGGGCAATCATTGGCTTCTTCGCCGCACTATTTCACGTAGGGCACATAACCGACAAGCAAAAGAATTCCGCGCAGTACCAAGCAGCAATAAAGAAGCGCGAGGATGCGCTAGTAGACGTAAGACGTAAGGTTGAAGCGAAGTACGGGCTTTCGACCGATCATGAGGTGTCTTGAACGCCGTCGTTCTTCTGTTTTCGGCCGCTCGCCAGGGGTGGCGACTTGGCTTGGCCCAGAAGGTGTGCCCCGCCACTTTTGCGTGTTCTTTGTCTGTTAGCGGGCGAACCCGCCGGCCTGCCCCTCGCGCGCGTGCGCGCGCGTACTGTGCGGAAAATTCCGCCAATGTCACGGTTTATCACGGTGTACGCCATGCGCCAAAGCTCAAGACCACGACTTCTCCCGACATCCGAGCGACCGCGTTCCGCGGCATCCTCACGGGCTTTCAGGGTTCGCGCGAACCTCAACATCTTTCAACAGCCGAACCTTAACATCTCTCAACATACACGGCGTGCGCCAAGTGTCAGCCCCTCGCCCCGGACCGCTCAAGCCACGCTGCCAGATTGGCGATGGCGAGCCATTCGTGGCGTAGACCCTTCGCGCGCAGCCGCTCGTAGGTGCGCCACGGCATCCCCTCGGGCTTCGGCGGGAACGGTATCGCAAGGTTCGGATCCCCTCCGAGTTGGCGGCGGATACGCTGCGCGATCAGGCGCGGCCGATCGACTCGGGCCGTGAGCTGGCTCTTGTAGCCCAGGCCGTGACACCGCCGGCAGAGGAACCGGCCTTGGCGCAGGAACAGCTTCCCGGCCCGCATGGAACACCTCGGGCACTGGAACCAGGCCCGCGTCCCGCCGTAGTGGCATGGCGTTCGCACCAGATCAACCCGCTCGACGCGGTGCCGTCCCGATTCCGGGGCGTATTCGAGCACGATACGATCGGCGGCCACGCTGGCGATGACGTTGCAGAGGGATCGGCCGTCGCGGGACCAGATCAGTACGTGGAAGCCGTCCGATGGCTCGAGGAATCTTCTCTGGCGCCAGTCGCGCACGTCGATCGACGGGCAATGCTCGCAGCGTGGGCGTCCACCGGATCTACCCCTGGCTATTTGAATCCTCCAATTCCGAAATTGAAAGCATGCCGCCCCTATACATGATGTGCGCTCTACCGCAACCGCGGGCCTCTCGACGCACGGCATGCGCCTAGAGCCAGTACCGTATCCGCTTTCCGTTCTTGATCTCCCGCACCCATAGAAGTTCGGCCATCCGGTCAAGCGCCTCGGGGGCAGGGTCGAGCCCCATCTTCTGCACCACCCAGGGGAGGGTGCGGGACAAGATCCACGAGAGCGCGGTGGGGTTCGGGACGTAGCGGCCCCGCTTCCATTCGGCCACCCTCGAATAGTTAATCCGCATCCCAAGATCCTCGTTCAGTCGCTCGATCGCTTCGCCAAGGGTGAGGCCGTGGTATTCCTTCTCGGCCTCGATCCAGGATTCAACGAGTCGTCGCATGATTACCGTCTTTCCCTCAAAACTGCGGTTTCGGGTACTTCTCCTCAACGAGATCGTTGTACCGCGCCAGTGCGTTGTTGGCTTCGACCGCCTTGCCGGCACGCAGATACCTGCGATGCTGTTCCATGAGCGCTTGCAATTCAGGGTCAGTATCGATCGCCCTGAGCCTTGCCATTAGCGCACTCTGGCGGTCCGCGAAAGATGCTGTGCCTGTGGTGGAGCTTTGCGGCGCAGATGTCGATTGCTTCGCCCTTTCCATGAACGGTCTTGGCGCAGTCTGAGGCCGATCAGGATTCGTCGCGTAGTCCGCAATGATGTTGTCGAGGGTCTGCTTGCCGCCGACGATCTCGGCCAATCGCTCGTAAGCGGCGGGATCTTTCTGCGCGGCCTCGATGTCGGCCGGGTAGACCGTGAATCCCGGTGCCGACGCACCGGACCCGCGAAGTCCGAGCGGGTCTTGTGCAGATTGGGGCAGGTAGCGACTCGGGTCCGCGTTGTACTTCTGCCTGAATTGTTCTGCTAGGGTGGGGTCCTTTCGCAATGCGTCAATGGCTGCTTGCGGCGGTGTGACAGGCGCAAGCTGTTGCGCCTCACCGCCTCCCATACGAGACCGTAGCGCGGGATAGAGGGACGGCAGTCCGCCCGGCAATGGTTGTCCGTGCAGAGTCCAGTCGACAGCCGGCGCTCCTGCCGGTTTCCCGGGTTCATCAGGCGAGAACCAATGCGATTGTGGCGGCACTGCCGGGGCGCCCGGGCGAATTACGCCAATCGCGCCGGAATGCTCGTCCACCATGTAGGTGTTGCCGTCAGCATCCTTGTCGACTTTGAGACTTGGCGCCGCGGTCTTGTCCTTTCCGCCGGAACGGATTAGATCGGCCTCGGCGTTCCAGCGGTTCGCCAATGCGCGGTAATAGTCGAGCTGTTCGGGCGGAGGTGGCTTCTCCGGTGCCGTGTAGGTCTGATCTCCTATCTTCTCGGTTGCGCCCGCCGCAATCGTCCGCGGCTTCCGCCTGGCCTCTTCCACCGCAATGTCGCTTTTCCCTTGCGCTTCTTCGAGCACTCCCGGCGCAAGGGCCTTCTGCTCGGCGAGTCTCTGCTTCGGGCCGTATTCGAGGTTCGTCTGCGCCTGATGCGTCTGCTCACCCGTGCGTAGAGCGCTCAACGCGCGATCACGATCCATTTCGGCTTCCTTGCGGACTTGAATGAGGTCAAGCTCTGCGGCCTTCCTGCCCATCTGCTCGCCGACATTCTCGAGCGCCCCGCCGGCACCGGCCCCGGCCCCGGCAACGAAATCCATGAAACTGCCCATGTCAGGCTCCTAATGAGTTACCTTGTTGAAGTCGTGCGCCATTCCGTCCGGGGCCTTCACTTCCAGACCATGCTGCGCCCAGCGCTCCGCGTATTTCTCGAACATCCCGCGCAGCAGTAACACAGCCTCACGATGCGCGGTCAAATCCTCTCTCAACGCAGGGTCAAGGTTGGAATACCGGGACACCAGCGCCTCGGCTTGTAGATCAAGCTGCTGAACGCTCATTTTCGTAAAGACAACTTCCGCGCCCACATCCTTGACCAGCCCAAACAGATCATCATCCATGCGCGCTCCTCTAAGCTTCATCGCATCGCTTCGACTATCTGAGTCGGTCCCTCACGCCGGTATCTTGTGGAGTGCCATTTCGCGCCGGATGATGTCGAACTGCGTCGCCGGACTATCTGCCCCGGCGCGCAGGATGATTTCATTGACCTGGATGTTGCCCGAGATATTCCCGGCCCTCGCCGCTACGGAAAACCTAGCCATTGCTGCGGCGCCAGGGTTGCCTATCGTGGCTGCGCCCATGTTCAACCGCACCGAGGAAGAAGCACCATTCCACACCGCACAGGCGACGAATTTTGTACCGAGAGCAATACCCTGCGAGGTCGGCTGGTTCGCAGTGTTGCCAAGGCCAATATTTGGTGACCCCCCTTGCTGCAATACACCCAAGTCATTCAACCTGTCGCCAATAATTGTCGCAAGCGAAGTCCAAGTAATTTGCGTGCCCGTGAAGTACCACGTAAAAGGCTGCGCCTGAACGCTTGCTGCTACCAGCAGCGTATGTGTGGTGCCGTTGAACATCATGCTGGGACTGGCGACGATCTGCGCGGGCGTCGCTCCGGTCGAGTTGAGAGTCCAGACTTCGCCCGTATCCGCCGTGAACGTCGCTCCATTGGTCATGGTTTCTGCGGAAAGCGCCGGGTTAAGGTCGTTGACGAGCGTGCCGCCGATGCCATCGTAGACTTGAACCCGATATACCTTGCCGGCGTAAGGCTCATCCCCCGCCGCGCCGTTGTATGAACTGATCTGAACCGGCGCGTTGGTATTGGCAATGCTGGTCGCGGAGGCTCCTGTAACGGTCGTCCCTAATTGGGTCCAGGTGCCCACGCCGGTATCCGGGTTGTAGTCTGTTGAGGTCCAGAATTTCAGATCGTACCCACCCGCCCCGTTGTCCACGTCGAGCGTATAGCGCATCGTGGCGGCTTGGCCTGCGGTGAAGGTGACTGCGGCGGAGCATTCAATCGGACCGGAGTCAACGAAGTTGGTCCCATCAGCGGACCACCCAAACAATGGTTTCCCGGCGCCTAGGTTCGAGTTGATGTAACACAGCCAGGAAATATTCGGGGCAGCGTTGGCTTTGGTTGCGACTTTCTGGCTATCCGCGGCCGGCGTCTTCCAGTTGTCGGCGGCCATATAGATACGGATGTCAATGTCGCCGGTAATGCTGTTCGCGGCGGAGTCCGGGGTGCTGAAGTGGTTTCCTGCGACGCCCGGCAGGTAGGCATATTTAGTCCCCGTGAACGGAAGATTGATTGGCCCGCTACCGCCTGTTTCAAGGAGCGGTCCAAAACCGCCGAGTTGCGTTTCCCAGGCGGTTGCGGCCAGGGTTCCAGTTACACCGACGCCGGGCTGATGCCATGCGAGCGTATCGCCGCCAGCGAGCAGGCGGCGCAATGCGTCCAAGTCTCCGATGCGGTTGTTCAAGTAACGCAGCGCACCCGCTGCGCCGATGTATCCGCGCTGCTTGCGCGGTCCTATGTGCCAGGCCATTAGTCGACGACCCTCAAGATGACCTTGATCTGCTCGCCTGAAACGGGCGTGTAGGTATTCCTCACCACCATGACGCCGTAGATTTCCGTCCCGTTCGGCTTCACCGGGATACCGAGGTTGCGCTGAACGTTCACGCTGTTTCCGCCCGCGGTGCCCACCTTCCACGCCGAAGATGGAAATTCGATCACGTCAATCAGGGTCAGCATTTCAGCGTCGGTCGGCGTGAAGGCGGCATTGTCGGCGTCGGCCGTGACCGTCGTATCGAACAGCCACAGCTCCAGGTCCGGCTTGACCGTTTCGCTGGCGGAGTCGATGCAGATGGCGTGCTGGATCACTGAGCTTGCAAGATTCTCGCTGGCAACGCGATTGAACGTCATCACGCTGGCGTCGCCCATCACTTCACCAGCGGCGTATTGCGTGGCGTTCGCGGGTCGCGTGAAGGTCGCCGGGACGTTCCGGCACCGGCCGAGTACAGTTTGTGTGGGTCCTGCCATGGTCAGATCCTCGTGAGGTTGGAAAGCGGGGGAGATGTTGGTGCTGGTTGCGGGCGCTCTGGTTGCGCGGGTTTGGCGCAGTGCTTCAGGTATATGCTTCTCAAGACCGGATCGAGCTCGAGCCCGCCGCGGATGGCAAACTCTCCTTCGGGTGTCTCGGGGACTGCGGGGTTCGTGTCGGTCATGGTGATCTCCGTCTGGTTCGGTTCCTGGAAACCGGGCGCAATCGCACGCAGTTGCACGGCAGGCGCGTTGTTCGAGCTGGGCAGGCGCGAGGCGCCGCACCCGCCGGCAGGGAACCCGATGGCGAACCCAGTGGGGAACCGGATCAGGGATTGCGGGGTCATGGCATGGCCTCCGCGGGGACGGCACCGACCAACGCAGCGATCGGATGAACGCCTGTAGGAAAGAGACTTCTCCGGTGGCGCGAAGGCGAACGGATACGGGACGCGGGACGCGCACGTAGCTGGGGGGGCGTTTCGGGGAGCGCGCATCCTTTACCCTGTGGCACCAGCAGGGATTCCTCCCTACAAGCAAATGAGTCCGTGCGGAGTTTATTGATGAGTTCAGGTAACCGTGGGTGCCCACCTTCGGAACCAGGGTGCCCACCTTCGGAACCAGGGTTACCAGCTTGTGGAGGGGCGAGGTCGTCACCGTCAGTTACCAGCTCAGGGGCCGCGATTGGGAATCTGATTCCGTACACGTAGTGGCGCCAATCACGGCCCTCGGTCTTGAATTCGCTCCGGCAGATCCAGCCTTCGGCCTCGGCGCGGGCCATGTGTTCCTTCACCGCCTTTTCGCTGAGTCCCGATCTGCTCGCGATGTGCTTCATGGAAGGGAAACACTTGCTGCCGTCCATCGCCATGTGCAGGCTCAACATCAACAGGACGTACCGGGTCGTTGGCGACCGTGGGCCTTGTTCGCCCAAGAAAGCATCGCGCCAGCGAAACAATATCTGCTCGGATCTGACGCGGGCAGGTTTGCTCGCCATGTCAGGCCCCCGCTTCCGCGGCCTCGGGGCGCCCGCCGCTCGAGCGATCGGGAGCTGGTTCGCCAGCGTCGCCAACAGCACGTTCGGCGTCCTGGTATGGCCGATAGGCCCACAGCGGGCACGAGTAACCCGAGCAGTTTTTGACCTCGTTTCGGTCGAAACCGACGCACAGCAGGCACTGCGCCTTGATCGCGCCCCGAGGGCTTGCAGACCCGGAAAACGCTCGCCTGAGCGTGCCTTCGGACGATTGCGGGGCACTGGAAAGAACTTCGGCAACGCGGGCCTCACGAATAGGGTTCAGCATGGCGAAACCCTCTGAATCGCCACATCGCCGACGATGCCGATTTGCGATTGTCTGGGCATGGAAGAAGGCGTTTTCGCGCCGAGGCTGGACGGTTTTGTGGTTCGGCTGATACTGGAAAGATCGGCAGCAGTTGCCGAACTTCTGCGCACGCCGTGCGCCTTCTGCGGTATCGAGCACGCGTATCGAAGACCCTGGCCAACGGCACCGCGGCCGGGGCGTTTCGAGATCACGACAAGCCAGTGCTGGGCCACCATTCGGCGCAGAGTCTCGCCGATTGTCCGAACGCCAAGGCCGGTTTCGATCTTGAGGCATTCCTGGGACGGCGCCGGGTTGTTTGGGTTCAGCATGTGGGCGACAAGTACCAGACCAACAAGGCGACAAGTAGAATCCGGCCCGCGGCTCGAACACAGCGCACGGCGCCACCGTCCGAGCTGGCGGCGCCCTTCCTTCCCGGCATCATTTCCCTGCGGGTGAAACTTGTTCAGATCCTCACGCAGGGCGTCGGCGAAGTCGTCGGCCGCAGTGGTCGGGGCGCTCATGGTCGCCCCCTTGCGCGATCGAGCCCCTGGAAGTGCTCACCCACGTCCACGGCCGGATCGCGGCTCGCGGGGGCTATATTCGCGTCCTGGGAGCTGGCGGAGTCGCCGAGTAGGACACGCGCCCGCTCCATGTTGTCGGGCTGACGGTCGATCTGATAGCGGCGGACCGTTGTCTCGCATCCTAGAAACCCGCGCACACTCTCGTTGTGGCGTAGGATCGTGACGCCCTTTGATTGAAGCGTGGCGACCGTTGTATGCAGGACGTGTTCGCCGATGTGCTCTGCTTCGAAGCGGTTGAAGCTCCTGCCGGCGTAGAGTTCCGCGAGAATCCTTCTCCACTTCACGGGCTTGCCGGTTGTGGTAGGATGTGCTCGCTCGATGTCTTGTCCTAAGCCCGCACCACCGACCCCCGTCGATCGCGGGCTTTCCTTTTCCGGGTTCATGGCGCCCCCTTATGCGGCCTTGCGGGCGGCGCGAAGTCGATCGACCAGGGTGCGGATTTCGTCCTCGGACTTGCCGGCGATCCGGGCGGCATTGACCGCTTCGACTTCCGAGGAAGGCCAGGCTACCGAACGCCGCCCGATGCGGACCGGCGGAACGAACAAGCCTTCGGCTATCCGAGAATAAAGTGTGGAACGCGAATCACCGATCGCAGCAGTAACAGCGGGGCACCGCAACATTGTTTCCATCGAGCACCTCTCACAGTGAGAAATTATCCAATGCGATTCATTCAAACCGCATTGCGTAATTCTGGATGCTGACCCGTGTCTTGGACGAAGCACATCCCGACATACCGCACAAAAATCGGAGGGCTTATGTCGCGATTTCGAGCGGCGTTCGAGAAGCGGGCGCGCAATTGCGATTGATTGGGCACTGCAACCCTTCAGGACCATAGTCCGGGGGATATGGTTGCGGCGCCTGTGGGAACGGCTTGGGAAAGGTGAGGAATTTCAGCAGAGTTGCGCGCGCGAGGGCCGCGCCCTCGGCATGGTATAGCCGAGTAGGCACGGCCTACCTATCCTGCCGGCGACGTTTGCAGACTACCGGCCGCGCAGCGCGTGACGAACGAAGTCGTTGAGTACTTTCTGGTTGAACACGGCGGCGGCGATCGCCGCAGTAACCGGGATAGACTCTGTCTTGCGGTTCATCTGAAACGCCCGCTCAAGGTATTGAGCAAGCTCGACCACAAAGTAGCGCTCCCTCCTGTTGCTCGCGTCGCCTCCGGTCTTCCTGTCACGTTTGACTGGGCGCTTGCGCTCGTTTTCCTTCGTCCGCTCTTGCTTGATCTTCGCCAGCAACTCGTCGAGTACTTCGGACAGTGTTGGCCAAGTACACAGGAGGCGGTGAGCAATATCGGCACGCCCCATGTCATTGGCCTGTTCCCAAGCGTCGTCCGGGAGGGGAATGTTCTGCATGTTGAGTTTCATGACCTCTGCCGGAAAGTACTCGTACAAGAGCGGATAGTCGAAACGTGCGCCTGTTTTTGGTTCGGCGGTGCGAGGCCAAGGTTGGCCTGTCCGGTCGGGATCGATGATCTTGTCGCGTAATGCCGTAGCCAGCTTCTCGATCTCATGGAGATCGCGATCGAGATCCAGGAGCGCCTTCTGTGGCCTGCGACTCTTGATTAGAAGCATTCCGATCTCACTCCACAATCGACGGTAAGGATTGTTCGGGCTAGCAATATGGCTGCGTTTCTGATCTTGAGCGTTGATATGCGACGAGACGATCGTCCACGCCCTCTCCATCTTCGTGTTCCTCGTTTGCGTCAGCAGGCGCCCGAGAATTTCCTTGCCGTTGCTGCTTTGCCCGTGGTGACGAATCAGGGCCGCAGGCGCCGTACTTAGGTAGGTGCCCTCGCGTTGCTGTCGATGGGCCGTCGTAGATTCCATGTGCGCCCCTTCACGCTCACCCTCAAAAGGGAGGAGCCAGCCCGGCCGAGCAAGGGTGTCTCGGTTTTCCCGCCGTCGCGGTAGGGCCGGCTTGTTCTTCAAAACTCCGGATCGTTCGCTGCTGCCTTTACTTCAAACCGTCGAAGCTGCCAGCCCCGGATACGCACGAGCGCCGAGGCCCATTCGCCGGGCGTGAGCGTTCGCCAAGCGGCCTCCGGCTTCGGCCAAAGCCGTTGAACGCGGAAGCGCTCGATGTCGGGCCACGACGGATTTGCGGGATTCGGGGTCGTTGCAGGCGTGTAGAGCGCCACGTAGGCAGGAACGTCGGCGAGTTCGGCCAGTTTGCGGATCACGCCCGCGGGTTTCTCCTGTCCGATATCGCGGGCGACTTCCACCAGGCAGAGCGGCCACTTTGTGGGGTAATCGCTCTCCGCAAAGAGCACCGAATCGAGGTCGGCCATGGTCAACGATCGCGCGTCCCTATCGCCGAGAAAACGCGCGATCGACCTGACACGGTGCCAGATCCCGTAGTGCCGGTCTCTGTGCTGGTAGCGTTCCTCTTGCATGTCCGATTCCTGTCGCCGCTGAGCGTGCCGCTTGCCCGACTAGGACAGCGGCGCCCCTCTTGGGTCAGACGATCGACGTTACCCCGCTGTGCTCGCCTTCGCAGAGGTGGTGATCTCCTGCATATCCTCGCGTTGGCAGAGCGCCAAGTGAATCCGCATCGCCGCGGTCTCCATGAGATCGCCAAGTTCTTTGTACTTTTTGGCCGAGTGTTCGATGCTCAGCACGCTGGCCGCAAGCGCCTCCGCTGCGCTCGAATCCTTGCGGATTGTTTCCGCAATTACCTTGAAGGGCCTTGAAAGGAACGCAATCGCTATCCTGCGGTTCACGGCGTCGAGACCGGACCCGGTCACGCTGGATTCCACGGCCTCGGCAAAATCTTTCGGGACGGCTGGATTCTTTTCCGCCATCAGTTTGTGGAACACCTTGACGTAAGCGCGCACGTCAGAATCGCCCACCTTGCGCGCCGCCTTCGTGCTGTCCTTTCTCTTAGCCATGCTGCGCCCCCTTCCCGGAGAATACGGGCAGGCTCGCGAAGCCGTCCCGCACATACATTAAGCGCTCCTCGATGTCGAACAGGGCCGCGCTCAGTTCGTTGTCCCTGAAGCCTTCGGCGCCGTGCGATTCGACCGCCAGCGCGAGCGCGTCCGCGTGGGCCTGAAGCGCCGTCAGTTCCCTGATGTAGCCCTGCGTGCGTTCGTTCACGTCAACGGGTTTCGTCTTGCTCTTGCTGGTCAGTTTGCTTTTTTCAGCCATGATTCGCCCCATTCGCTTGCAGGGTTTCGCTCAGGGACTTGGCGGCATGCTCAACGACTTCGAGCAGTAAGCGCCGGCCGTCCAAGGCTTCTTCGGTCAGATCGCTCGCGCAGGACGTGAGCGACAGGAAGGCGACCGCGTTTCGGATGTTCTCGGCCGTCTCGGACGGATCGGAGTCGATCAACGGGTTCCGCTGGTCCGTGGTGGGCTTTGATACACTGCTGGTAACCATGTTTTGCATCTCCTATGTAGGTGCTTCGTGGTTAGGTGGGCGGGGCGTTTGCGCGTCCCGCCAACCGCTTCCCGGATGCCGTCCGGGGCGGCTATTAGATCCTCAGTTCTTCAATGATTCTCACGGTACCTGGTATGGGGACAACCTCGCTTTCGTCGCGGTCCAGCTTGACGAAGAGAATGTCCGCTCTCCGTACCATGCCGCGCAATAGTAGCGGCGTCTTGCCTTCGTGCGAGTAGCGATGCAACTTAGGGAATCGCGCCGCCACCGTCCTATCCGTAGCCCATGAAAACCCGTCGCGGTTGTGGTCGTAACAGCCGCGCCAAATCTCGACCACATCAGGCAGTCCAGCAAGAAGTTTGCGCTCGTCGTCAGTCATCGCCGCGTCCGCTGGATGGGATAGGCACAAGAGCACGGAGCGCATAGCCTTGGGATACGTGTCACACACTGTCCATGCCTTTCCGAGCAATTTGATCCAGTCCGGGTGACCGACCATGAACAAGTCGACGATGCAATCGGCGCGGTTGTAGCTATCTGCATATTGCAGCGCGTATTCCGCGGCCGGCCACTTCTTAGGATATTTCCTTCGCTTCACGGATTACCTGCTGTCTTTCTTGGCCGCGCTCGAGGATTCGCTGGCGGTCGGCCTTGCCGCCCAGGTTTGCCCAGGCATCGAAGTCGCCGGCCACGCCGGACGACTTGCCGAGCAGTTCTAGGCACTTGTCGGAGAGATAGCCGACCTTCTCGGCCAGCGCCATGATGCCCAGGTGGAGGGCGCGGGTTTGGTCCCCCGCGTCGTCGAGCGCCTGTTGCCCGAGATTCCTGATCGCCAGCACGCTCGTTCCGATCTCGAAGAGGTAGCGGGTCAGTCGGTCGGCGGGGAATCGGTGGGCAGACTCTTTGATGGCGTCGCGCAGGGTGTCGTAGAACGCATCCAGCTCGTGGTCCTTACCACCAAAGAGCAGGCCCTCGGCGTCGGAAACCCAGCCCCTCAAGTCCTTGCACTCCGGGTCGAGCTTGAGATATTCGACGTACTCGCGCGCCCAGGCGGCCCCGCCAGCCTTCCGAGTTGCGAAGGTGTCCGCACGGACGCCACACGCCATGTTTCCTTCGTTTGCGCTCATGCTCTCGCCCGGATCGGAACTACCTTGGCTTTGTGCTGCGGGTCGAGAATGCGCCCCAGGTAATCGGCCCATTTCTCCAAGGCGGCGCGCTTCTCGGGCAGGAAGTCGTATCGCTCGTAGTGCTTGCCCTGTACGCCCTTGGTGCGGCCGTGAGAGAGCAGGTGCGCCCGGACTTCCTTATCGATGCCGAGTTTCTGCAACATCGTTTCTGCCGTGCGCCGCAGATCCCGAAGCTGGAAGCGGGGAATCTTGTGGTTGCGCTTGAGCGTCTTGGACACCTCGCGCACCGCAACCGATAGCGTTTCAAGCACGAGCCCCCGTGTACCGTGAGTGGAGAACGGCGGAGAGCCCATGCCATCCTTGCCGGCGCTCTGATTCAGTTCGCGCAGGGCCTCGATCTGCTCCAGGGCAAAGGGCGTGAGGGGCAACAGGTGATCCCGCGACCCGCCGCGGCCCTTGGAATCTCGGAGCAGCAGGGTGTTGGCCTGGAAGTCGAAGTCCGGCCATGCCGCCCTGAGTAGCTGTGTCGGGCGCTGGCAGGCAAGAGCGAGATTGAATCGGAGCGCCGCTTTCTGGACGGGCGGGAGCGATTCAAGTTCCTTCCAGAATTCTCGCAGCTCGTCCTCGGAAAGGGTCCGCTCCCCGGTGCGCTCGTATTCCTTGATGACAGGCACCAGCGCCACGGGGTTCGCCTTCAGGCCAAACAGCACGCCGTCAGTTGCCACAGTGCGGGGGTCGTGGTCCGCCTTGCCGCCGTACGCGAACGCTGCGCCCAGATAGGCGCGGGTCGCGTTGACCTGTCGCGTGATGCCAGCCTTGACCATGCGGGCGAGGATGCGCTGAATGTCCCCGGGCTCAATGTCGCTTGCCTTGGTGGTCCAGAGGGAAGGGAACGGCGCCTTGATGTGGCGGCGGAAAATCCCCTCGGCTTGCGTGGCGCTCGGCTTGCCGGCGGCGCGCAGGGAGTCCGTGTAGCCCTCAAGCAATTGCCCGAGGTCGCCTTTCCTGCGCTCGATGTCTTTGCGGCGGTCCTCGGCGCGAAGATGTTCCTTCACGTCCCCCGTTTCGGCCTGCAAGTCCCGTTTCTCACGGAGCTCGGCCCGGATCTGCGCCAGGCTGCGCCCGTTCTGGCCGCGATGATCATACCGGCCGAGGGCGAGGGTCTTGTCTTGAGCGTTCGTCCGGTAGCGGTAGAAGAACTCTCGCACGCCGCTGGGCAGCACGCGAACGATCAGCCGGCCTTCCCCCTTGGGGGCGTACTCTGCGCGCTTGTAGGGCGTCGCCTTGGGCTTCAGGCTCCGGATGTACGGATCGGTGAATACGCGCTGTGCCATGGTCTAGTCCCCGTATCAGTCCCCGAACTGATTATAGACATTTTTGGCACATGTGGGATGTTATCGGACGCTGTTTCCCTCTGAAGATGGAGGGGAGGGCGAGGAGCGCGGACGAGCTTGGACGTTCTGAAACCTCGCCCAAAGTGACTCATAATCCCTTGGTCCCTGGTTCGAATCCAGGCGGGCCCACTCTTCTTGAAATTTCTGGATCGTCGGCGACATGGGCTGCAATTCGGCCTTGCAGGCAACGGCTGGAGACATTCATTCAAGCTGCGGCCGGCTTGCGATCAGTGACCGCACGATCCGCATCGCGTACTCGCCTGCACCGGGACGTGAGCTTTCCCTGGGGCCGGCCACATTCAGCACGGCGATCGCCTGCGCCTGGATGAACGCCGCCGCATTGGCGGCAATGGCGTGGACATCCGCGGCGGCACAATCCGCCAGCAGGAAGGGCTTGCCGAGCCGTTCGCAGAATCGCAGCGTCTCGAGCGTACCGCGCGACAGCTCTCCGAAGAACACGATGAGCGTTCCGTCCGAATCGACGACGTTCTGGCGCGTCCGCTGAAGGTATCCGGCGCCGGTCAATTCGGTCACCGGGTATCGGACGGGAATGGGCCCGTCCTCGGCGCGCCTTCCCTCCGGGCACCAGCCGCCGCAGGGAAAACCGGTCTCCAGGGCGGCATCGAGCGCGCCTCGGTCCACGCCGGTCTGGCCGCCGGAAACGATCTTGCGCAGCATGCGTCGTGACTTGTCGGGCTGGATCCAGCGTCGTGGGATGCAGGGCGAGATGCCCCTTGCGGGAGCCTCGGCGACCTCAGCCGCCGGCTGCGACGCTGGCGCCGGCGCGGCGGCGCGAGAGTTCCGCGTCCAAGGCGTCGCAGGCGGCGAAGAAATCGTTTCCGAGGGCAGCCGCGTCCTCCGCACAATCCTGCATCTGCCCGAGCCGGCACGCCGCCTCGATCCTCGCGCAGCGCGCCGACAGCCGGCCCGCGCCGAGCTGCGCGCTGCTCGACTTCAGGCTATGCGCCGCGCGTCCGGCCGTCCTGGCGTCGCCGGCGCGTATGGCGGTGTGCAATTCGCGCACCTGGTCGGCGCCGCTGCTGCGGTACAGCGCGACGATGCGTCCGAGCAGGTCCGACTCGCCGGGCCCCTGCGACGACGCGATCAGGTCGATCGCCCGGGTGTCGATCACCTCGGGGACCGGTTCCTCGGCGAATGGCGCCGGGGATGCCTGCGGCTCGCTCTCGACGGCATTTCCGGCCGGGATCCAGCGTGTGACGCTCGCGAACAGATCGCTGCGCCGGAACGGCTTGGGCAGGTAGTCGTCCATGCCCGCCTCGATGCAGCGCTCGCGGTCACCGGAGATGGCGTTCGCGGTGAG
>Ga0209514_10002356_pt1 | contig 29491 bp, 20 predicted proteins | sample Subgrocontami58m_FD_187452 | JGI IMG/M metagenome (GOLD analysis project Ga0209514, IMG submission 187452) | Subsurface groundwater microbial communities from S. Glens Falls, New York, USA - GMW37 contaminated, 5.8 m (SPAdes) (version 3) | ecosystem: Environmental > Aquatic > Deep subsurface >...
ACCGCCACCGCCACCGCCACCGCCATCGCCACCGCCACCCCAACGGTGCCGGGGCCGGGCGGCCCCATCGCCACTTCGACCCCCACTTCGACCCCCACCTCGACTCCCACCCCAGCCGGCCCGGCCTCGACGGCCTCGCCCACGGCCTCCCCCACGGCGGCAGTCACGCCGCCGGCTCCCACCAGCACGCCACCGGCCGACGCCACGGCCACCAGCGTGCCCGCTACCGCAACGCCGCCGGCTCCCACCAGCACGCCGCCGGCGGGTACCACGGCCACCAGCGTGCCCGCTACCGCAACGCCACCCGCTGGCCCCACCAGCACGCCGCCGCCTGCTGGGCCGCCACCCCCACCTGCGGGCACCAGCACTCCTCCCCAGGTGGCGCCGATTGCCACCGCCGTGCCGCCGGCGGCCAATGCGCCGGAGGAGCCCTCGTTGCTGCAACGGGTGCAAGGATTCCTACTGCAGTTGCAGCGCGCGAGCACCGTAACGGCTGAGGACTGCGCGCAGCTCCGAAGCCTGCTGGCCCAGGCGCTGGCGGAGCAGCCGCCGGCTGGGGTGATTGACCCGCTGGAGCAGCAGGCGAATGCGCTCTGCGGCGGGGCTCCGGGTGGCATCACCGGCCCTGCGGGCGCCGGCCCGTTCGCACCGGGGGCCCTGCCCAATACTGGCGATGGCGGGCTTGCGGCCGATGGCGGCGGCCTGCCCTTGCTCACGATGGGGGCCGCCCTGGCCGGAGCGGCAGCCCTGCTCGCGGGGTTGCGCCTACGAAGGAGAGCGCGCCGCTGACGCCGACCCTCATTACTCTGGTGGGCGGAGGATTGCGATCTGCGGACGCCGTGCTGGACCGGCCAGCAGGGGTGACTCCCTTTAAATGCTCCGGCGCCTGCCCCGAGTTTGAATACCTCCTGCCGGCGCGGTATCCTGCTGGTTACTGGCGGAGCCGACCAGCGAGAGTGAACGTCTGAAGCGAGAGGTCCTATGCACACCGTGACGCTATTGGGGCTGCCCGAGTGCTTGGCGGCGGTCGACGCGATGGTCCAAGCCTCGGTCGACAGCGCCACGCCGCCGTTAGCGCTGGCCATCGTGAATGAGCATGGCGAGTTGATGGCCTTCGCCCGCATGGACGGGACGACGCCGATGGTACAGCACTTCGCCTCCAAGAAGGCCTACACCGCTGCCCGGATGCAGGCCGACCTGAAAGACTTTCGGTCCGGCCTTGAACAGCGAGGCCGTACCGTGGCGGATTACGGCGACCCGAATCTGGTGGGTATGGCGGCCGGTGGCGTGGTGGTGCGTAGCCACGATGGCAGTGCGGTAGGTGGTATTGGTGTCTCTGGTGCTGCCCCGGACGAAGACGATGCGATTGCCCGGATTGGCCTAAAAGCCCTGCTGGCCCAGGTCTGAGAGGACGTTATGCAGCAAAGGATGACCCTGAGCCTCTCGGACGCGATGATCGCGATCCGGGCCTGCCTGACCGCGTCTGCTGAGATGCCCGGCAGGCCTGTCGCCGTCGCGGTGGTGGACCACTGTGGTGAGTACGTCGCCTTTGTCTGTGAGGCCGATGTGAACGCCGCATTGGCCCGTCAGAACGCTTTCAAGAAAGCCTACACCGCCGCCTGCATGCGGGTGGATACGCTGGCTTTTGGCCAGCGTTTGAGCAGCCAGGGGGCCTCGGTTGCAGCAATGGGCAATCCAAGCCTCACCGAGGGTGGCGGCGGGCTGGTCATCGCGCTTGGCGATGGCACCGTCGTCGGGGGCCTCGGTGTCAGCGGCCGGCCCAGCGGCGCCGACGATGAAGCTATCGCCCAGGCAGGGTTGCGAGCGCTCAAGGCGCTGACCTCGTAACGAACTGCCGCCTGTACGTACTGCCCACGGCGGCTTGCCCTACCTGCGCCGTCTGCAGTCGCGAAGCTGCTCGGAGGGTGGGGCAGGTTCGTCGCAAAGTGCCTCTCCCCCGGCGGGAGAGGGCTAGGGTGAGGGGTTCTACGCAACCGGCCGCCCGCTGCCGGCGCCCCCGTGAACGTCGAGCGGGCCAGGCTCCGGCCCGCCGCCCTCGTGCATCACCACGCGGTTGCGGCCCTGCTGCTTGGCCCGGTACAACGCCTCGTCGGCATCGGCCACCAACTGCGCCGCTCGGGCGCCGTGGCTGGGCCGGATAGCTGCTACCCCCATGCTCACCGTCACCACCCGCGCGATGCCTTCGCGGTGCGGCAGCGCCATGGCCTGCACGGCCCCGCGCGCCAGCTCTGCCACCACCCGTGCCCCCTCGGCGTCGGTCTCCGGTAGCAGAATCACGAACTCCTCGCCGCCGTAGCGAGCCGCGATGTCGGCGGTGCGATGGATGGCCCCCTCCAGTGCCTGTGCTACCGAGCGCAGCACTTGGTCGCCCGCCGGGTGCCCGTAGCTGTCGTTATAGGCCTTGAAGTAGTCCAGGTCGCACATCACCAGACCCACCGAGGTGAAGTCGCGCTGCGCGCGCTCCCATTCCCGGCTCAGCGTGTCATCGAAGCAGCGGCGGTTGGCCAGTCCGGTCAACCCGTCCGAGAGCGACAGCCGCTCAAGCACCTGCTGCGTCGCCTGAAGCTGCTCGGCGGTGCGTATCAGGTCGCGCTCGCGCGCCTTGCGCTGGTCCAGTTCCTGCTTCAGCGCCGCGGCCGCGCGCACCCGCGCCAGAAACTCCACTCGCCCGAACGGCTTGCGAATGTAGTCGGTCACGCCGGCATCAAACGCCCGCTGCAGGGTCGCGTCCTCATTGTGGGCCGTCACCATGATCATTGGGATGTCGCGGTAGCGGGCGTCGGCCCGAATGCGCGCCACGGCGGCCGTGCCGTCGTCGCCAGGCAGTGTCATGTCCATCAGCACCAGGTCCACGTCGGCGGGGGCGCGCTCCGGCTCACCCAGCCGCAGGTAGGCATACGCCTCCTCGGCCGATGTCGCCTCCACCACGTCAGGATAGCCCGCCGTGGTCAGCATCAGACTGATGAGCGACAAAATGTCGCGTTCGTCGTCGACCACCAGGAACCGCACGCGCCAACCCTCTCTGAGCCGCCCTAGGCCGTTGGGTCCAGGGTGAAGCTGAACGTGGACCCAACGTTCGGCTGGCTCACAAACCAGATCTCGCCGCCCTGCTGTTCCACGAGTGCTTTGGTGATGGCCAGCCCCAGGCCCGTTCCGGCCGCCGCCTGCGCCAGCGCACTGCGCGACCGGAAAAACCGCGAGAACACTCGGGATTGATCCTCGTCCGACATACCTATACCAGTGTCGGTTACATCTACCCTCGGCTGCCCGCCCTCCACGCTGCACCGAACCGTGATACGGCCCTGTCTAGGAGTGTACTTTATCGCGTTTGCCACCAAATTGGTGATGATCTGGTTCACACGCAAGTTGTCGGCGTGGGCATAGGGCACCGCACCCGTCACTTCCACCTGCACGTCGAGCGCCTGAGCCTGCCACTGCGGCCGCAGGCTCAGCACCACGGCCCGCGCCACCGCAACCACGTCTACCGACGTCAGGTTCAGTTCCAACCGGCCCTCGGTCAGCCGCGACAGGTCCAGCAGGTCGTTCACCAACGAGAGCTGCCGCTGGCTGTTGTTCAGCACCACGCTCAGGTACCGCTGCTGCTCCGAGGTCAGCTCGCCGGCTGCCCCTTCGATGAGCAACTCGGTGTACCCGATGATGGAGGTCAGCGGGGTCCTTAACTCGTGACTGATCATCGACACAAATTGTTCCTTTAGGCGCTCCAGTTCCCGCTCCTGCGTCACGTCGCGGAACACGAACAGTTGGCCCAGCCAACTCCCCTGCGCGCTGGTCACCGGCCCAGCCATCACGGTGAGCGATCGCTGTTCAGGCACGCGCTGTTGCATCTCCAGCGGGGTCGACTCCGACGGCGCATCCAGCGCGTGCAGCATCCACCGGTGCAGCCGGGCGCCGTCCTCAAAGGCCTCGTCGAACACGCTGCTCAGTTCGTCCAAACGGGCACCCATCCAGTCATCCGGCGTCAGGCCCGCAAACGTCTGGTCGAAGACGCGGTTGGTCGCCCGGATCCGGTGGTCGGGCGCAATCAGGATCATCGCCGCCAACGCACCGTCGAGCACCGACCGCAGTTCCGCCCGTGCGTCTTCTGCCACCTGGTACTCGCGCGCCAGCGCCTCCTGCGCCTCCCGGCGTTCGGTCACGTCGCGGCAAATGGCCTGGAAGCCGGCAGGCCGGCCATGCTCATCCAGGTTGAGGTCCACGCTCTGGCCCATCCACCGCACCTGGCCGTCCTTCCGGATCATCGGGAACTCTAAGTACGACGTGCGCTGCAGCGTCAAGAACTGGCGCATGTAGAAGCGAGAAGTGCTTCGCCGGTACTCCGGATGGATGATGTCGCTAAACCGGGTTCCCACCAGTTCCTCCGGCTGGTAGCCCACGATGCGGGTGGCCACGGGGTTCACATAGGTGAAGTGCCCGTTGATGTCGGTGCGGAACACGATATCGCTGGCGAGGTCCACGAGTTGGCGGTACTGCTCCCGGCTCTCCATCAATTCTTGCTCAGCCCTCAGCCGTTCCGTCACGTCCTCGCCGAAGGCAATGAACTCCACGCCCGACCCGTCAGGGTTGGGCACCGGGGCAATCGCGAGCCGCACCTGAATGCGCCGGCCGTCTTTGCGGAGCCGTTCCGCGTCCACGCCTCGCACCGCTTCACCCCGCTGCAGCAGGGCGCGGAATTCCACGCGCTGCGGTTCGGTTTCCGGTGGCACCATGGGGAGCTGCCCGCCCACCACCTCCTCCTCGGACCAGCCGAAGAGCTGCTCGGCCGCCGGATTCCACAGCGTGACATTACCGTTGGAGCTGTCGGTGCCGTAGATCGCCAGCGGCGCGGCGTCGATGAGCGCCGACAGCCGTTCGTTGGCTGCCCGTAGCGCCGTTTCTGCGCGCTTCCGGGCGGTGATGTCCTCGGCCACAGAGATCGACCCATCGGCCGGCCCGCCCAATGGCGCCACCGACAGCGAGATGTCGATGACCTCGCCGTCCTTGCGGGGGCGCGACACCTCCATCCCGTTCAGCGCAATGCCCTGCTGGCTTGCCACTTCCAGGGCCGACCATTGGCCCTCGCTGATGTGTGTCAGCCAGGGCACCGGCTTGCCAATGACCTCCTCCGCCTGCCAACCAAAAATGCGCTCCGCGGCGTGGTTCCATGTCTGGATGATGTACCCGTCGCCCACTGTGTAGATGGCCGCGGGCGACGCCTCGATGATGGCGCTGAGCCGGCGGGTGGCGTCGCGCTGGTCGGCCAGCGCATGGCGCGTCTCCGTCACATCGGCAAACGACACCACCACGGCATACGGCCGCTCTTCCCCCTGTGCGATGAGCGGTTGCGTGTTGACCGACAGCCACACCAGGCTGCCATCGGGGCGGTGCACGCCCATCACATCATCCTGAATGGGCAGGCCGGTGGCCAGCGTCACCACCGCGGGGTGCCGGTCACCGGGGTAGGGCGATCCGTCGTCGTGAATGGAGCGCCAGCGCTCGTCCAGCGAGGTGCGGCCATGCAACTCGTCCTGGCTCAGGCCCAGAATGTGCTGCGCTGCCAGGTTGCTCTCGATGATCCTGCCCTGGGCATCCTGCAGCACGATTCCTTCGGCCATCGCCAGAAAGATGGAGCGTAGGCGATGCTCCCGCTCCCGGCGCTCCACCTCCGCCGCCCGCTGCCGGGTGATGTCCCAAAAGGTCGACACGCCGTAAATCGGTTGACCGTCGCCGTTGAGCACCGGCGCCCCCGCCACGTGCAACAGCGTCCGGCTGCCGTCCGGCCGTTCGACCTCCAGGTCGTCAATTTCAAGACGCTTGCCGAGGAGTGCCAGACGCCCGGGCAGTTCCTCACGCGGGTAGATCTCCCGGGTGCCGGCGTGGTACCCCAGGTACACGTCGGGCACCTCGGAGCCCTTCGGCTGCGAGCCAAAGCCCTCGCCCAGCAGCTTCCGGGCGTGCTGGTTGGCGTAGTACGCCTTCCCCTGCTGGTTCACCACCAGCAGGCCAACAGACAGCGAGTCCATAAAGGCCGTCAGCACGTCACGCGCCGTCTCGGCGGTGGCCACCTGGCGGCGTTGCCACTGGTTGATGGCCACCCCGCACAGCACCAGTCCGCCGCCCACCAGCAGCATGACGCCCATCTCCGATGCGCTGCCGTTCGGCGCCCGCAGCGGTGTGGGCAGCCAGTACGCCAGCGCAGTGTGCACCTCGGCCGCCGCCAGCACCACCAGGCCCAGGCGCACGCCGCCCACCATGCTGGCCACCAGCAGCAGGCCCGAATACAAACTGAGCGGCCCGGGCATGGTGCTACGGTGGTAGCCCTCCATCACCAGCACCGCTCCCGCCCCCAATGCCGCGAACAGCCATAGTCCCCACCGCCGCTCAAACAGCCGATCGGTCATCGCCAGCCTCCCGAACATGAACGGCGCCCGAGGGAGGACCCCGGACGCCGTTGCGCGCGTGCGTAGCATACTGAACCGAGTGCCCGAAGGCTATGGACGAGCAGCCCGCCCCACCCGGACTACCGCACCGACAGGTCCACGGGCGGCGGCACGTTCACGGCGATGACCGCCGGCGTGTTATTACGCACGTGTTCCAGGCCCCGCTGCAGGGCAGGCGCCAGCTTGCTCAGCTCGCTCACCCGTTCGCCGTAGCCATTGGCCACCTCGGCCAGCTTCTCGAAGTTGGGTGGCGGGTCGAACCGGCCGCCCTCGAACCCGGCTGCCGCAGCGAAGCCCTCCGGGTAGCTGCTGGCCAGGCCCGTTGTACCGGTGCTGTAGGTGCCGTTGACGAACACCACCACCAAGAACGCCGCCTTGTGGTGGCTGGCCGCCCACAGCGCCGGCATGGGCGTGCCGAAGGTGTAGTACCCATCGCCCGACACCAACACCACGTCCTGGTTCGGCCGGTCGATCTTCACGCCGAAGGCGGCGCCGCTGCCCCAGCCGCCCGAACTGCTGCCGCTGCGGAAGTAGGTGCCCACCTTGTTGCGCTTGGCGTAGGTCTGCACGTAGCCGCCGTTGCTCAGGCCATCGTTCAGGATGATGGCGTCCTGGTCCAGCAGCTTGCCCAGCTCGTAGCCCACCACGCGGCCGTTGAGCTTGCCCGCCGCAATGTCGGTCTCGGCGAGTTGGATCTCCTTGGCCTCGGTCTCGCGCTTCTTCTGCTCCAGCCGCGCCCGCCGGTCGGCGATGCGGCTGCGGTCGCTGGCGGTCAGCATGCTCTCCGCCGCGTCGGCCACGGCGTTCGCCACCGCCGAGGAGGTCGCCGGGATCCACAGGTCGGCCCGGAACTCGATGGTCTTGAAGCGCGACAGTACCGGGTCGATGGAGATCCAGGCGATCTTGGCGTCGGGCGAAGGCGAACCCCGGCCCGGCGTGTAGGGCGCCAAGTCCTCGAAGATCAGCAGCGCGTCCGCGTCCTTCGGCTCCGGGCCGGTGCCGTAGAACGGGCTGCTGGCCGGGAAGTTCATGCGGTCGGAGTTGGTGTTCTCCATGAACGGCACCGCCAGCAGTTCGGCCAGCCGCACCAGCGCGCCAACCGCCTCCGGCTCGTGCCCCACCTTGGTGGCGTAAATGCAGGGGTTATCGGCCTTGATCAACCACTCGGCGATCTTCTTCGCGTCCGACGGGTCGGGCCACACCGGCCGCGCCAGCCCGAGTTGGTCGCGGGTGGGGAAGCGGGTGGTGCCGGGGTAGGGCAGCATCGCCGTCTCCTGCGGTACCGCCATGTAGACGGGGCCGCGCGGCTCGCTCATGGCCACCTGCAGCAGGCGGCTCACCATCAGGCCCGGATTGTCCTGATGTTCCAGCCGGTGGTCGATCTTGGTGTACTGGCGCACGATCTCGCCCTGGTCGCGCGGCTCCTGAATCCACTGAATGCTGCCGTTGCGGGCGCCCCGCATGGACCCCGGAAAGGCGCGCGGGCCGGTGCCCGCCATCATCAGCACCGGGCTGGCGCTGCGCCACGCGGTGTGGATGGCCGCACCGTAGTGCAGCGTGCCCACGTCCACGTGCACCACGCTGGCCGCGGGCGCGTTGCGCACCATCGAGTTGCCGATGGCCGCATTGAGCGTCACGCTCTCGTGCATCATCGTGACCAAGCGGGGGTGGGGCCGTCCCTTCGCCCGTGCCTTGGCGATGGCCTCCTGAAAGAAGGTCAACTCCGAGCCCGACACGAAGAACAGGTTGTCGACCCCGCCCAGCTTCATCGACTGCACCAGGGCATCCGACCACTCGTCAGCCCCGTATTCGCCCCACCAAGCCTCAGCGCCCCGCACTTGCGCCGGTGTTGTCATATCTCTGCTCCTTTAGTGCTTCCAACCCTGCTTATTCAAAATGCTCATCGGATGGGCAGTCGGGCGATGGAGAAACCTAACCCGCGACGCGCATGTCCTTCGATGTACTCGCCCCGACGCCATCGCTCGGGCCCCCCTCTCTCCAGCTCTCTCCCACCAGGGGAGAGAGGGCCTGACCCAGGGCCATCTGCCAGCGCACACCTGCTGCGCTCCCCAACCCACGCTCGGGGTGAGATGGTCTGCTCCTTGGCATCCTTCGATGTACTCGCCCCGATGCCATCGCTCAGGCCCCCCTCTCTCCAGCTCTCTCCCACCAGGGGAGAGAGGGCCTGACCAACGGCATCCGCCGGCCTGCAGCCACCGGCTTTCCTAACCCGGCCGCCGCCGGCTCCAACCGCCGAACCACTCCGCCGCCGCCCTACAACCCGCATAGAGACAGCAACGCCGCGCCACCCATCCGCACCAATCCCCTCTCCCCTCGTGGGAGAGGGCTAGGGAGAGGGGGGCCGCTACGCAATCCCCCATCGCTGCTTCCACACCGGCAGCACGTCTGGGTTCACGCAGTTGGTGGGCACCTTGCCCGCCAACACCTCCAGCGCGCCCTGCAACGCCAGGTTCAGGTTGCCCACCCGGCTGTCCGGCGACTGGGCAATGTTGTGCGGCGTCAGTATCACCTTCTCCTGGTCCAGGTCGCGCAGCGGGCTGTCCGCCGCCAGCGGTTCCGTCCAGTACACGTCCAACGCGGCCCCGGCAATCTCACCGTCGTTGATGGCCTTGCAGAACGCCGCATCGTCGATGGGCTGACCGCGCGAGGTGTTGATGAGGTACGCCGTCGGCTTCATCTGCTTGAATTGCTCTTCGCTGATCATATTGGTGGTCTCAGGCGTCACCACCACGTGCAGCGTCACATAGTCCGACTGCTCCAGCAGGGTGGACAGGTCGTCCACCATCTCCACGCCCATCATGGCCGCCTTCTCGGGCGACACATACGGGTCGTAGGTGATGATGCGGCAGTCCCACCCCTGCAGGCGCTTGGCCACGCCGGTGCCGGTGCGTCCAAACCCGATGATGCCCACCGTCTTGCCGGTAAGCAGGAAGCCGCGGTCGGCATCGGTGCCCCATTCGCCACGGCGGATGATGGCCTCTTTGTGCTTGATGCGCTTGCCCAGCGCCATCATCAGGCCGATGGTCGCCTCCGCCACCCCGGTGAAATTCTCCACCGACGGGCTGTTGCACACCACGATGCCCAGCTCGTTGGCCGCCGCCACGTCCTGGCGCTCGTAGCCGATGGCCGGACCGACCACCGCCCGCAGGTTCTTGGCCGCCGCCATGATGGGCCGGCGGGTCGCACCGTGAATGATCACGTCGGCGTCTTTGGTCAGCTCGATCAGCTCCTCTTCGGTGAAACCGGAGCGGTCGCTATAGGGGCGTGCTGCTGAGCGAAAGCCATACGGGCGGCCGAACACCACCTCGTGGCCGGCGGCGCGCAGCACTTCATATTCCTCAGGGTTGCCGGTGGGCTGAGGTACCACTACTTTCACAACGGGGCCTCCTTCAGGCCTGCGCGCAGCCGACGGCCCGCCGTGGGCGGTGGGCTGGCGGCTGTGCTGGGCAGATTTGCGTGGCCCGAAGTATACGCTCCCCACGCCCGCACGCCTAGTTGAGGCGCAAGAACAGCGCCGGGCTGCACCCTCACCCTGGCCCTCTCCCAAAGGGAGAGGGAAGTTGGCATCGGTGGTCTGAGGGACCCGGTGCATGCGGCATACCGCTGGCACAGAGCGCCCGTGGCAGGTCACTCCGGCTCCCTCTCCCCCTGGGAGAGGGTTGGGGTGAGGGTGAACCCCCACCCGCCTACGACCCGGCAGCGAACCCCACATCCAACAGCAGCCGCGCATCCCCATTCCGGTTCGTGCTCCCCAGCGCCACCGTGATGATGCGGCGCCCACCCCGCGCCGCGCTGGCGGCAATGGTATTGCCCGCCCGCCGCGTCCACCCGATCTTCACGCCGTCGGCCCCGGCATAGCCGCCCAGCAGCGTGTTGAGGTTCTGCATCGGGTAGGCGGCCCGTTCGCCGGGCGCCACATAGCTGCGGGTCGCCACAATCTGCCGGAACGTGGCGTTGCTCACCGCCGCCTGGGTCATCACCGCCAGGTCATAGGCACTGGTGTACGGCGAGCCCCAGTCCCGGAAGTCCAACCCGTGGCTGTTGGTGAACTGGGTGTCGCGCAGCCCCAGCTCGCGCGCCCGCTGGTTCATCAGCGCCACGAATGCCGGCTCGCTGCCCGCCACGTGGGTGGCCAGCGCCACTGCGGCGTCGTTGCCGCTGGGCAGCAGCAGGCCATACAGCAGGTCGCGCACGGTCACCCGCTCGCCCGGCGGCACGCCCATCAGCGTGCTGGCCCGCAACGCCGTCACCGCCTCGGGCACCGTCACCACCGCGGCCAGGTCCGCCGACCGCTCCAGCACCACCAGCGCCGTCATGATCTTGGTCAGGCTGGCCGGCGAGCGGCGGTCGTGCGCGTGATACTCCGACAGCACCGCCCCGGTCGCGGCGTCCAGCACCACGAACGCTGCTGCCGATACCCCGGCCACCGGTGGCGGGTCGGGCGGGTGCGTAGGGGTTGGGATTGGGCCGGCGGGTGTGGCAGGGGCCGCCGGCGATTGCGGGGCCGGACCGCCGCCACCGGGTGCAGGCGCCAGCACGGTGCTCGGGGTCAGCGTTGGCGTGACGGCCCCCGGCGTGGGGTGGACGGGCGTTGCGATTGCAGCGGGCAGCGCAGTTGCAGGGCTGCCGAGTTCAACGACGGGCGCAAGGGCCGGGGAACAGGCCACAAGCCCCGCCGAAAGCACCGCCGCATGCACAATTGCCTGCCAACGCATGCCTTCAGTCTACGCGGAACGCCGATGTGTTGCGCTTTCGTTGCCCGTTCGTTGCAGGCGAAATGGAGGGGGTGTAAACTCCGCCCAACCCAGCCGCCCACAGCCGGGGGCCGAGGGGCGCTGCGGGGAATGTCAGAGGAGGTGCATATGCACTGGTACCTGGATGTGCTGAAGCGGTACACGGACTTTAGCGGGCGGGCACGCCGCCAGGAATATTGGATGTTCATGCTCATCCACATCATCGTCCTGTGCGTGCTGTACGGGGGCGAGGCCGCGGTTGGGGGCCAGGGCGTCCTGTACGGGCTGTACACGCTCGGAACGCTGCTTCCGACCCTTGCGCTCACCGCACGCAGACTGCACGATACCGGCCGCACAGGCTGGTGGATGCTCATCTCGTTCGTGCCGGCCATTGGCGGCCTGGTACTGCTGATCTTCACCGTCATGGATAGCAAGCCCGGCGACAATCAGTACGGCCCCAACCCCAAGGGGGTCGCCGCCTAGGGCCAACCCGCAGCGCTGGTGGTGCGCGGGCCGGGGCCGCGCACCACCAGCGTCCATTCACCCTTATGGCACCGGACACCACACCGTTTGCTGAGAAGGCGCCGATCAGCCCGGCGGCGAACCACCGCCGCATGCCCAACGCTCGGCTATGCCCGCGAAGCAGCCTCGAACGTGCCCCGGCACACTCCCGTCGTCGCAACTCCCGACTCCCTCCCCTCCACGTCCCTCCAGCCTTGAGCGGCCGCCGCCGGTCGCCTCCCGAAGACTGAGCACCTACCCCCTCCACCCTCCCCGTTGGCCCCGCCACCCACGCCTGCGGTACGATAGCCGAACCGATTTCACGACACGTTTAGAGGAGGCTCCCGTGGCCAAGATCACCACCGTCATCGCTTCATCCCACTCGCCGTTCCTGTTCCAGCCCGTGGAATGGTGGAACGCCACAAATAAGGCCCGTCCCACCCAGATGGAGGGAGCGCCCATCGACAGCGACGAGGAGAACGAGCGCAAGCACCAACGCACCGATGCCGCTTTCGCCAAGCTCGCCGAGGTCTTTGAGGCCAACAAGCCCGACGTGATGGTGGTGTTCGGCGACGACCAGAAGGAGCAGTTCGACTTCCGCAACTTCCCGTCCTTCGGCGTGTTCGTGGGCGATCAGTTCGAGGGCTACCGTGAGGTCGCCTACGAAGCCGGGGCGCCGGGCCAGGGCCGCTCCATGAAGCCGAAGACCGACGAGCACTGGACCAAGGTCCAGAACCGCCCCGACCTTGCCAAGGACCTGCTGGTGGGCCTGATTGAACGCGACTTCGATCCCGCCTTCATGATGAGCCTGCCCAACGAGGACCACGGCATGGGCCACGCCTTCATGCGCCCTACCAGCCGCATCACCCAGCAGAAGTACGACGTGCCCATGGTGCCGGTGCTGGTCAACTGCTACTACTCGCCGCAGCCCAGCGCCGCCCGCTGCGTCAAGTTCGCCCTGGCCGTGCGCGACATCATCGAGAACGTGTGGCCGGCCGACCTGAAGGTCGGCATCATGGGCTCCGGCGGCCTGTGGCACATCCCCGGCCAGCCCGATAGCTACCTGGACGAGGAGTTCGACCACGCCATCCTCGACTTCCTGCAGGCCGGCGACACCGATGGCATGGCCCACTACTTCGACACCTGGAAGCCCAAGCCCGAGATGGCCCACCTGCGCTGCTACCAGGCCTTCAGCGGCGGCACCAAGATGCGCGGCGGCGTGGGCGGCGGCACCGGCGAGACCCGTAACTGGATCATGGCCCAGGCCATCGCCGGCCGCCCCGGCACCGTCGTCGACTACGTACCGGTCTACGCTTCCCCCTGCGGCATGGGCTTCGCCTACTGGGACATGTAAGCGGCACCCTCATAGGGCGGGACCGAGCGGTGGGTGCCCCACACCCGCCGCTTTCCTTTGTCCGGCGCCGCCGCCCCCCATTCGTCGTTGCGAGCCGCTTCCGAGGCGGCGTGGCAACCGTGGTGTCGAGTAACCTGGCCGCGGCGCTAGCCCCGGCGTTACGATTGCCACGCCGTCGAACGGCTCGCAATGACGATGTGCGGAGGGTGCATGCCACCCGGCACACGGGCCTGCCCCACCCTCACACCTCTCTCACACCAAACTCACGCCCCTCTCACCGCAGAACGGGCCTCCAAGGCCGGGCACGGGACTACGATCAGTCGCGTAAACCGGTACCAAGGAGGCCACCCCATGGCCAAGATCACCACCGTCGTCGCCACCTCTCATTCGCCCTTTCTGTTCCAACCGGCCGAACTGTGGAACAAGATCCGCGACAAGCGCCCCTGCGGCGAAGGCGTCCCCTATGAGACCGAGGCGGAAACCTTGGCCAAGCACCAGCGCACCGATGCGGCCTTCGACAAGGTACGCGACGTCTTCCAGGCAAATAAGCCCGACGTGCTGGTGGTGTTCGGCGACGACCAGAAGGAACAGTTCGACTTCCGCAACTTCCCGGCCTTCGGCGTTTACGTCGGCGGCGCGTTCGAAGGCTATCGTGAGGTGGCCTACGAAGGTGGCGTGCCGGGTGGCGGACGCCAGCTCAAGCCCAAGACGGCCGAGCACTGGACCAAGGTGGAGACCCGGCCCGACCTGGCCCAGCAGGTGCTGGCAGGCCTCATCCACCGCGAGTTCGACCCTGCCTTCCTCATGAGCCTGCCCAACGAGGAGCACGGTATGGGCCACGCCTTCATGCGGCCCGTCACCCGCCTCACCAATAACCTGTTCGACATCCCGGTGGTGCCCATTCTGGTCAACTGCTTCTACGCACCGCAGCCCACCGGCGCCCGCTGCGCCCAGGTGGCCCGCGCCGTGCGCGACGTCATCAAGTACGACTGGCCCGCCGACCTGAAGGTGGGTGTGCTCGGCTCCGGCGGTCTGTGGCACATCCCAGGCGTGCCCGACACCTATCTGGACGAGGACTTCGACAACGAGATTCTGGACCAGGTGCGGGCCGGCGACGCCGACGAAATGGCCTACTACTTCGACAACTGGAAACCGAAGGCCGGCATGGAGAACCTGCGCTGTTATAGCGCTTTCACCGGCGGTACCAAAATGCCGGGCGGCGGCGTGGGCGGCGGCACCGGCGAGGTGCGCAACTGGATCATGGCTCAAGCCCTGGCCAGCCGCGCCGGCGAGGTCGTCGACTACGTGCCCGTCTACGCATCCCCCTGCGGCATGGGCTTCGCCTACTGGAATATGTAGCCCGCACCCTCATGGGGCGGGACCGAGCGGTGGGTGCCCCACACCCGCCGCTTTTCGTTGCCCGGCGCACCGCCCCCCATGTGTCGTTTCGAGACACACCATGACCGGGGCTCACCACCACCGATGAACATGGTTAGCGCCAGCCGCTGGGGCCGACCGGTAGGGGCGATTCACGAATCGCCCAGCCGCGTTGCTGGTGATACCCCTGGACGTCCGAGCTTGCCGAACCCACATGTTCCTCAGAGACCACCCACGGGCTGTCGCCCACCAACACCCATGAAAAGGGGCGACAGCCGCCACCGGCAGGTCACGCGGAGCGCACCGTTGCCTGAGCCTGACGAAGGCATCGGTGCTGGACCGAACCTACCAATGGCCTATTTTCACGAGAGGAGGCGAAGCGGGCGTGGCAACCGTGACGTCGGGGCTAGCGCCGAGGCCAGGTTACTCGACATCACGATTGCCACGCCGTCGAACGGCTCGCAACGACGACGTGCGGAGGGTGCATGCCACCCCGCATAGGGGCCTGCCCCAACGAAAGCCGAACCCGGCCGCCACCCACCACCCACCGCCCGTCGTAACTGCTCAGAATTGGGGGGATCGCCCGCGGGTGAGTCCAGAGAGGGGTGCACCCCTCTCTGGCGGGGAGTCCGAGGGGTGTCCCCTCGGAAAGGAGTTCCTGAGGGTGGGCGGGTGGGATACGACGTGAACGGATCTATCCTGCAGCGCCCGAGGCCAGTCGCCACCCGAAGACTGGGTACGTAGCGCCCGTCACCGAGTGCGCGCACGCCACCCCCACCTTGCTACAATGGGCCGCGTTCACTCACCACCCAGGGCAGGAGCACCTCCTATGAACATCGGATTCGTCGGCGTCGGCACCATGGGTGGCCCCATGGCCACCAACCTCCTCAAGGCCGGTCACACGGTCACCGTGCACGACGCCCGTCCCGCGGCCGCCGAGAAGCTGGCCAAGGAGCACGGCGCTCGCTTCGCCGCCACCATCGCCGACGCGTGCAAGGGCAACAGCGTGGTCTTCACCTCGCTGCCCGGCCCGGCCGATGTCGAGAAGGTGACCCTGAGCCCCGGCGGCATCCTGGAGTGCATCGAGCCCGGCTCGGTCTACATCGACCTCTCCACCAACGCCCCCTCCATGGTTCGCAAGATCCACGCCGAGTTCGCCAAGAAGGGCATTCCGATGATGGACGGCCCCGTCAGCGGCGGCGAAGAGGGCGCCATCGCCGGCACGCTGAGCGTGATGCTCGGCGGCGAGGAGCCCGTATTCCAGAAGGTGGAGCCCGTGCTCAAGGGCATCGGCACCAACCTGTTCTACTGTGGCGCCATCGGCAGCGGCAGCGTCACCAAGCTCGCCAATAACCTGTCGTCGGTCATCGCCGGCATCGGCCTCAGCGAGACACTGACCATGGGCGTGAAGGCCGGTGTCGACCTCTCGGTGCTCGCCCGCGTCATCGGCGCCAGCACCGGCTCCAGTTCGCGCCTCATCCGCAAGTTCCCCCGCTACCTGTTCCAGGGCAACTTCACCCCCGGCTTCGCGGTCAACCTCTCGGCCAAAGACACCCGGCTCGCGCTCGAACTGGCCGAGGAACTGGGCGTGCCCATGGCCGTGGGCCAGCTCGCCAAGAAGGAGCTGGACGAAGCCATCGCCCGCGGCTGGGGCACCCAAGACTCCGACGCCATCATGAAGCTGCAGGAAGAGCGGGCCGGCGTCCAGCTCCGCCTCATCGAATAGCAGGTCAAGTCTTGGCCCACCCTGTAGGGGCGATTCACGCATCGCCCTTGGCCCGCGGTCGCACGCGGCGTTCCTTCGGCGGGACGCCCGTGCTGCTGATCCCCCTCGTCATCACGGCGGCGCTGGCCTGCACCCGCCCCCTGCCCGCCGGCCACGGCCTGGCCCCCACCGCGGTAGCCGCCACGCCCGCCGCCGCCACGCTCCAGGCCATTGAGCGCGCCACCCGCGACTACGTGGAATCCCACAGTCCGGTGCGCGACTTCACCGTTGAGGTGCAGGCCGTTGCCGGCGACTACGCCCGCGCCAAGGTCACGCCTCCGCCCGGTGTCACCGACCCTGCCTGGGTGTTCGTGCTGCGCACCGGCGGCCAGTGGGCCGGCCTCACCATAGGCACGGCCTTCCCGCCCCAGACCTACGACCTGCTGGGCATCCCGCCCGCCGTCCAACTGCCCGGCGGGATAGCCACCCTGACGCCCGCTCCGACTCCCTCTCCCTCTGGGAGAGGGTAGGGGTGAGGGTACCCAATGCCTGAGTACCACGTCCGCATCCGCGAGCTGCCCGCCGACGAGCGCCCGCGCGAGCGCCTGGTGAAGTACGGCGCCACCACCCTCAGCAACGCCGACCTGCTGGCCATCATCCTACGGGTGGGCGTGGCGGGCCAGAACGTGGTGCATGTGGCCGAATCCCTGCTGCGCGACTTCGGCGGCCTGCCGGGCATCCACCGCGCCACCATCAGCGAGCTGTCGAAGCTGCGCGGCATTGGCCCCGACAAGGCCGCCCAACTGCACGCGGCGCTCGAACTGGGCAAGCGCCTGGTGGCCACCCAGCCCGAAGACCGCACCACCCTCACCTCGCCCATGGACGTGCTGAACCTGCTGGAGGCCGAGATGAACCTGCTGGAGCAGGAGCATGTGAAGGTGCTGCTGCTCAACACCCGCAACGAGATCGTGCGCACCGAGGAGGTCTACAAGGGCACGCTCAACGCCGCGCACGTCCGCATCGCCGAACTGCTGCGGCCCGCCATCCGCGAGGCCGCTAAGGCGCTGGTGGTGGTGCACAACCACCCCTCCGGCAACCCCACTCCCAGCCCCCAGGACATCGTGATGACCGCCGAACTGGTGAAGGCCGCCGCCATCTTCGACCTCGAAGTGCTCGACCATATCATCATTGGCCGCGCCCCCAACCGCTATTTCAGCATGAAAGACGCCGGCCTAGGGTTTCCGAGAACCGCCGCCACCCCACGTTCGTAAAGCCCGCTGTACCATAAGTCTGCCATGGTGGACGTGGGCGGCGGGCCGGGCGTCATGAATGCCGCCCCTACGAAGGCGCCGGGCCTTTTCGTGTGAGTGGTGGCCCAATACATGTGGCAGGGCGGACTACCCGGCGGTTTGCAGGCGGTTTGCAGGCCATACCGGCGCAGCCCCCAAGCGGCGGCGGTTCGTCCCACGCTGACGACCGCGGCGATGATCAGCGTGGGGCCGGGGCACGAGTCCGGCAGGTGAGTGCAGAGAGGGCGCAGCCCTCTTTGCCGGGGGTTTGGGGGTGTCCCCCAAAAGGACAGATTGAGGGTGGGTGGGCGGGATATGACGTGATGGGAGCCATCCTGCACCTCGCCCCGCGATCGTAGACATGCGCCGAAGGAGCAACAGATGGGCACCCGTACCGGTGAGCAGTTCCTGGCAGGCCTGCGCGACAACCGCAGCATCTGGCTGGAGGGCGAGCAGGTGGCCGACGTCACCACCCACCCGCATCTGGCCCGCATGGCCCGCACCCTCGCCAATATCTACGACCTGCAGCACGACCCCGCGCTCCAGCCGCAGATGACCTTCGCCTCCCCCACCACCGGCAACCCGGTCAGCCTGTCGTACCTCATCCCCTACACGCCCGACGACCTGGCGCGCCGCCGCCGCTGCCTCGAGATCATCGCGGGTTACCACCACGGCATCCTGGGCCGCACGCCCGACTACGTGAACATCCAGGTCACCGCCACCCGCCAGCTCGCCGAGCTGCACGGCCGCAAGGAGCGCCGGTTCGCCGACAACCTCATCGCCTACCACGAGTACCTGCGCGAAAACGACCTGTGCCTCACCCACACCTTCGGCCACCCCCAGGTGAACCGCGGCGCGTCCATCGGCGCGCAGCCCGACCCCTACATCCCGCTAGGCGTCGTCGATACCACCAGCGAGGGTGTCATCGTGCGCGGGGCCAAGCTGCTGGCCACCCTGGCCCCCTTCTCCGACGAGATCTTCGTGCCGCCCTACCGTCCGCTGCGGGGCAAGGAGGAGGAGAAGTACGCGCTGGGCTTCGGCATCCCCACCAACGCCAAGGGCCTCAGCTTCATCTGCCGCGAGAGCTTCGACCGCGGCCGCTCGCTCTACGACCACCCCCTGAGCGGCCAGTACGATGAACTGGACGCGCTGGCGGTGTTCGATGACGTGCTGGTGCCGTGGGAGCGGGTGTTCTGCTACGGCGACTGGGAACTGCACAACCACCTGGTGGACCTCGGCATCATGTGGCGGCAATACCAACAGCAGGTCGCGGTCAAAGAGATCGCCAAGTTCGAGTTCGCACTGGGCCTGGCCGACGCCATCGCCGAGACCATCGGCATTAAGGCCATCCCGCACATCCAGGAGAAGGTGGCCGAGATCATCGACACCCTGGAGATGGCGCGCGCCCTGCTGAAGGCGATGGAGGCGGGTGCCGCGCCGTGGGTGGGCGAGGGCATCTGGCTGGACCCCCAGCCCGCCACCGTCATGCGCCACTGGATGCCCGACGCCTACGAGCGCGTCACCCACATCCTGCAACAGATGGCCGCCGGCGGCCTCATGCTCACCCCCACCGAGGCCGACCTCGCCTCCGCCATCCGGCCCGAGATCGACAGGTTCTTTCAGGGCGCCAAGCTACAGGCCTACGACCGGGTGCGGCTGTTCCGGCTGGTGTGGGACTTCATCGGCACCGCGTTCGGCAGCCGCCAGACCCTCTACGAGCGCTACTTCAACGGCGACGTCGTCCGCCTGCGTCAGGGCCGCTTCGCCAGCTACGACTACACCGCCGCCCGCGCCACCCTCAAGCGCTTCCTCGACGAGACGCCGGTCTAACCGTCGCTAGCCCGGGGCCCAGGCCTGAGGTAGGAGGTGGAGCCGGTTAGTACCGCGGCGGCCTGGGCCGGCCCTGCTCCTGACGCCCCTCCACCACTTCAACCGTCATGCGGTGGCCGCGCAGGTTGGTGCGGCGCAGGCTGGCGGCAATGGTGGCGGCGGCCGCGGTCGGCACCTCCACCAGCGTAAAGGTGTCATAGATGTCGATGGCGCCCAGCGAGCGGCCGGAGATGCCCGCCTCGTTGGCGATGGCGCCCACCACGTCGGCCGGGCGGATGCGCTGCATGCGCCCTAGGTTCAACGACAACCGGGTCATCCCATCGTCGGCCGGCAGCCGCTCCTCCGCGAACGCCTCCAGCGGCACCGAGGGTAGTGTGGAGCGCGCCGGCGGCTCGGCTCGGCCCTCGCGCTTGCCCTCCAGCGCGCCGCCCATCTTGAGCGCCGCGGCCGCAATCTCCGCCAAGTCGAAGTCGGTGGCCAGGTCTTCCACCACGGTGAGGTAGGGGTCAAGGCCGCGGCCCACAAGCGTGGTACGTACGGACTCCTTCAGGGCCTCGCGCCGCCGGACCGCGACGTCGGCCTGGGTGGGCAGCCGCGCCGGCTGGATGCGGCTGCGGGTCAACCGCTCGATGGTACGAAGGGCGTTGCGCTCGCGCGGCGTGACCAGCGTGATGGCCTCGCCCTCGCGGCCGGCGCGCCCGGTGCGGCCGATGCGGTGCACGTACGCCTCTGGGTCCACCGGCACGTCGTAGTTGATGACGTGGGTGACCTCGGGGATGTCGAGGCCGCGTGCCGCCACGTCGGTGGCCACCAACAGTTCGATGAGGCCCTCGCGGAACCGCCGCATCACCCGGTCGCGCTCGGCCTGGCTCAGGTCGCCATGGATGGCCTCCGCCAGGTAGCCCAGGCCGGTCAGTTGCTCGGCCAGCTCCGCGGTGTCGCGCCGGGTGCGGGCGAAGATGATGGCGGACGACGGCATGGTGGCGTCGAGCACCAGCGTCAGCACGTCGAAGCGGCCGCGGCCCGCCACCTCGTAATAGAACTGGCGCACCTGGGGCACCGTCAGCCTGTCCTGCGATACGGTCACGTGCTCGGCCTGGTGCAGGTACTTCTGTGCCAGCGACCGGATGCGGGCCGGCATGGTGGCCGAGAACAGCGCCGTCTGGTGCTCGGTGGGGAGCTGGCCCAGGATCAGCTCGATGTCTTCGACGAAGCCCATGTTGAGCATCTCGTCCGCTTCGTCCAGCACCACCATGCGGATTTCATCCAGCACAAGCGTGCCGCGCCGCAGGTGGTCGATGAGGCGGCCGGGGGTACCCACCACCACGTCCACGCCGCGGCCCAGCACCCGGAACTGCCGGTCGATGGACTGGCCGCCGTACACCGGCGCCACATGGATGCCGCGGTACTTGCCGTAGCTGTGCAGGGCCTCCGCGTCCTGAATGGCCAGTTCGCGCGTTGGGGCCAGCACCAGGGCCTGCGGCCGCCGGCCGTCGGGCGCGATGCGCTCCAGCATAGGCAGGCCAAAGGCGGCGGTCTTGCCGGTGCCGGTTTGGGCCTGGGCAACCACGTCGCGGCCGGCGAGCAGCAGGCCGATGCACTGCTCTTGAATGGGAGTCGGCTCTTCGAAGCCCAGCTCACCAATGGCGCGCAGTAGGGGTTCGCTCAAGCCCAGTTCGGAAAATGCGGGCATGGAAATGGGGTACTCACGATCGCGGAGGGATACCCCTATCATACAGGTCTTCAATACCCGAACGTCCGGGCACGATCACACAGCGACCCGCTCGGATCGCGCGGGGTCCTCCGCTCGCCACTCGGAGCCTCGCAGCCGGCGTGGGCGCACAGGGGCGACTGTGCATTCGACCTCCACCACTGCGCCACGCCTGCCGCGACGAACTTGGCCGGCAGCCGTACGCACCGGGCAGGTTTTGGTACAATTGCGGTAGCACTCCGCGACACCGGCGCCCAGCCGGCGCGGGCCTGCCGTTTCTCCGATGCCACCGTGGCTCAGTGGTAGAGCAGCGGTTTCGTAAACCGCAGGTCAAGGGTTCGAATCCCTTCGGTGGCTCCACGCTCTTGTTCCTAGCGTTCACCAGAAGAAGCGCCCCTTGGGATTCCCAAGGGGCGCTTTGTCGCTAACTGTGACATCTGCCCGTCACACACAACACGCTACCTTCGCCGCTGCAGCCTGCTGTCGCACGCTGGGCACGCTCGAGCCGTCTGCCATGGCACACTCACCGGACCATCCGTAGGGCGGCGCTGGTAGGCCGAGCGGGCTTAGCAGCAGTCCTTGTGACGTTCTTAGCGTTCCCGGCCAGCGTCGTGCCGTGCTCCGCGCCGATGATGAAGGCGCCGAGTTCGGCGAGCATGTCGCCCGTCTGTGCCGACATCTCCTGCGATACGGCTGCGGTCTCTTGCGCGGTCGCTGCCGTCTGCTGCGTCACCTGGTTGAGCTGTTCCATCGCGATGTTGATCTGCCGTACAGCCTCGGTCTGTTGCTCCGAGGAGCGGGCGATGGCCTCGATGGTTTCCCGTACCTCGCGCGTGCGGCCGTCGATCTCGCGCAGGTTGGTCATCACCTCCGCATTCAACTGCACGCCTTCCTCTGTGTCCTTCACCGACTCTTCGATGAGGCTGGCGGTGTTGCGGGCCGCCTCGGCGGAGCGCATCGCCAGGTTGCGCACCTCCTCGGCCACCACGGCGAAGCCCCTGCCAGCGTTGCCGGCCCGCGCTGCCTCGACCGCGGCATTGAGCGCCAACAGGTTGGTCTGGAAGGCGATCTCGTCGATCGTCTTCACGATCTTGGCGGTCGCGTCGGAGGACCCCTTGATCTTGGCGATTGCCGTGGAGAGCCGTTGCATGTTGTCCAGGCCACGCTCCACGGCACTCTTGCTCTGGGTCGAGAGATCCTTTGCCTGACCGGACCCGGTGGCGTTGGCGTTGGTCATCGCGGCGATCTCCTGGAGCGACGCTGCTACCTGCTCCAACGTGGCAGCCTGCTCGGAGGCGCCTTGGGCCAGCGATTCGGAGCCCGATGCGAGTTGCGCCGCGGCCGCCGCACCCTGTTCTGCCATGCTGGAGATACGGCCGATGGTGCCCTCGAGGTTTTCGATGGCGCCGTTGAAGTCGTGTTTGATGGGCGCATAGTCGCCCTCGTAGGCGTCCGTAATGCGCGTGGTGAGGTCGCGCTCCGAAACCTGCCCGAGCACCGTCGCCAGGTCGTGAACAATCACGTTCACCGCGTTCAGCGCGCGGGTCTTGCGAGCGTCGATGAAGGCCGCCATGCACAGGCCCATGTCCACCTGCAGCATCCGCACCAAGGCCTCGTTAAACCGTACCTGCTCCTCCGGAGTGGCGGCGGCGGCCTGAAGGGCTTCGAGAAAGCCAGCGCGCAGGACCTCGTACATTCCCAGGTAGAACTGGGTGTCCAGATCGATGGTGTCGTGCACCACACCCACGCGCCGCCGGTACTCCACGAACTGGTCATCGATGACGCCGGTGAACATGGTGGCGATGTAGCGCGTGAGCATGGGGCGCTGCCGCTCCACGTTGGAGTTGGCGCGCAACACCGCCGCCACTTCCGCGTCACGTAAGATGACGTCATAGAACTTGTCCACTACCCGGTCCGTGGCCTGCGCCACCACGGACTGCCAGTGCGCCAGCACGCCGAGGTCGGCCTCTGTCAGCCCCTGGTAGCGGATGCGGGCGCGCACCGCAGGGTCGCTCGCCATGATTGACCCCGGTGGATACGATGCCGCCGCAACCGCTGTCCCGGTACCGCGCTTTGAGAAGAACATTGTGCACTGCCCCCTTAGTTGATATGTGCCCAGCGCCCGAGGTATTCCTCACAGCAGCGCCGAACCGTGGCCTGGCTTCCTCGCCAAAACTACTGCCTCTCTATGCTTTCAGGTGACCGCGGTGAGCGCCAAGGGCCAACTGGTGGCGCCTATCGCCCGTTGCTCCCCGCGCCGCCGGGATGTTTGGGCAACTATGCTGGGGACGAACGTCCCGGCCGCCGTGGGATGGCGCGCCTGACGGGAACGCAGCGCGGCGCGCCAATGCGGCGTGGGCGGTAGCGTGCTTTCGCACCAACCCTTCGCAGGCAATTCTGCGCAGAAGCACTTGAGGCTCAATTTCTTGTAGCCTAGAGAGCGGTCTTGCAAACACGCACGTTCAACGGCCGGCTGGCGTTATGGAGGTCTTTATGGAACCAAGGGTCCTCGTGGATGCCGCCTTGGCGATATTGGACGCCGGGCACCGTTTCCGGCTTGCGCTCAACCATGGCGCAGCAGACACCGCCGGCCTCACCATTGAGCAGGTCATCTCCTTGTGCCGGCTCGAGCTTGCGGAAGGCCCGCTCACCAATACGGCCCTCGCGCTGCAACTCTCACGGTCCGAGAACGCCATCACGACCCTGATGAAAGGGCTGGAGGAGCGCGGGTTGGTATCCCGCAGGCGGGACATGGTGACCGACAAGCGGGTGGTGTACCGGACCATTACGCCGGAGGGCTACCGTGCGCTCACGCAATTCAGAAACCACTTGGCTCCCATGTTGCAGGAACTCACGGACGGCAACAACGACGACCCGCTCCTCGACCTCATCCAGTCGTCAGCAGCCCTACGGGAACTGATCCGCCTGACCCGGCAGCAGTGACAGGCTACGCTGTGGCGCTTTTGGCGCCCAACAACGACTCCAAGACCTCCAGGAGCACCGTGCGCTTGACGGGCTTCTCCAGCCAGGCCCGCACCCCGAACCGCTCGCTGTCCTGGCTCGGCCCTGCTCCCGACACCACCACGACGGGAAGGGCGGCGCCGTTAGGCTCGCTTCTGAGCGCCTCCAGCACGGCGCTGCCGGGCAGGTCGGGAAGGTCCATATCGAGGGTCAGGGCATCAAAACCCTCGGCCCGCACCAGGTCCAAGGCAGAACGCCCCATCCCGGCGACCGTCACGCGGTAGTTAGCCGCTTCCAGGAAGCGTTGGAAGACAAACGCCACCCGTGGGTCGTCCTCCACAACGAGGACCTTCGGTCCCGCGCCCGTGGAGAGCGCCGGGGCGCGGGAGCCGCTGACGGCGGGCACCGTGAAGGAGAATTGCGTACCTTCGCCAAGTACGCTGGTGAAGTGCAACGCACCACCGTGCAGCTCCACCAGCAGCTTCACGATCACCAGTCCCAGGCCGGTGCCAGATGCCTGCCGCACCTTGGGGTGATTGGCCCTGAAAAACTTGGTGAAGACCCGAGCCTGGTCGTAGGGGCTCATTCCAATGCCCGAATCCGCCACGCACACGCGCACCCGGCCGTCCTCGCCGGTGGTGGTTACGGCAATCACGCCCCCAGCGTCGGTGTACTTAATGGCATTCGAGAGGAGGTTATAGAGGACTTCCGTAAGCCGCACCGGGTCACCGAAAGCCCGCGGGAGATCGCCCGCGAGGTCAAGTTCCAGGCGGTGCGCCTTCTGGGTGAGCGTGGGCTGCAGCGCGGCGATGGCGCGCCGCACCAGCACGTTGACGTCCACCGGGCGTATGTGCAGGGTCACCCGGCCGGCTTCGATCTTGGACACGTCCAGGAGGTCGTTGAGCATGCGCTGCATGTTGTCTGCAGCCTCCCAGATAATGTGCAGGCCCTCGCGCACCTCATCGTCCAGCGCCCCCGACGCTCCGGTTGCCAGCAGGTCGGCGTAGCCCTGGATGGCCGTGAGGGGGGTCTTCATCTCGTGGCCGAACAGCGAGATCAGCTCGTCCTTGGCCCGCGATGCTACGATCTCCTCCGTCATGTCGGTGAAGCCAAGCAACACCGTGTCGGGGTTGGTGTCCTCCTGCACCCTGGCGGCGGTAACGCGCAGGGTGCGCTGCTCGGGCCAGCACTGTTCGATGACCTGCACCGCTTGACTGGTGGAGGTCGCCACTATGGCCTCTACGAAGGACCGCAGCGCTCCCGCGTCTTCGACCATTGCCCCCACCCGCTCGAGCCAGGCGGCAAGTGTCTGCTCCTGCTGGATGTCCTCATCCCCGGCAGGGAACAGTTCGCGCAGCGACCGGTTGCTGGCAAGGATGTGGCCGCTCCCATCCACCAGCAGAATGCCATCGCTGGTGGCGTCCAAAACCGCCTCCAGCCGCGCCAGGGTCTGCTGAGCGAGCCGCAGTTGGCGTTCGTTATCCTCGGAGACGGTCCGCACGTGCCGCTCCGCTGCCTTGAGCGCCGTCACATCCTCGCTCATGAACAAGAACCCGGTCGCCGCCCCATCGGCGCCCAGCAACGGCGCCCCGGACAGCAACACATCGACCAATCGCCCGTCGCGGTGGTAGTGCTGGCTCTCCACCGTGACGATCTCCCCGTTCCGCACCCGCTCCAGCACGCCGGATCGGTGCTCCCACCGCTCGATGGGGATCAGCAGTTCTTGGGTCTGGTGGCCGACCACCTCCTCGCTGCGCCAACCATAGGTGCGCTCCGCAGCCGGGTTCCAAAGCAGCACCCGTAGGTCACGGTCCAGTACCCAGATGGCCGCGGGCGAGGCCGCAAACATGCTCTCCCAGCGGGCGCTGGTCACCGCGAGGTCTTCGCGCGCTGCGATGGCGCGCTGCTCCGCAAGCTTGCGTTCGGTGATATCGAGGAACGAGGCGACCGCACCGTCGATGGCGCCGGCGGCCGTGTGAATGGGTTGGCTGTTAATGAGCAGCCAGCGTTCTACCCCATCCGCGAGCTGCAAGTTGGTCACGGCGTTGACCATACGGCCCTCGCGCAAGGTGCGTTGGGCCGGCGCTGTTGCCGGGGTTACGGGCGTGCCGTCCTCATAGAAGTTCCGCCGCCCGGCGGGGCGATCGTCGCCGAACAATTGCTCGCGGGTCAATTCGAGCAGGGTCAAGGCGCTTTCGTTGGCCAGCGTCACCTTCCCTTCCCGGTCCCGTACCACAATGCCCTCCGCCACGGTATCCAGCACCCGGGTCAGCAGTTCCGCCTGCTGGGCGCTGCGCCGCTCACCCTCCCTCAGTGCCGTGATGTCGGCGGTGGACGAGAAAGCCCCCTCCACGGCGCCGGTCTCCTGGTGGATGAGGGGCCAGGCGTCGGTGCGCAGCCACCGCACTTCGCCGCTGGGGAAGCGCTGCGAGTGCTCGACGCCCAGCAGCGGCTGCCCGGTCACCGTGGCCTGGCGGCTGGGAGCCCGATCGGGCGTCAGTGGCGTGCCATCGGCAAGCCGGGCCTCAACCCCAGGTGGAACGGGGGCGTAGCCCGAGAGTTGGCTGGCGTTCAGGCCGATAATGCGCTCGGCGCTCTTGTTCGCCACCACCACGTTTCCCGCACGGTCACGCACCACGATCCCCTCATTCACCGTGGCGAGGATGGTCTCGTGCAGGCGGTTGTGGCGGCGAAGGGTCGTCGTTATTCGGAGGTAGCCCACGAGCGCGACTGCGGCCACGCCCAAGAACCCCAGGGCAAGCATGCCCGTCGGGTCCCGGGGGCGGGCCGTGATGGCAACGTACGCCACGGCCAACGCTACCACGGCGACAGCACCGCGCCAGAATACCGGAAGCGCTGCGTTCGAAAAGCCTGCCATACGCCTCTCAAGCGGGGCCACTGAAGGTTTGCCTTCATTCGCCCGCGCTGACCTTGGCTGAGTACACGCGCCGAAGCGCCTGCCCTCCTAAATACTCGTTGACGTTACATTTCAGGGTGCAACGAAAGTATCCGGGCCTATAGCACGAGTGTCAAGTAATTCTGTGCAGAATGCTTTCTCTGCAATAACGTTTGCGATCTGCAACAGCAGTTTTTCGGCATTGCGGGGGCCCCGCCATGCGGTGCGTGCACAGCGCCATCGTGGTGCTGGCCCCTTCTCGCACCCTTTTAACGGGTCAGAAGGGCGTTAGCCGCACCAGCGCGCGGCCTGGAGCCTCATTTTAAGGGCCGGGCCGTTCAGCCAGCAGCGCTGACGGTGATCCACATCACCTCCCGCTCGGTATCCTACTGCCGTAGCATTGGCGTGGTATTTTGGCGTTAACGTGGACCAAGGGCGTGGCGGGTAGCAAGACCGCGGCCAGACGAACATGCAGATGAGCATTGCGGGACGCGTCGGGCAGGAAGCCTTGCCGCCGTTTGCGCGACTGCGTAAAGTTCTTGCCGAAACCCCTTGGGGTTCGGGGCGGTTGCGTTTTACAATTGGAGGGACATGACCACGTCGACTGCCAAACCCGCCACCGCACCGGTTCGTATCCTCGCCTGGCTTACCGAACATAAGACCGGCCGGTTTGCCGACATTTGCGCCGGCGCCGGCCTCGGCGCCGGCACCACCTCGGCTGCGCTCAAGAGCCTGGTCGAGGCGGACAAGATCCGCAAGTTGGAGCCCGGCCTGTATGGCCTGCCGCCCACCTGCCCGCCACACCACTGGCAGGCGCCGCCGCCCAGCGGGCCGATGCTGCGGCTGGTGTGCCAGCAGTGCGGCAGTGTCACCGAGCGCCCCAACACCCTGTACGGCCCCGGCTTCACCGCCACGCTCACCCAACGCGACCACGAACCGGCGTCACCCGAGCCGCCTCCGGTCTGAAATCCAGCAGCACATGCAACGGCCACGTCGTACGACGTGGCCGTTTGGCGTTGACCGGCCCAGGGTTACCGGCTGCTCACACGGCGTGCAGCATCTCGTACTCGTGCTGCTCGATCAGGGTGTGTAGGTCGGAGGCCGGGTCCAGCACATCGAGCGCGCGGATGCGGTAGACCGCGCCGTGGCCGGCCGCAAAGGGCTCGACGCCCTGCTGAAGCTGGCGCGCCATGCGCATGAGCTGGCGGCGGAAGAGGATGATGGCGCTGTCGGCCGTGCCGAGGTGCTCGCGCGTGCGGTCCATGATCGGCCCCATGCTCTCGGTACCCATGGTGTCCTGCTCGCGCACGTTGCGGATGCCGGTGTAGTTGAAGGTGCGCTGCAGCTCCCGGTCGATGTCGTAATCGTTGGCGGCGGTAGCCAGGCCCCTATAGGTGCCGGGCTCGATGCGAGGGATGCCGCTGAGGCCCGCCCGCCGCTCCACCGGCACCGGATGCGCAACGTCGTAGCCGTAGCGCCAGCCGGTGCAATGGGTGTCGTCCACCGGTATCCAGCAGCCGCCACCGCGGCCGGTGCTGGCGCTGGGGATCAGGCTGTAGAACGGCTGCAGGTACTGGGTGACCCGCCAGTAATAGTCGCCGTCCTCGCCGTTGCGGCGCGACCCGTAGCAGAAGCCGTAGTCGGTCTCCTTCACCGTCAGCACCGGCGAACCGTCGATTGCGGCGAGCGCTTCACCCTGCTTGTTGCGGCGGGTGCGGGGGTCGTTGCTGGGCTGGAACGACCGGTGCATGAACGACACGTGGCTGGTATCGAGGTCGCCCTCCACCGCCTGGGCGTAGTTGCACTCCTGAAACCACTTCGAGATCAGCTTGTGGTCGCTGGGCACCAGGCACCACTCGAACTGCGGCAGCTCCGGCTGCAGGTTGCGCGGCCCCATGTAGACCCAGATGACGCCGCCCCATTCGGCCAGCGGATAGGCGGCGGCGGTGATCTTGTGCTTGAAATTGGACTCCGCTGGCTCGTTCGGCATGTCCACGCAGGCGCCCTCGGTGTCGAACTTCCAGCCGTGGTACACGCAGCGCAGTCCGTTCTCCTCGTTCCGCCCGAAGAACATGCTGGCGCCCCGGTGCGGGCAGGCGTTCTGCATCGCGCCCAGCGAACCATCGGTGTTGCGCCACGCCACCAGGTCCTCGCTCAGCATGCGCAGGCGCTTCGGCGGGCAATCGGCCTCGGGCAGCTCCTCGGGCAGCATGGCCGGCAGCCAGAAGCGCCGGAACAGCTCGCCCATGGGCGTGCCGGGGCCCGTCTGAGTGAGCAGGGTCAGGTCTTGCGCGTTCAGCATGGTCGGTTCTCCTTCGCGGTGGCGGTGGCGCAGGTTTTGCCGGCCGCCCTGGGTGTGTCCCTCAGTCTAGTGCCGCGCCGCCCAGAAATCTATGAGGGTGCAAGGAATGTGGGCCGGCCGGAGTGTGCGGGTCCGGGGCGCCGGTCCCCGCCCACCTCGTCAGCCGGCGATCTCGGGCGCCTGCGCTATCACCTCAGGCGTCAGCTTCCAGTCGAGCGCCTTCACGTTGGCCGCCACCTGCGCCGGACGGCTGGCGCCCACAATCACCGTGCTCACGGCGGGGCGGTGCACCAGCCAGGCGATCGCAAGCTCCGACAACGGGTGGCCCTGCGCCTCCGCGAACGCCTGCAGCA
>Ga0209514_10002372_pt1 | contig 29322 bp, 30 predicted proteins | sample Subgrocontami58m_FD_187452 | JGI IMG/M metagenome (GOLD analysis project Ga0209514, IMG submission 187452) | Subsurface groundwater microbial communities from S. Glens Falls, New York, USA - GMW37 contaminated, 5.8 m (SPAdes) (version 3) | ecosystem: Environmental > Aquatic > Deep subsurface >...
ACAATCATATCCCTCAATAAGAGCATCACGTTGATCGAAGAAATTATCAATATCCCAACCTTTCTGTTGATACTTAGGAAGCAATTTATCTAGTACAATTAATCTTTGACTTAATGTGGTATTATTACTCATCACACCTAATTTGTGTGATTCTTTTAAAATCTTTAGGCTCTATTTTCAATTTTTCTTCCACACCACTTTCCTAAACGTATGCTCCTCATCAATCAAAATCGTCGCATCAGCTTTAATCTTCTCATAACACAAATAGGTAAACGGCAGAAAGAGATTAACAAACCGCTCAATCTCCGTCGAACTCATCCCCTGCCCGCGTCGTTCTTTCAACTCGCGCTCTTGCTGCTCACGCCAAAGCAAATGCGAGCGAATAGACTTTGGCTTCAACATAATCGTAAAATCCAGAAATTTCCAGAGTGACTGATATTGCTTAATAAAACGTAGAACAACAGGATGATACGTTAACAAAGGATCAATCTCTTTGAGATGAATTTTATTCTTTGCACACAACCGAACAAACGTAGAAGAGCTGACAAACGGAATTCCCACACACCAGCCTTCAAAAAGAACGAAATCCTGCCTCTCTGCAATAAATGTCGTAAGCGCTGATCTATCCCCTTGTCCATGTTCAACAGCTTTATCAAAGATCGGAACTTCTACTCGCTTTCCTTTCTGCAGCGAACTAAGAACCTCTTTAAGCAACGCAAGATCATGCGTCCCGGGTAAACCACGCGGAATTTGATAAAACGGATTAGAAGAATGCTTCTTCTGTAAAACTTTACGCTGAGCCAACGGTAAATAAAAATCATCAATAGAAAAATGCGCCACAGAATAACCTTTCTGCTCCAATTCTCGTTGTAAAACTTTCACCAACGTAGTCTTACCTGTACCTTGCCCACCCTGAATACCAACAATAATCGTTTTATTTGGTTGATATAATTTTTCGAGTTTGGCAATTAAAGGATGGATGATCTGCGTATGTTCTTTTCTCGAAAAAGGCGAAGACATTGTTGAGAAGGATAGTATTGATAGTTATAAAGATTGTTTCTCTAGTAGCGGTAACAAAGAAGAGAAAAACAGACCACTCAAAGATAGTAAAAACTGCCGAAGCATTTAAAAATAACGATCATCTTTCGAGAGAAATGCCTCATTTAACACTTCATCCCGCAGTACTTGGAGATTTGCCCATTACTGAATGTCGTTATCAATTACGAGCTGACACTGTAGCCATGCCTTCCTTCGATCGAGTGTATCTTCACACAACGTACAAATACACCGATCTGCCACTTCTTCTCGATTATTCTGTTACGAAACGTGGCTTTGCCGGCATCGGATACCATTTTGTTATTGATCGAACGGGAACGATCTTTGCCACAAGACCACTCCAATTACAAGGTGCTCATGTCTATGGTCGAAATCAAAAATCAGTTGGAATCAGTTTCTTTAATATCGATGCCTGTGCCCAGTCGAGGAGAGCAAAAGAGAGCTTTAGAGAATTATACAAAACACTCCACAAAATAAGTTCAGCCCAAATAAGTCCTACCCAGTCACTTCCGATCTATTCTCACACCTATGGGCAATTTGATTATCTTCGCGAGAGAACGCGTCTCTTCAACAGCCAAGCACAACAACAAGCAGAAATTTCAGAAGTACCCTTTGATACCTCTGTCTGCTTGGACCCCGTCTTTTACGAAAAAGTGAATCAAGCGCGTCGAGCGCTGAGCGATTTTTCAAGAGAAGTTCAAGATCATCCTCTCGACGATCAAGTCCGGAATTCATTCAGAAGATTAGGATTATTAGTAGAAGCGCTAAAGATTTGCCCGGGGAAACATTTCATGACATTCGCTCAAGAAATTGCAATGCTTACTGGAGAGGAGATCAAGAAAAGATAGACGAACAAAATTATAACACGGAGATAAAACAAATGACTCACGACGAGCAATACTACATCCTAAGATTTCCTTATTTCATTAATAATGTCTTGAAACCAGAAAGCAGAAAACAACGATTGAAAAAAGAAAGAGAACGTGCACATGATAATCCCCACACCCTTAACGAAAGAAGTGAACTTCTAGATCCCCCTTTCTTTTACCATCCGGGAGAAGAGTGGAGGAGAATGAGAAGAGGAAATATCCTCAAAGAAGAATTCTCGGGAATCAGCAAAGATAATCTCGTCGATAAACTCCGCGGGAAAATAGCTGAATATGAACAAGATCTTGAAGGAGCACGCATCGGTCTCGCATTTCAAGATCTAAAAGGAACAATGAATTCTTTTGAAATTAATGGCCGTCGTGTCGGATGGTCTGCTTCAACGATCAAAGTGCCGGTAATGATTGGAACAATGAACGCAATTGAACAACAGAAGTTAGCTCTTGAAGAGGACCTTGTCGTCAACCATCAACTGACTCTTGAAAACTATGATCCAGTCAGTCGAATGGAACCTGGAAGACTAGTTTCGGCACTTGATTTAATCGCCTACATGATTCTTGTTTCCGATAACGAGGCAACAAATATGCTCGCCGACAAAGTCGGATTAGAAAATATCAATCGAACAATCGCCGAATTAGGCGCCCCGCAAACAATGATTTCCCATCTCTTAGCGCGCAGGGATCTCTATGGAAAAGCAGTTCCACGCATCCTCACCAAGTGGAATAAAGATGGAAGTAATCTCACCACGGCACAAGACCTGACGACATTAATGGCTGCCATCTATTCAAACAGCGCAACCAAAGAAGCAAAATATTGTAATCTAATGCAACGCCTTCTCGAAACCCGCGGCGATCAAGGTCCATTGAGTGGAGATCTCCCATCCGGCACAATCGTTGGCGCGAAATTAGGATTTATCAGCGATCCAGAAGATGGCGATGATCTCTTGGAGACCGCCGTCATCAATCGCGATTATGCCATCAGCATTACCTGTAATCGTCTCCATCAAAAAAAACGTCAGACTCTTCCCACAAAAGGGAGAGAAGATCTACGTAGTCTTTTTAGAACATTAGATGAGTTTAATCAAGAGCATGAAGATGAAGAATTTTATTGGGAAGCACAATTTACACCACAATGGCACTTTCCCAAAACATCACCAAGCGCCGTCATCAGTACACTATCACGCGTCATCTATGATATTTATTACCACGGAGAACTAAAGATATGATCACCCTTCCCGTCTACGTCGGCATTGAAAATGAGTTTCAGTTGATGCGAGAAGAAAGGGGAAGAATTGCTTTTCACCATGTCTGGGACGATCTTGAAAAGCAGTATAGACATTCCTCTTACAGATTATATCCCACCTCTGTCCGCACACGCTATGGTAATGGGCGGTATTGTGACGAACAAGATCCCGAAGTGTGTACGCCGCCGGTGCGTGTGCAAAAAGGATTCACCCGTGCCGCTGCTGATCTTCTCTATCTCGCACGCAAAGATCTCCTGGAATTTTGCTCCTCTGATCCGACCCTCTCTCTTATCGGCTACTCCACCCATTGGAATGTCAGTGATACCTGCCGCGATCAAACAGGCGGTAGTTATATTCTTCCTGGGGATTTTATGAGAGCGCTGTCCGTGCCCTTATCTCTCTTCACATTAACACCATTATCGTGCGGCATTAACCTTCGTACAAAGGGGGGTGATTATGATGCCCGCCTCGAATTACTCGGCGACTATATTGAAGGAGAAGATCAATCTCGTGCTCTCCTCTTGCTCTATGCCGCAACGTCGATGAATATAAGACGAAACATGGAAAGACTTCCATTCCTTTTATCAAATAAATTTTCAGACGATGCACGTAAACCAAATCTCGTTTCTTTTGGCAGAGAGACCGCTGTTCTTGTCGAACAACAAATCCCCCGCAATACTTTCATCGACAGCCGAAAAGAAATTCTCATCTCCGCCCAAGATTATCTCGAACAATATTATCGCTTCTTTAAACAAGCAGTCGCCCAAATCGGCGACGAAGAAGAAGTACGTAATTTGGAAGATTTTATTTATGGCAGAAAAGAATTAGAAATCGATAGACACGCCAAGTATGCGTTCATTAACGCGTTAAAGCCTCTAGGAGTTAATGGTGCCCCTACAAATGGATATTATAACGACCACCCCGCTCTTCATCTCGACCCCCAGTACTATCAACAAGAACGTCCTCTTCCTAACAATCTCGTGCGCTTCTTAAGTGAGATTGCCACCTGTCAACAAGACACAAAAGACGTGCGTAAGAAAAAATTAGCCGGACGGGTGAGTGATTTACAATGGTCTTCTATCACCATTGATAGTGTTTTTGGAAACAGTGATACATCAACAGAAATCAATGGCCTGCACGATCTTGAACTTCTTGCCGAAGCTCTTAGTACAACCACATCAGAGCGAGTGAGAAAACGTCTCTTCGATAGTGTATGGCGTCTCGAAGCCATTGATTTTGGTCATCTCTACCACATTCTTACTAACCCAGAAGAAGACCTATCAGAAGCAAACGTAAAGAAAAAAGATCTTGCTTTATTCCGCAATATTGCCGAAAAGCTCAGTTACAACCCTCCCCTCGGTGATCTTCTTGGAGAGATAATTCCCCTGGAAGAAATTCAACCAATGGCCAGTTGGAGAGGAGAGGAAATAAAACGATGAACACAAAACCTCTTTATGTTGGAATTGAAAACGAATTGCGGCTCTGGGAAGAGAATCATTTGACTAAAAACGACGATGGCAGTAGTATCTATGATTCTTGTTGGTTTAAAAATAGAATGCCTGAATTACTCCGCACTTATGATCATTCAATTCTTCGTAAAAGTGAAACCAGTATCCGCACCCGTGTTGGCAGCGCGTTGTATTGCGATGGAGATGATCCCGAAGTGTGTACACCGCCCGTGCGTGTGCAGAAAGGATTCACCAGAGATGTTGCCGACTTACTCTATCTCGCTCGTAAAGAATTAGTTGATCTTGTCGGCGCAAAGCATTTCCTCATGGGCTACTCTGCCCATTATAATCTCACTAATCCAACCCCATTTATCACCGACAAAAGCAAACAAATGAGCGCCTTCGCCGCACCCTACTCGCTATTGGTCTTAACACCTCTTTCACAAGGCATAAATATGCGCCTGAAAGATGGCTCAGAGCGTCTCGAACTCCTCGGGGATTATATCGAAGACTTCGACCAGATCCGCGCCTTTCTCTTGTTCTACGCCGCAACAACACTAGAAAGATACCATCCGATTAAAATAATAGAAGAAGTAAATTCAGGCAGAACACGCTATCATAATCTCGTTCGCAAAGGTCGTGATGCCCAGATCGAAGTAGAAATTGCGGGCCAGAGAAAAAGAATAACCGCTCAGGATTATCTCGAGATTTTTGCCCGCTATTTCAAAGAAACAATTCATCATATTGGCGACGAAGAAGAAGTGCGTAATCTAGACGATTTCATCTCCGGCCGCAAGAAATTAGAAGTCGACAAACAAGCAGAATATAAATTACCACAGTATCAACGAGATACGTCTGGCTTCACCACGTATCATCCCGATCTTTGCCTCCAAAAATCAGCCTATGCTGCAGAGAGGACTTTGCCAACAGTATTAGCGCAATTTTTCGCAAGCCTCGCCAATCAACACCCCCAGAGCGGTAAAACGTTGAGAGGTCCAGACTATTTTCCTCTCCCCCTGAGAGATCTGACCTGGGATGGTTTTGTCTTAGATGACAAAATAACGAGAGAATCAATTGCAGCAGGTAATTGCAGCTGTAGTCGTTGTTTAGAAATACACGGTTTTCCCAAAAGTGTCTTTGGTTTAGAATGGATGGCGGAAGTATTGATGGACACACCTCTCTGTGAAAAAGCAGCGATGCTTAAGACACTGCGAAAAGTATCATATCTCTCTCAATACGATAGCAATCATCCACCAGAAGTTATTCACCTTCCCGCCATCAAAAATCCACAACGAGAAAAAATCATCACGGCATTCCAACGTCTTCGTCAAAAACCTATCTCCGAACTTCCCACAAAATACATTAACGATGTCATTAGAGAATATAACAGAGAAAAGAAAAGAGAGAAGAGGAAACAGAAACAATGACCAATCGTGCCGTCTACGTTGGAATAGAACAAGAATTTCAGTTAATGGATACTGAACTAGGTGAACATCTTGAGGCAACTGAGCAATGGCTTGCATTAGAAGAGGCAGTTGGACAACGCCACCACAAAGTATTTCATATTTCACCTACAGCAGTCAGAACGCGCTATGGTAATGGACGTTATTGCGATCAAGAGGATTTAGAAGTTTGTACGCCGCCTGTTCGCGTCCAACGAGGATTTACACGTAGCGCAGCGGATTATCTCTACTTAGCACGAAAAGAGTTAGTCGAATTCATTTCTCCAGAAAAAAATAATGCTCTTATTGGATATTCCACACATTGGAATCTCACTGATGTTAGAGGATATAATGATCATCATAGAAGCTGGATCATGAATGATGTAGCAATCCCCCTTTCACTTCTGACGTTGACCCCCATCTCTAGCGGAATTAACATGAGAGATAAAAATGATGGTCGACCAGGACGTCTGGAGTTATTAGGAGATTATATTGAAAATCTAGACCAGGCGCGAGCGCTCCTTCTCTTTTATAGCGGGGTGATGTTAAATTACCAAAAGAATGAATCGTATCTCCCCATAACCCCTGTGTTTGAAGAGGAAAAAGCAAAGCACGGTAATGAAGTTCCGTTCGGAAGAGAAACAGCCATACTCGTCAAAGAACGAACGGGTAGTGAAAAGATCATTAATGCCCAAGAATATCTTGAGCGATATTATTCTTTCTTCAAACAAGGAATTGCCCAAGTAGGAGATGAGGAAGAAGTGAAGAATCTCGAAGACTTCATTACTGGTAGAAAGAAATTAGAAATTGACCATCGCGAGAAATATAGTTTTATCTTTGGTTTGCGCGACAGAGAAGATTTCTTCCTCCGCTACCACCCTTCCGTCTGTCTTCCTCTAGAAGCATATAGAGAAGATCGTGCGCTGCCGACAGCAGTAGGACAATTCCTCGGATCATTAGCGACGTTGGAAGAAGAACGTGAGCAAGGAAATCAGAAAAGTATGCCCTTCAAAGTGAGAACTATGGCCTGGGATAAAATAATTCTAAGTGAATTGAGTACACGATACATACCGGGAAGAGAGTATTCCTTTGAGAATCTAGAAAATATTGAACTAGCTGCAGAGTTGACAGCAATGGTTTCTCGTCCCAGCGAGAAAGCGCGGCTGCTGCGGTTTTTGTATTGGACTCAAAAAAGAGAAATGACTGCTAGCGCCCATGATCAAAAACTCATCCAACGCGCCAAAAGAAGAGTTGTCCCACGAGAATTGGGAGATCTCTTTCTCGGTAAGAATGAATTAGAGGAACAGAAATGACCACTCAACCACTTTTCGTTGGAGTAGAACAAGAGTTTCAACTGATGAAAAAAAACGAATATCAACAATTCTCAGAAGTGTGGGAACGAAGAGAAAGAAAATATAGTTCTCCTTTGTATCATAAATCTGGAACTTCTGTCCGAACACACGTTGGAAGCGCAATGTATGCCGATGGCTGTGAACCAGAGATCTGTACTCCGCCGATTCGCGTCGAGAAAGGATTTGTTACACAAGCAGCAGATGCGTTGTATCTTAGCCGCAAAGTTTTAGTCGATTTTATCCGATCAGAAAATGATCTCGATGTAATTGGATATTCCACCCATTGGAATTGTACCGATCGAGCAGGATTTTCTGATGTCTGTCGACGCAAGATGATGAGAGCCTTAGGCGTTCCGTTTTCAATGTTTACGTTAAATCCTCTCTCTGTTGGAACAAATCTGCGGAGAAAACCACAACGATTAGAACTTCTCGGAGATTATCTCGATAATGAAGATCAAGTCCGAGCCTTTCTCTTGCTCTATGCTGGTAGTGTCGCTGGTTATCAACGCGTAGAGGGGAGCAATGCAGAACGCTTTCCATTATCGTTAAATCCTCAGCGCTATCTGGCAGAATTTGGTGGAGGCGATGCAAGGATTGCTAATCTCGTGCAGGATGGGAGAACATCGCAGATCACTGTCCAACTAAGAGATCGAAAGCTGCAAGAAATAACTGCTCAAACGTATCTGGAGATCATCTATCGCTATCTTAAAGATAGCATCGCAGAAATCGCTACGAAAGATGATATCCATAATCTGGAAGACTTTATTTCTGGCAGAAAGAAATTAGAAATAGATAATATCGAGAAATATGGTTTTACCTCATTCTATAAAGGGAAATATCAACAGGCCTTAGGATTACAATATCATCCTTCTTTTTGTCTCCGACGGGAGGACTATGGAGAAGAGAGAGAAGTGCCAAAAGGTCTTGCCCGTTTTCTCGGATCAATGGCAGATGGAAAGATCTTGGGAAGATTTGAAATAAGATCAATGAATTGGGATGCTATCAGGTTCTACGATACCAAGAACGAAGTTGATCTCCGTTTAGGAAATAACCTTTTTGAAATCGACAAGACCGCAGAGCTGCTCGCTTCTTTTCCAAAAGAGCAGCAAGCAGCAGTATTGAGCGCCAGATTAAATAATTCGGCTAGAACTGTACTTAAAGAATTGACAGAAGTTGGAATAACCACAGATGATCTCGCTGCCCGCGTCGCGGAGATAGAACGAACCATAGAACTACATTCACCACGAGGAAAAGAAGGAGCGAATCTAGGAGATATTCAAAAATTAATTTCTCGTGAAGAAAAAAAGACACAAAAGAGATTTCCTGAAAAACATATTACGGAAAAAATGATTGAGCAAAGCATACAGATACAACGCCAAGATTTTTCTCTAAATATCGCCCTTCAAGAAGGATGGAAAGCATATTGCCGCCAACCGTTACGCTTGTTAAGAGATACGGCGATCGGAATTGCAGCAGCAGGTCTGATCGGAGTACATACCCTATTACACGCAAGACATGAGTATCCTCTCCTCCTACCACCATTAATTCCTCAACCAAGCCAAACTACAACCGCCCCTCCATCAGAGCAGAACTATTCTATCCAATCACCACAGCAATGCTTTATTAACGAAAGAGGTGAGCAGTGATGGTAGAGCGTGGAAGAAAAATAAGCGCTTACCGTAAGAGAGCCAAGCTGAGAATCGAAGAATTAGAACAACATAACCGAGTTATAGAAAGAGGAAGAAAAGCAGCGCGAAGCTTCTTTGGAGGAGCACTTCACGCAATCACGATAGGAGTTCTTGCTGCGGGAATTTATGTCTCAACAATAAAGCCGTTAGTAAATAAAGTATGGATAGAGAATATTCACCTTAGAAATGAAGTAGTGGCACAAATAGATAGGGGAAATTATGCTGCTGCTCGGCAAGGATTAAACACCCTAGTAGACAGTGGAAAAGTTCATTTTGAAAAACACTTCCTATTAGAAGAAATCGTGCGAAATAGGATTCATCCCGAGAGGGCAGGAGAATTTATCAGCCAAATAGAATCTTCTCTGGTGAATGAGCCAGAACAGATTCCAGGAACGCGAGTAGATACCGTAAAAGATGCTCGATTTGCAACCGGAATCGCCCAGTTGAGAACGAAACAAGGTGAGCAATTCGCATTGATCGGAGATGATAATGGAAGATTATATGCTAAAAATGGAAAAGGTGTTCTTCTTCAAGAAAGGATTGCTGCTCACTTCAGAGGAAATCCCGTCAGCTTATATGCTCCCGATGGAAGAGTCACAGCGTTGAGTGCGCTGGCAAATGGGCAGGTCATCAAAATAGAAGTCGTTGAAGATGTAACAACAGCTGCTGCTTCCCGGTATAAATTAATGACAGAGTTCGTTTACTTTGGATTAGCAGAAGATACAGATGCCGGAATGCTAGCGACAGTTTCTGAAAATCCTTTTGAAAGTGGTCTGTCACCAATGAACAAACTGGCATATTTTGTCTGCGGCGCACAGAGAATCTGCGCTATCGATGCCCAAGGAGATTTGAAGTATGTTGACGTTATTCCGAGAAGAGCTCTTCCGGAACAGAGACTAACTGTAGAATATCCTTTAACCGTAGCTGATGGCGACCATAATGGTCTTCCAGAAATGTACGTTCTAACTGAAGAGCGAAAAGACCTTGCCATTTTTGATGTTGGAGGACAGTTTAGAAAAATACATTTTAATGAAGTAGCTTACAACTCCGTGTTAGTAGGAGACGTAAATGGAGATAAAATTTCAGAAGTACTTGTTGATGGCGAAGGCCCTGATAATGACGAGATTAAAATAGTATCAGGAAGTATAGTAGGGATAAAATCTGAAGCAGAAGAAGATTTTGATTTTCCCCAGTATCGTTGGGTACTACATGACATCAATGGAGATGGCAACAACGATGTAGTCTATAGCACAGAAGATGGACTTCATGCTACGTTTGGAGGACCAACACCATTCAATAGCGGTTGGAGTTATAAGATATGGAATCATTTTACATCAAAACCATTAATCGCCGATATTGATGGAGACGGACGTCTAGAAATTATTGCCGGCGCCGGGGAAGGAAAATTACACATCGTCGAACCCGAGAAAGGCAACGCGTTACTAGAATTAAAAGTGAGAGGAACGTTTAATGGTGCGGAACCACGACTGTTGACGTTAAACGGAGAACAATATCTCTGTTTTAATACAACTACGTCCCTGTATGTTCTAGGAAGAGATTGGTTTAATGGATTGATTAGAGGAGAAGTCAAACGCTGAGAGAAGTATCCTAAAAAATATTATCATGATAATAGTTTAAATCTCATAAAAAAGTAACTACTTCATCTTTTCTTGGAACACACATAAAAGAGACATTAGTTAAAGAATGAATCATCTTTGCTTTGTGATACACATCCAACGTATTTTCACCCACAGCAATGATCTTGTTATCAACTATAGCAATACACTTTCCTGCATATTTCGAAGATATTTTCATATCTTATTCATAATAGAGTAAGAACTATTTAATGATTTCTATCTTCGAAGAATTATTGTTTAGACAACTAATCCTCAACATGAATCAGCGCCATCCTCAGCGCCTGCTTTGTATACTCCTTTCTCGTCACTCGTCCTTTCGTCAATAGACTTATCACGCCATCACCACTTTTGCCAATCTCTTTATTAGTAGTATAACCCGCTAAATAAGCCGCATCATTAAGATCTTTTCCTCGGCGCAGATAAACCATAATATCTTCCGGACAATTAAAACAAGAAGAGAAACCATGATAGATATTTTCTCCATCATAAATCGCACAGATCGTTACTTCCATTAATCCCCCTCTAGCGCGTGGTGCTTCGAGAAATCCCGATTCAATACCTACACTAAACTGACAATCAGCACTATAACACGCCTTAGCCCTATTTTCTGCCCCAAGCATCGTTTCATCTAACGTCATCGGCTGATCAATAACACCTGAAGAAACCGCATAACCAACAACTTCGGCATGTGCAAACAAAGGATACTCTCGCAGAACTTCCGTTAACGCGCTGATTTTTGATGGGTTCTCAGTACCGATATTGATTATCATGACTTCTTCTCTCCAATCTCTCTTAGCACAGCTTCGCCCAGAGCTTTGAAACATGCTCTTGCTAGAGAAAGAGTATCTTCTGCTTCAACAACAGAAGGAAGATATCCATAATAATTAATTTGATGTCGTAATCTTCGCAAATTATCTATCAAAGAGATAGGACGAGAGGTACTTACGTTTAATTTGATCAACTCTTGGATCGGTAGAAGATGATCTATTGATTCTACCCCTCTAGAAACAAGAAGAGCATCCCCTAACATCCTGAAACACTCATAAATATTTCGAATAATGGTTGAAGCAGCATCAGCTGTCAATTTTAAAGTCAATGTAAAATGCATCTCGCGATCTGCTGCTGAAACGAGGCTCAAAGCATTCTTCTTGTCTGGTCTCTTATACCGCACAGTCATGGTTTTACCTCTAATATACCTTCTAATACAATACCATTAGCAATATTAGTAAAGAGATTAATATCAATTTTACTTCTTGAAAATAGATGAAGATGAACAACAACATTCTTGCGATAGCCAAATTGAGAGAAGATACCTAATTCAACTATCTTTAAATTGTCATTACCAGAAATTTCAACAGCCATATCAATATCACTAGTCTCAACATCATCCCCTTTTCGATAACTTCCAAAAAGAATAGCTGCCTTAAAATTGGGACAGAGAGCATGGATTTCTTCCAATATCTTTGATTCATAAATCATCATAAGATTATATGCCACTTTCTTAGTAAAGTTATGGAAATGTTTCTGATTACAAGAAATCTGCCAGAGACGCCCAAACTCTTTGAGCAAAAGGAACTGTTCTTTGACTAGTCTCAAAACCACCCGATTAGCCGTAGTTTTTGAAATCTTAAGCTGTTGCGCTAAATCACTGAGAGTAATTTCGCGATTCGGATAAGAAAAGAACCAATAGAGAATTCTCTGATAAGCCTCATTTAGTTCTAGTTGTTTCACTGACCCTAGTTTTTTAATCATATTTCCTGTTGAAAGGTTAAAGCTATTTAAACTTTCTGGTAACCAACTGAATTTTCCAAGAACCACGCGATTTTTTATGGAACCATTGATAACTTCAATCACATTCAAACCCATCAGAACATATTTAAAACCATTCTTCTTACTCTCAACTATGTCAAAAAACAATTTCCTCCTCGTTGACTTAAACGAAGCAAAAACCAAAAAATTAGCAGAAACCATTACATCGGACACCAGCCGTAAGATCCTCAACTATCTCACTGAAAAAGAAGGCGCAGAAAGTATCATCGCTAAAGAATTAGATCTGCCGCTTCCGACTGTTCATTATCATCTCCAAAAACTGCAGGAAGCTGGCTTAGTCACTATCGAAGAATTTCATTATAGTACAAAAGGACGAGAAGTAAATCATTACAAGCTCGCCAATAAGTATATCATCATCGCACCAAAGAAAGTAGCTGGATTAAAACAGAAATTACGTGGAATTCTCCCTGTCGGATTAATTATTCTCGGAATCAGCGCACTCTGGGGCTGGATGAGCAGAACGACAACTTCAATAGCAACAAAAAGCGCGGAAATGGCAGCCGTACCCATGCTGGAACAGAATATTGTGATGATGCAGCCAGCACAGTATGCTGATCAATATAGCGTTTTATGGTTTTTGGCTGGTGGTTTGTTTACACTATTGATTTACGTACTGATTATTGTTATGCAAGAAAAGGTGAAAAGATGAAAAAATTGGTAATTATTCTGATGATTATTGTTATTGTAGTATTTAGTGTTGTTCTCTACACGTTTAAGAATCAGCGCTTGTGGACCGAATGCTCCGGAGGAATAGGAAACTGCGGAGGTCCTCCACCCGAATGTTCAACTCTCACAGATACGACGTGTAAAACACAATGTGATGATAGGATAGAACAGAAAATAGATGGTCCATTCTGTGAAACAGAAAATTTTGTTTGTTGTCAATTAAAGTTATACCCCTCAAAATAAACACAAAAGGTGATTTAAAATGAATGAAAAAACAACCCATGGATTAATTATCGGAGGAATCGTCCTCATCGTAGTACTTGCCTTCTTCCAAATGGCTGGAAAAGAAACGATTATCAGCGGTGATACCACCCCCAAGATTAGTGTTACAGGAACAGCAGAACAAGACACCATGCCCGATGAAGTCGTCTTGATGTTAAGCGTCTTGACAGAAGGCAGTGATGCCAAGCAAGTTCAAGATAAAAACTCGCAACAAATGAACACTGTCATCGCAGTGTTAAAAACAACAGGAATCAAAGAAAAAGAAATTGAGACAACACAATATAGTCTCTATCCTTGGCAGGAATGGGATCCCACGAACCAAAAAACAGTCAACAAAGGCTACCGCTTACAGCAGACAATCAGCGTAACTACTACAGAAACAGCCAAAGCCGGCGAACTAGTGGAACTAGCCGTTAAAAACGGGATTAATACAGTTGATAGCATTTCATTTAGATTATCTAATACAAAAGAACAACAAGTCAAAGAAGAATTAGTTGCAGAAGCTACCGCAAAAGCACGCGAGAAAGCAAAGACACTCGCCAAAAATCTTGACGTCTCGTTAGGTGATGTTCTGTTTGTGACCGAAAGCAGTTATAATCCCGGTCCATGGTATTATGGTGGAGCAATGAAAGCAACTACCATGGAAGCTGCCGTCGCACCAAGTATCTCGCCGCAGCAAGTCAAAGTTTCGCTGCAAGTAAATGTCGACTTTGAGATTGAATAGAAATTTATTTTTTTTATTTTTTCTTTTTCTTCTGACCAAAACACATAAAAACATAAAGATTTTTCTTAATCAATGGTTTTTTCCAAAACTCTCTCCCAGCAATACCTTGACAAACGCGTGCTCCTTCGTCTCAGGATCATGTTTGGGATATTTATCTTAATGTTTTTAATTCTCATCTACGATATTTTTGACCATCGAATCGGACTTCTCCTCGCCCTTTCCGGACTACTCATCGGTGTAGGACTTGGCTTTCTCGCCGGGCGTATGATCAAAGTCAAATGGCATGAGAAAAGAAACAAAGTGATTAGCGAAATGGACCGCATTGGAGTGATCATCCTGATCATCTATATCATCTTTGAATACAATCGCAATGCTCTCTTCGGTCGCTGGCTAGAGGGGGCAACATTAACAGCCTTCGGCTTCAGCATTTTGACGGGAATGATGTTAGGGCGCTTTCTCAATACGAAGATGGATATTGAAGATGTATTGAAAGAGAAGAAATATTTGTGAGTCACTAAGTCGCGTTCATCTTCTCAATAAATGGAACATATGGACGTAATGAAGGAGTATCCAAGAAACCAAGAATCTTCTTCTTCCCAACAATCCACTCTTGATTTACAGGTAATCGACAATTAAATAAGTATGGGTTAGTAGTATAACAACCGGAACCGTACAGATCAGGGCAAACTGCCCTAAAAAGATTGAATCGAGGTACTACAGAATCCACAATTATGGAAATACCACTTAAAACAAGAGGTTGAATAGAGGAACGGAAAAGGTTTTTTTGGGAATATTTTCGAGGGAAGTATTTTCGTGAATCATTGGGGGTTAGACTAACTGTTTCTGAAACTCCCCCCTCCCAAAAAGAATTAAAGATGGTTAAGTAATTATTTGCAACAACCGGGAAATAACGTTTCTCTTCTCTTATTACTTTAAGCGAATTAGAATGAGTATTATCCATCCATAACATAAGATCACCTCTTTTAGGTTGATGAAATTGAAGATCTAAAAGGTCTTCACATCCAGAACTTAACACAGTCAGTTCAGAGGATCTCTTCCAAGGATAATACTGGTTCACTATTCTACGTATTGTTTCTTCTGATTCATTATAATTGAGTGTCTCATAAATATCAACAGGTCCTAATTCCCGGACTATCTTAAGATATTGAATCCTTGCCGTTTTATGAAGAGGAACTTTCATATTATTATTATTAACATCGTAAGTGGCTTCCCAATCAGAGGGATATTCATTAATAAAAGCATTTGCTTGGGCTGGCTTCTTTTTTAAAACTGCATCTTCATAGCTTGGAAAATCTCTTTCACCGTTATGACACCACCCTACCTCTTCTGTTTCACCTACTTTTTCTGCTAATAATTCCACTAATCTTTCCGGAGATCCTTTACTGGTTTGATCATTAAGTTTCCATCGTGTTTTGTTTCGAGCATCTTGTGCGACATAGTGTCCTCTCCTCAGAGGATAAAAAAAAGATGTGAAGAACCCTTCAACTTCAAGATCTATCGAATCAATTAATTCCACTAATCCTTCTTTAGTATTCATAAATTCACTTTTCCAAAGAAATATTTAAAAGTACGTTGTGTATTTCTATACAACATGATTGAAAAACTAATTCAGCTAGGCTTAACTGAGAGAGAAGCGCAGGCCTACCTGGCACTCTATAACTTTCAAGAAGCAACAGCATCCCAGCTTGCGAAAGTAACAAAAGAACATCGCACTAATATTTATGACTCGTTACATTCTCTGATCAAAAAAAGTCTTATTACATATATCATTAAAAACAACGTACGTTACTATAAAATAGTTGATCCGATTAAACTCGTGGAGTATTGCAGCGAAAAAGAGAAGATCGCTCAATCTCTAATTCCAGAATTAGCCCAGAAACTACAGCAACAAGAAGAAAAACCAATTGTTGAAGTATTTGAAGGAAGAGAGGGATTTAAATCAATATTATCTAAAATTATTAGAGAAGGAGAGACTATTTACGCCATCGGTGCTTCCGAACAATGGGAAAAAGAATTTCCGATTCCTTTATCCCAATATATGAGAGAAAGGGAACTCCAGAAAATCAAAGCTAAATTACTTTATGTGAAGAACATTAAACCGATTAAACATAAATTAAATGAAATTCGCTTTCTTCCCACAGAATTGGTACAACCTTCCACCATTGCTATTTTCGGAGATTATGTTGCAGTATTAATGTGGACTACGCCATTAACTGCAACACTGACTAAAAGTAAACAGTTAAGTATATCATTTAAAAAATATTTTGATGTATTGTGGAAAAGAAGTAAATAAAAATAGAAAAAAATGAATCCCTACGGCTTCTCCCTCACCGGATCCCTTGGCAATAACACCGCTTCTCGCACATTATCCAACAGCAACAACCGCTGTGTGATCCGATCTAAACCAAATCCCGCCCCGCCATGCGGCGGACAGCCATATTGGAAGATCTCAGCATATTCCGGCATCCCTTCTGGATTCAAGCCCTTCTCAGCTGCTTGTTTCTTCCAGACATCAAGACGATGTTCCCGCTGTGAACCAGAACAAATCTCCACGCCATTAAATAAAAGATCAAATGACTTGGTAACATGAGGATTATTCTCCGCTTTCATCTGGTAGAACGGTTTAACCTTCCACGGGAAAAATGTAATGAAGACAAACTCCGAGCCATATTTCTCTTTGACAATCTCACAAATTAATTTCTCGCTCTCCGCATCAAGATCGTCATCTACGCCGTAAGTCTTGCCTTTGGACAGAAGTAATTTCTTTGCTTCATCCATCGTTAAGCGAGGAATATTTTTCGGAATCTCATGTTCCACGCCAAGCAGCTGCAATTCTCCCGCAGATTCATTCTTCAGATGAGTAATCAAGTCAATAAACATCTTTTCAATCAAATCCATCACATCAGTGAAATCTTTAATGAAACCCATTTCAAAGTCAACACCCGTAAACTCCGTTAAATGACGCATCGTATTCGATTTCTCGGCGCGGAAAACCGGACCAATTTCATAAACGCGCTCAAAACCACCAACAACAAACATCTGTTTGTAGACTTGCGGCGATTGTGCCAAGTACATTGGCCGACCAAAATAATCAACTTCAAATAATTCTGCCCCAGACTCCACGCCAATTTTAGTCAACTTTGGACTGTTGATGTTCGTAAAACCATTGTCATCAAAGAAATTAGTCACAATCTTCACAATCTTGCTACGTACTTTGAAAATCGCTTGATGTTTTAGATTTCGCGTATCTAAAAGACGATGATCTAAACGTTTATCGATAGTAGTTTGACTTTTGTCTGTGTTATCAATCGGCAACGGTGTCTCTGCCAAAGACAAAAGGGTAATTTTTTTAATTAATACTTCAATCCCCCAGCGTGATTCTTTATTCTCTTTCGCAACACCCTGAATTTCCACAACTGATTCTTTGGAAAGCGTATTGATCAATTCAAAAGAAGCTGGATCCGTTTCTGCTTTCAACGCTAAAGTCTGCATATCGCCCGTTCGATCGCGAAGAATGATGAATTTAATCTTACTCAAATTGCGGACTTCTTGAATCCAGCCTTGTAACAGGACTTCGGCGTTGAGATGGTTTTTTAGTTCATTTATTAGTGTGCGTTCCATTGTAGAAGCTAAAAATAAGGGGTTCTTTTTATTATTTGTGGTAGAAAAATACTACTCTTAAAATTTACAAGAAAAATATCCCATCCCTATGATCTTCTTAGTCTAGCTTTCTCTTCTTCTTTTTGTGCAGCTTTATCTCTTTTCCCTTGAGCTATAAGACCATCTCTTCTTTTTTCTTCATCTTTAATAATCTTATTAATGGATGTAATGGAAGAACTAAGAATGGCAAGAATTCCAGTTAAAGCAGTACGAACCTCTTTAATTGCAGGAAAAGTATCTTTATACCTCTTTTCCATCAACAAGGAGTAGATTGTTCCTTCTTTGTTATAGCCTAAAGTTCTAGTGATAGTATTTAATGGAACTTTAATTATGTCTTTATCAGACTTAGAACCAATCCACCATTTGAAAATCTCCTCATAAGGAATGTTTTGGGGTGGTTCCATATAATGTAAATAATAATTATGATGTTTAGAACGTTCAAGACTCTTTACGACAGCTTTACAGAGCGAAGGAATTTTTCGAACAATCTTTCTCGTAGGATATTTGAAAGTCCCGCGCAGTATCTTCAACGCCTTCTTTTGATCTGTAGATGCAAGACTACTTGCTATCTCTTTAATAGCTAATTCAAGATTAATTATCTTAGTTTGCAACGTTTCTAAACTCTTTTTAGATTCCTTGATATATCCAAGAACATCTGGATCGTAGATGTTTACCATGTTAAGAAAACTATCCCCCATAGAGATAAATCCATGCGTGCCAAGATTAATTCGTGAACCCATAATTATACCAAAGAAAAGAGATATATAAACATTTAGAACTCCAGAAAAGTAGCAACAACGATAAAGATTAGTGAGAACTTTCAAAGAAAGAAAACTCACACTTTCACATACACACTCTTCACCATTCCCACCACTCCCGTCTCTTCTCGACATAAATAAGACCACTTGCCAAAAGGAGCACGGGAATGATCTTTCTCGACATAAACCCGTCCATCAGCGCGCCAGGTCACATCCTTCTCCACAGTAAAAGCATCCTCACCGCCACGTCCAACGAATTCCACTAACGAGGGATGCAGATCAATAAATCCTCGTCCGCGTTTCCGCAACACCCGATGAGCTTCACGAATCCCCCGTAATTTATCAGTAACATAAGGAAAAGCAAACTCACCATACACTACATCAAAAGTATTATCGACAAAAGGCAGATGATGTAAATCACCTTCATGAATAAACACCTGCGCCGCCGGAGAATGATCACCCACCGATAAATCAATCCCAGAATAATGATGCTGCGGAAAACGACGAGCTAAATCAACTAAAGCCTGTCCTTTGCCACAACCTAAATCTAAAACCCGTCGCGGTTGAGAACCACCCAAAAAATTCTCCACCCATTGATGAGACATTTCTCCCATTACTGAAGTAAGTTGATCCCAGCCGCGGCTACGATTATAATGAGACAAAGAAGCTTTGACACGTTCATTTTGTAGTCTATTATCTTCTTCAAAAGATTGAGGACCGAGTGTATATTTCATCGTACAAAGTCGCGCTGTTCAAAGAGGAGATATTTAAATTCTTCCCCTCAATCGTTCCGCCGCCAATACTTTCCTCACCGCATGAATATACGTCGCCGTCCGGAAATCATATTGTTTTCCCTCAAAAGAAGCCCACAATTTAGCAAACGCCGCCACCATTTTCTCTTTCAAATGATCACGTACTTCTTCCTCTTTCCAATAATAGTTATATTTGTTCTGCACCCATTCAAAATAAGAAACGGTGACACCACCGGCATTTGCCAGGATGTCCGGTAAAACTAAAACTTTATTTCGATGCAGTATTTTGTCTGCATCTGGTGTTGTCGGCCCATTCGCCAACTCTAAAACTACTTTCGCCTTCACAGCAGCGGCATTTTTCTCCGTAATCACATCACTCAACGCCGACGGCACGAGAATATCACAGTCCAACGTTAACAACTCTTCATTACTGACCTTCTTGCCCGAAGAATAATTCTGAACAGAACCCGTCTTCTCTTTGATCTTCACAACTTCATCAACATTCAGTCCTTTACCATCAAAGACTCCCCCTTTAGAATCGGAAACCGCAATAATAATAAAGCCGCGCTCCGAAAGTAATTTCGCAGCATTCATCCCCGCATTACCAAAACCTTGAATCGCCACGCGTTTTCCTTTTAGTTTCAGTTTCTTAATCGCTTCTTCCAAAATATAAACGCCGCCCAGCGCCGTGGCAACATCACGCACAAGAGAACCACCTAATTCTAACGGCTTACCCGTAATCATACCAGGATCATGATAGCCTTTTAATTTTTCATACTCATCAAGCATCCACGCCATAATTTGCCCATTTGTGTAAACATCCGGAGCCGGAATATCAATATTTGAACCAAGATGATCTGCAAACGCCCGCACATAGGCACGGCTCAGCTCTTGCAGTTCTTTGTCGTTGAGAGTTTTAGGATCAACCGTAACACCTCCTTTTCCCCCGCCGAGAGGGATATCTGCAACAGCCGTTTTCAGAGTCATCCAAAATCCTAATGATTTGACTTCATCCTCAGAAACTTCCGGATGAAAACGAATACCACCTTTATAGGGTCCGCGCGCATTATTGAACTGCACACGATAAGATGGATATTTCTTGCCATTCACTTTTAATTCCGCTTTGTGAATATGGTTCGGCGTTTCTAACAACGCAATATCAGCAGTAGACAAACCGGCAACCGGCGCAATCGTTCGGATAAAATCTTTAATATGGTTGAAGCTCATACACCGAGTTCAAGAGAATTGATATTTAAATATTGGTGAAATCAGTTCATAGTACTGCGAAGTCGTAAAAATTCATCGGTCTTTCGAAAAACAAAAGTTTATATATCAAAAAAGAGTCCTTAAGATTATGGTTCCTTGGTGGTCTGTATTTACTAGTAAAGATGCAAGAGATCGTTTTCTTCTTGGAGATAATAAGATATATTCCAAAATTGAAAAAGGCATCAGAATTCTCGCTAAGGAACATGCTGCTTTTCAGAAGCTTCACGAAGATCTTGATGCCATTAAGAGAAACATCGAGGCTCAACTTAAAACAGGCACACTTACCGAGATTAAACTTGCGGTTCGCGATCTTAGACCTATTGGTAAAGCAGCACGACAATTCAAGCCAATAGAAGATGATATTGAAGACGAGCTCAATGAAACCGTAAGCAAAATCGAAAGTAAATTACAGGCACCCTCTGGCACTCTTCGAGAAGTAGAAAAAGAAGCACAACAAGTCTCTCGTGATTTAAAAATTGAAGCAGCAACAGTATTAAGAGCAGCTTCACGGTATGAAGGTAAAGTCCGCGAACTTTTAGAAAAGTTAAAAACAGAAGCGGATGGCGGAGACGAACAAGCCGCCAAAGATACCATCGAAGAACTACTCCAGCTCGTTAATGAAATTGACAAGAAATGGATTCCCGCTCTCGTCTCCAATTTAGAAAAAGCAAAAAAGATAGAAAAAGAGTTCATTAAAAACTCTGGTATAGAAAAGGAAGGAAAAGAACAACTACGGCAGGGAAATCATTTTGAAGCAGCACGTGCTTTCTGGGAAGCAAATAAACCAAGACAAGTGATCAAAGCGTTAGAACCAAAACAAGATTTAACCTCCCAAGAATACGAATTATTGAAGAATGCTTATATTGCTCTCCGTGATCGAGAAGGTGCAGTCAATATCATCTTCAGAGAAAATAAAGATTTGCTTGCAATTTTAATCGCTGGAAGTAGAAGGAAAGAATTAAATGACTTTATCTATGGCAAACTCTTTTGGATTGAAAGTCGCTGTGGAGCAACCGTCTTAGACTGTTTAGAAAAATTAGAGAATAGACTCAAATCTCCTCCACTCAATAAATTAAAGAAAGAAGATAAAGAATGGCTCTTAGGGTTAATCAATCAAAAACAAAATAATTGGGTCGCTGCCGCAAGACACTATAACGTCTCCCGTGATTATCGTTCAGCATATTATTGCTGGTTGAGAGCAGGTAAACAATATAAACGTGAAGCGGAATTAACCAAAGGATTATTACAGAAAAGAAAACGATAATTAACAAACCCCTAAAATCATAAAATAGACAAAAGGTATTGACAAAAATGAATATATTGTGGTGGAGAAAAAAGAGTAGCGAAGAACATATCGACTCAGAAGTAAAAAGAGGAATGAAACTTCTCGCCGGAGAACACGCCGCAATCAAAAGCCTCAAAAATGATATTAGCCATATTCGACAAGCGCTTCTCACACGAGCCAGAAGACAAGAAGTAGAAGGAATCAAAGAGATACACCGCGACTTTCGTCGACTCGGAAAAACAGAACGACGTCTTCAACCCGTCGAAGATGCAATAGAAGAGGCTATGCACCTATTTGATAAAAAAGTAAAAGCTCCACCGACAACACAAACTGAAATTCACCAAAAAATTGAAGATATCCGCCAACGGTTACGAATCGAAGCCGAGGAAATTCTCAAAGCAGGATCAAAATACCAAGGAACGATTCGCACATTACTTGCTAAATTAGATAAAGAACTAAAACCAGATTTCCCAGATCCAAATCGAGTTCAAGAAACTCTTGACGAATTAGAACATCTCCTCAACGAAATTGACAAGAAGTGGATCCCAGCACTTGCTTCTGATTTTAACACGGCAAAAAAAATATTCCAAGATTCGAAGAGTAGAGATGACTTGAAGCAGAGAGCAGAACGACTTCTAAGATCTGGATCATCTTCAGAAGCAGCAAAAATGTTTGAAGAAGCCGGCGAGCCACGAAAAGTGATTCGCGCGATAGAATCAATTACACAGAGGAATAGAACAGACGAGGACTATCAACGCTTAGTCAACGCCTTTATCCGACTCAAAGAACGCGACCACGCAATAGAAGCGACACTTGCCGCTCATCATGAACTGATCCAAGAAATACCCGACACCTCCCGGACCAATCACCAAATCATTATCCAAACCATGGGACATCTCCTTCTTCCCGTATTAAGACAAAGCGGACTTAGTGAAATAAATGCTTGGCGCGAATTGAAATCTCTCCTCGACGAAGAGCCATTCAGCAGCGCAGATCCATTGGCCATTAGCTGGGCGCAAGGTCATATCACTCAACTGCTTGGACAGTATGAAAAAGCAGCAAACTTCTTTGAAGTTGCAGGAGACATTAGATTACAACTTGTTAATTTAAAGAGAGCATCACCACGAAAAAAGTTTCTACCTGCGATTAGAGAAGCAGAACAAAAGCTAAGAGAAACGGCATAAGACGACAAAATACAGACTAAAATTTCCCTTTTGCCAATCTCTTTGCAAGTTTTTTTAGTTCTTGAGTATATAATTTAAGATCTAAAATTGGTTTTTGTGCCACCCCTTCTTCCATCGCCGCCCTAGCCACCGCTGGAGCAACAACTGACAATACCCGCGGATCAAACGGTTTGGGGATAATATAATCCAAACCAAAAGAAAACTTCCGACCATATGCTTTCTCCACTTCCAATGGTACGGATTTCTCCGCCAGCGCCGCAAGTGCACGAACTGCCGCAAGTTTCATCCCCGTAGTTATCTTCGTCGCACGAACATCAAGAGCTCCCCGAAACAAAAAAGGAAAACATAACACATTATTCACTTGATTAGGATAATCGGATCTTCCCGTTGCCATAATACAATCAGGAACGGCTTTCTTCGCTTCATCATAGGAAATTTCAGGAATAGGATTGGCCATCGCAAAAATAATGGGTTGGGGATTCATCGTGCGAAGAAGAGAACCATTTAAAATATTTCCTTGCGACACGCCAATAAACACATCTGCCCCGACCAACGCATCAGCCAATGTCTTTCCATTACTTTCCTGCGCAAAAGCTGCTTTATATTTATTCTGCTCGTCACGCTTCTTTGTCACAATTCCTTGACTATCTACTAAAAAAATATTCTTCTTTTGAGCCCCTAATTCAAGAAGAAAGTTAGCAACCGCAATCGCTGCTGCTCCAGCACCAGAAAAGACAATTTTAATGGATTCGATCTTCTTACCAACTAACTTCAACGCATTAAGAAGAGCCGCCGACGCAATCACTGCCGTCCCATGCTGATCATCATGAAACACCGGAATCTTCATCCGTTTAATCAGCTCTTGCTCAACAAAAAAACATTCTGGTCCTTTAATATCTTCTAAATTAATTCCACCAAAAGTTGGTTCCAGAGAAGCAATAATCTCCACCAGTTTCTCAGGATCGGATTCATTAATTTCTAAATCAAACACATCAATACCCGCAAAACGTTTGAAAAGAACACCCTTTCCTTCCATCACAGGTTTTCCCGCCAAAGCGCCAATATTCCCCAAACCAAGAACTGCCGTCCCATTACTAATCACAGCAACAAGATTACCTTTAGAAGTATAACGATAAGCCTCATCAGGATTCTTTTGAATTTCTAAACACGGCTTAGCTACGCCAGGAGTATAGGCTAGAGATAAATCCGCCGCCGTTCTACAAGATTTAGTAGGAACGACTCTCACCTTTCCAGGTGTAGGATATTCATGATAATGAAGAGGATCAGTCGTATTGATAATAGTTTTATTTTTCATGAAAAGAAAACAACCACTTTACTTTATAATTGTTACGAAGAAAAAAAAAAAGAAAAACAATAATTCTATTCCACAACCAACGTTCCTTTCATCCCACGCCAGTCTTCACAACTGCCACAAGTATATTCAAAAGAACCAGTTTTTCCAGCCACAACAGTCACTTTCGTTGGTCCCTTCACTTCTTGTTCTATTCCTAAATCAGGAATCGCAAACGTGAAATCGAGATTTTCAGGAATGATATTAAACACAACCGTGTCACCCTTTTTCACCGAAACTTGTGGTGGTACGAACAACCAGCGTTTGGCATTGATCGACACTTCAACCGTACCAACACTAGGCGTTGTTGGCTCAGCAATCTTTTCCACAACTGGTTCACTTGCTTTAACTGGTTCTGTTTTTACTTCCGTTGGTTTTTCAGCAGCAACATCAACAGCACTTGGAGAATTTTCCGTTGCTGCCCCTTCCGCTAACTTTAAAGAAGTATCCAAGCCTTGAGGAAAAAACACTTTCCCATCTTTCGTTAAATAAGAATCAACTGTCTGACCAGCAACCGACAAGGTTACCCGATAAAGACCATTTGCTTCAGCTGAACTCACCAATTGTGCTGCAAAAGGAGGACGTAACAAATTCTCATTGACAAAACTAAGAGATTTTGTCTCTGCATCTTTTAACGTTAATTCTTGTCCAACAGTTAAACCTTTTTCCGCAAATTGGAATCCCTGCGTAAACACAGAAAACAGTAAGAGTACGATAGTTATTCCAGTTAATGCTTTCCACGTAGAGGCATCTTTAAACATCCCATCCTCTGAAGACTTCCCAGGAGTAGCCTCTTTCTTTGCATCTCTTTTAGCATCTTTCTTATCATCTGCCCACGGATCAACACGAGGCGGTGCAGTTTCAACATATTTTGTCGTCTTCTCCACAGTTTTAGTTTCGCTGCTACTCTTCTCCTCAATCTTCTTTTCAACCGGTTTAACTTCTACTTTAGGAACAACTGCTGCTTTAACCGGGGTAATCACAATCTCTTCTTTAGGAGTTGCTTTTGCCTCTGATTTAACAGCAGAAAAGGTATTCTTCTCTACTTTAGGCTCCGTCTTAGCAGTTGCTATTTTAACAACTTTTTTATCCTCTTTCTTCTCATTCAATTTTCGAGAAACCAGATCATCTTTTTTTTGTTTATCTCCCCCAATATCCATCGAAGAGAAAGGATTTTTCTTCACAGAACTAACCGCGCTTTCTTTAGCATCTAATTCATCAAAAATTTCATCAAGACTTTCTTCATCTAAATATTCTTCCGCAAAGAAAGACTCATCAGTCTCATCTAATTGTTTTTGCTCCATTACTGTTCACCCCTCTTTGAAATGAGAGTTATTTTGGAGAAACTATATCGTATCATCAATCTCACCCTCACTTTTTATATTAAAAGAAGTGGAGAAATAATTTATAAAGATTTAGATTATGAGATTTGGATGATTAAAAGATTATGTCACAGTTAGATTTCTCCACAAAGCTACTTTAAAGTAGTCACAAAAGCTTAAGAAGACTCTTTTCTATTATCCCCCCATGGAGTTTAGAATAGAACGAAAAGGAAACGAGAACTACCACAAGTATCCTACTGACAACCTCAAGAAAGCCCAGGAATTTGCCAACGAACTGAAAAAAGAGTTTGACACGTTTATCCTCAGCGTAGTTTTGTTTGGCAGTTCCGCTCGCCGCCAGGAAACAGCCTCCAGCGATATTGATGTTCTCGTCGTCACAGATGATACCACATTTATTATTAGTGAACCACTGATTGAAGCATATCGGCTCACCATCGAAAAATTAGTGCCAAAAATAGCACTGCAATTACACATTACATCCATGACGTTTACAGCGTTCTGGGAACACGTCCGCGGCTCTGATCCCGTTCTCGTCAATATCTTACGCGACGGTGTACCATTATTAGACGTTGGGTTCTTTACACCGCTGCAACAACTTTTGCATCAAGGAAGAATTAGACCCTCAGAAGAAAGCATCTGGCGCTACTACGGTCAAGCACCTCGAACGATGCTTAACTCCCGTTGGCACGTCTTGCAAGCCACTTTGGATTTATATTGGGCCGTCATTGACTCCGCCCATGCCGCAATAATGAGCCGAAATGAAGTACCACCAACTCCTGAACACGTCGCTGACATGTTAGACCGCATCTTTGTCAAACATCGCCTTCTAGAACGGAAATATGTTGAGATGATGAAAAATTTCTATCGCTTGAGTAAGATGATCACCCACCGCGAGATCAAAGAAATTAAAGGAGCAGAATATGAACGCTACTATCATGAGGCAGATGAATTTGTGCGTAGAATGAAACAGTTGATTCAGAAAGGAAAACCGTAAGATGAAGAGAGAACTTTGAAAAAAAAGTAATGTCATCAAACACCAATCAAAACCTTTAATAACTTTCTTCTTATTCTAAACAATTATGAAAGATATCATTCGCAAATATGTCTTAAAAAACGCAGCTGACTTTAACGGCAGAGCCAATCCCAGCGTAATTCTTGGTCTTGTTCTCAAAGAAAAACCAGAATTAAAAAGTGATGTTCCAGGGGTAAGAAAACAAATCGATATTCTCTGTCTGGAAATTTCCAAACTTCCTCTGGAAAAAATTCAACAAGAACTGCAAACAGTTGCCTCACAATTACCTAAAGAAGAAGAAAAAGAAGAAGTCGTTCAAGGTCCATTAAAACCTCTTCCCAACGCTAAAAAAGGACAAGTTGTTGTACGCATGGCTCCATCACCATCCGGTCCGTTGCATATCGGTCACGCCTACGGGGTCTCGTTAAACTCTGAATATGCCAAGATGTACGATGGAAAACTAATCTTACGCATTGAAGACACCAATCCTGAGAATATCTATGCACCCGCCTACAAACTCATTCCCGAAGACGCCCAATGGCTAACGAGTAAAAACGTCAAAGAATTATATGTTCAATCAGCCCGCTTAGGAATCTATTACGATTATGCCGAAAAACTCGTCCAGCAAGGAAGAGTATACATGTGTACCTGTAATGCCGACGCTTGGCGGGAGTTAAAAGGTCAAGCCCAAGCCTGCCCTTGTCGATCACTCTCTGTCGAAGAAAACAAGCAGCGTTTTGCTAAAATGTTTAATGAATATGCCGAAGGCGAAATTGTTGTCCGTTTAAAGACAGACATAAAACATAAGAATCCAGCACTGCGTGATTTTGCCATCATGCGCATCGTTGAACACGTTCATCCTAAAACCGGAAAAGAACAACGTGTCTGGCCATTAATGGTTTTCTCCGTCGCGATAGATGACCACGAAATGGGGGTCACTCACGTCCTTAACGGTAAAGATCATATGGACAACGCCATTAAAGAACGCCTCATTATGGATTGTTTTGGCTGGAAATATCCTGAATATCGCCATTGGGGAATCATAAGTTTTATCGGCTTCGATCTTAGTACATCAAAAACAAGATTAGCCATCGAAGAAAAAAAATACACAGGTTGGGATGATATTCGTATCCCGTTCATGCCCGCCCTACGACGAAGAGGATATCAAGCAGCCGCCTTCCGCCGCTTTGCCATTGAAACAGGATTAAGCCAAAATGATAAGACTATGACTATTGAAGAATTTTGGAAGAGTATCAATTCATTCAATAAAGAAATTATTGAACCTGTTGCCAATCGCTATTTTTGCATTGAAAAGCCCATCGCCGTAACTGTCGTTAACGCTCCGAAAAAACTAGTGGAATTAGATATTCACCCGGGTTTCCCCGAACGAGGAAAACGCGAACTGAACACCACAGGAGAGATCTACATTGCCGAACAAGATTACAACTGGTTGACTGAAGGCTTTGTCCACCGCCTAATGGATTATTGCAATTTTCAAATCATCAAAGGAAAATGGGTCTTTGTCTCTGAAGTATATGAAGACTACAAAAACGCCTCTAATCGAGGAATGATTATCCACTGGCTGCCGATGCAGCGTAATCCCGCACAACTCGAAATTATGCTCGAAGATGGAAACACAGCCCAAGGCATTGGCGAAGAAGGAATGCATTCCCTCAAACCTGGAGCAATCATTCAATTAGAAAGAATGTTCTTCGCCCGTGTCGATGCTGTTGATAAAGATAAGATCACATTGTGGTATTTACATCGATAAAAAATGACAACAACTTTACTCTGTTACTGGTGTAATGATTTAACTGATCCCAACAGAGGATATGTACCTTTAGGTGTGCTCGTCAGAAAAGAAGATCAAGTTGCATTTAGGATTAAACAATATCAAGAATTACCATCAGAACAACAACCGCAAGACAAATTTATGAAAAGTATGTTTGATGACAAAACTGTTGAACGTATTTTTCGTACAACAACACAAGCATCAAGAGGACAACCACTAAGTCTTCACTTTGTTGGAATTGATTGTAACAGTGAAGGAACAGTAGAAGAGAAAGCTGATGCTTTATTTGAAAGTCATGTCAACAATTATTATCAAAAAAAATAAACTAAATCAAAAAAGGAGTGATACATATGCCAACGATTTCCAGAGATACGCCTTTAGCCGAAATAACCCTTCGCCGTTATGAAAAACCGACCATGGGCGAGCGGGAATTAGTTCGCAAATTCTGCCTCTCCGTAGGTTTATTACAACCCGGAGATTCACGTGACGTTGTCGTTGACGTTCTTCATGTCCTATTAAAAGGCCGTCAAAGTAGAGAAGAACTCCATTCAGAAGAAATCAAAAACAAAGTCATGGACGATAGAAAAAAACTAGGATTACCCATGCTCGGCATCGCTTCTTCTAATATCCGCCGCCAGTTAAAGA
>Ga0209514_10002376_pt1 | contig 29284 bp, 28 predicted proteins | sample Subgrocontami58m_FD_187452 | JGI IMG/M metagenome (GOLD analysis project Ga0209514, IMG submission 187452) | Subsurface groundwater microbial communities from S. Glens Falls, New York, USA - GMW37 contaminated, 5.8 m (SPAdes) (version 3) | ecosystem: Environmental > Aquatic > Deep subsurface >...
GGTAGTGTAAAATATTATGTGTGAAATTGTAGGGGGTTGAAAAAGTAGGCGCTTTCCTTTATAAGGTTTTGTGAGATCAAAACAAAATGAAAGGAGAAGCGCCCATCAAGGTTGAAATTAGTGTACCAGAGGTAGTCCAGGTTTTCAAGGAGATTCAGGAGCAACCAGGGAAGATAATGGAGATGATTCGGTTAAACATTCGTGACGGTGTAGGGGAATATTTGAGCGAGCTGATGAGGCTGGAACTCACCCGTTTTTTGGGAAGGAAACCTTATGAACGGATAAAGGCGGAGCCTAATCATCGCAACGGCTCCTACCCGCGCCGGTTTACACTTAAAGGTATCGGAGAAGTGCCGGTAGAAGTGCCACGGGACCGGAAAGGAGATTATCAGACTCAGGTCATTCCTAAGAGCAAGCAATATGAGGATGAGTTGAGACAGGATATCTCGACCATGTTCTTGAGCGGAGTGAGCACCCGTACTTTATCCATGATTTCCCACCGGTTAATCGGCCGAAAGATATCCCCCGGGGAGGTGAGTAGAGCGAGCCATGCCCTTGTCAAAGCAATAGAAAGCTGGAGAAGCCGGAGTCTGTCTGGGGTGAGATATAAGTACCTGTTTTGTGACGGCGTCTACTTCGAGATGCGCATAGCCAGGACAATCGAGAAGGTCTCGGTACTGGTGGTAATTGGGGTGACTGAAAGCGGCCAAAAACAGGTTATCGGAATCCAATCCGGTGATAAGGAATCAGCCTCCAGTTGGCGGGAGCTTTTTAAGGATTTGAAGCGTCGTGATCTGGATAGCCAGGCAGTTACTCTTGGTCTCATGGACGGATTACCCGGCCTGGAGAAGGTCTTCAGAGAGGAATTTCCCCAGGGAAAGGTCCAGAGGTGCCAGGTTCATGTCGTGCGCAATGTCCTGGTCAAAGTTCCTCAGAAATTGAAACAGAAAGTGGCTGATGATATTCGCTCGATATTCTATGCTTCCAATAAAGAGAAAGCCCTGGAATTCTCGACTCAGTTCACCGAGCGCTGGCATAAGGATGTCCCATCCGCTGTAAAGTGCCTGCAGAACTCTCTGGAATCTTGCTTAACTTTCTTCGACTTTCCCGAGGAGGAATGGATTTCACTGCGTACTACCAATATCATTGAGCGGTTGAATAAGGAATTCAAACGGCGGATCAAACCAATGGAGATAGTGGCCGGGGAGAATGCCTGTTATACTCTGCTGGCTTTTATCAGCATTAAAATGGAATTACACTGGAGGTCAAACCCTGTGGGGAAAGTGCGCTACAATCTACCCTCCCTTCGCAGTTTAATCGAGGGAGATTTCACACAAACCCCTTGACATTACCCGCTGATGCCGTCATCTTCGGCGGCGGCATTGGTGAGAATGCGTCTGAAGTGCGGGCGCGCATTTGCCACGGCTTGGAATGGTGCGGCCTCAGGCTCGATAGCAAACGTAATCAGGCGATAGCCGGGAACGAAGCTGCTATCCATGCCAGGGGTGCGAGCGTTGCGGCTTATGTCATTCCGGTGGACGAGGCGGCAATCATTGCCCACGATACTTTAATCTGTTTGAGAAGTGTCTTGAAAAGGAGACCGCATTATGACCGAGTATGATGCGAGCGTGAACGGAGTTAAACCGGCGCCGGGCAGACGCAACCCACGCAAGCCCTTGTCCCCGGAACTTCTGCGAAAGATGAATGCCTACTGGCGGGCGGCCAACTATCTGTCGGTCGGCCAGATATACCTGTATGACAACCCATTGCTGAAAGAGCCCCTGAAAATGGAGCACGTCAAGCCGAGGTTGCTCGGTCACTGGGGTACCACGCCGGGATTGAATTTTATCTACGTTCATCTCAACCGTATCATCAAAGAATACGACTTGAAAATTATTTTCGTTACTGGACCGGGCCACGGCGGACCAGGCGTGGTGGCCAACACATACCTCGAGGGCACCTACAGCGAGTTGTATCCCAAGGTTTCGCAGGACGAACTGGGAATGAAGCTCCTCTTCACTCAGTTTTCTTTTCCGGGAGGTATTCCCAGCCACGCCGCGGCTCAGACCCCCGGTTCCATAAACGAAGGCGGTGAGCTTGGTTATTCGCTGGCGCACGCCTACGGTGCCGCGTTTGACAACCCCGACCTGCTGGTTGCTTGCGTTATCGGCGATGGCGAAGCAGAGACCGGACCACTGGCGGCGAGCTGGCACTCCAACAAATTCCTCAATCCAGTGCGTGACGGAGCCGTCCTGCCCATCCTGCATCTGAACGGGTACAAGATTGCCAACCCTACCGTGCTGGCGCGCATTGGTCACAAGGAACTGGTGAGCCTGTTCCGGGGCTATGGCTACACTCCACATTTCGTAGAGGGAGGTGAACCTGACAAAGTTCATCTACTCATGGCGGACACGCTCTCCAAAGTCATTACTGAAATCAAAGATATTCAGCATGAGGCGCGTGCTAATGGATTCAAGAGCAGACCGGTCTGGCCGATGATTATTCTACGCACGCCAAAAGGGTGGACGGGGCCAAAAGAGGTAGACGGTTTATCTGTCGAAGGCACGTGGCGCTCGCACCAGGTGCCGCTCGCAGACTTAGCCGCCAAACCCAAGCATCTGCGAATACTCGAACGGTGGCTGAAAAGTTACAAGCCCGAAGAACTGTTCGATGGTACCGGTCGGCTTGTCCCGGAACTGGCAGAACTCGCACCCGGAGGAGAGCTCCGGATGGGAGCCAACCTGAACACGAACGGTGGCGTTCTTCTCCACGACCTGAAAATGCCTGATTTCCGGGACTATGCGGTCATGGTTCCGGCGCCGGGACAAGTGGAGGCAGAGGCCACCCTGATAATGGGAGCTTTTCTGCGTGATGTCATGAAATTGAATTGGGACGATCATAACTTCCGGGTTTTCGGTCCCGATGAGACCGCCTCGAACCGTCTGACACATCTGTTCGACATTACCGACAGAGTATCCACAGCCGAGATTATCGATACCGACGACCATGTTTCACCGGATGGCCGCGTGATGGAAGTGCTGAGCGAGCACCTGTGCCAGGGCTGGCTCGAAGGCTATCTTCTTACCGGCCGTCACGGCGTGTTTTCCTGTTACGAAGCGTTCATCCACATCGTTGATTCGATGTTTAATCAGCATGCCAAATGGCTAAAGGAAGCGCGTGAGGTACCATGGAGACGGCCCATCGCCTCCTTGAATTATCTCCTAACCTCCCACGTGTGGCGTCAGGACAACAATGGATTCAGTCACCAGGACCCGGGATTTATCGACAATGTCGTAAACAAGAAAGCTGACGTCATCCGCGTCTATCTCCCGCCGGACGCCAACACCCTACTCTCGGTGACGGACCACTGTCTGCGCAGCCGCAACTATGTCAATGTGATTATTGCCGGTAAACGGCCGGAGTTGCAGTGGTTAGACATGGATTCCGCCATAAAGCACTGTGCTGCCGGACTGGGTATCTGGAAATGGGCCAGTAATGACGAAGGCGGCGACCCGGATGTCGTCATGGCCTGCGCCGGTGATGTGCCTACGCTCGAGACTCTGGCCGCCGTCGAGATGCTTCACCTGCATTTCCCCGACCTGAAAGTGCGCGTCATCAACGTGGTGGATCTGATGACGCTACAACCGCAAAGCGAGCATCCCCATGGCCTGAGCGACAAAGACTTTGACATTCTTTTCACCGCGGACAAGCCAATCATCTTTGCCTTCCACGGGTACCCGTGGCTGATTCACCGCCTGACCTATCGCCGGACCAACAACAAGAACATGCACGTTCTGGGTTACAAAGAGGAAGGAACCACCACTACGCCCTTCGATATGGTGGTACTCAACGACCTCGACCGCTTTCACCTCGTCAGCGATGTCATTGACCGCGTACCTAGTTTGGGTTCGCGCGCTGCTCACGTCAAGCAGTATCTCCGCGACCGGCTGGTGGACCACAAGAATTATATCCATAGGTACGGAGAAGACATGCCAGAGATAAGCCAGTGGAAGTGGGGCACGGATGTCTCCGGCAGGACGGATTAACGAAGCCGCATTGTTTGTACGCGAACGGAACGGTACAGCGCGATGCTGAAAACGCCACGTTTGTACACGAAATGCAATGGGAACAAGTCTCGGACATTATGCAGTGAGAAGCATCCCTGATGACAGGGCAAAGAGACAAGCCACGGAATCTGAACATGGCGACTGGAGAAGACAGTTTGATGAGCGGCTAGCTTCGTTCTATTACTTGATATGTCGGCACTTGTGGCCTTGATACTCATCTGCCCTGCGGATCTGAGGGAGTCGTCTGTCTCCTCTTTGCTTCACAGCATATGTAACAATCCGTCATTTTATGCAGCCAGCCTGTTTCCCAACTTTAGAGAGAATCCTTACTAAAGTAGGGGCGAGTTTTAAACTCGCCCGCTCCGATATAAAGGGATACGTTGGAACCCCGACGGTTAATACGTTCGCATTAGTTGCCCATTATTGTAAAGTAATGTTACGCGAAAGAAAAACCGTCGAGTCGAAAAGAACCTTAATTGTATATGTTCCAACCATATCTTTTGTTGTATTCCAGTTAACATGATACTGTTTCCCGACCTGGTCTATATCAATACCTGTATGTGGGTTACCTGTATAGGTAAAGCTATTCACAACTGATCCAGTTGCGTTTTCGACCCGTAGGATAACGTTCTCATCCCGGTAGAACTCTTTTATATCGTTTTCACAGGTATAAGCGGTGAATTTAAGCGGGATAACTTTACCGGCATTACCCACATCGCTGAGGGGAGGCCTCCAGCCGCCATCACAGATTTTGGGACCGGCTTCTTTGACGGTGACATAGACATCTAAAGCAACGTCATACCATCCGTGTCCGAAACTTCTTTGCCCAAAGAAGAAAGTATATTTATAGGTCCCCGCAGGTTTATTAAGGATATAATTTTTAGTGAAATTGGAGCCGAACTTAATACCAGACCCATCTAACAGCGTGCCCGACGTAACGGATATTTTATGATTTCCGTCATACGTCCAAACAGCATTTTCATAAAAACCGTAAGCAAAGACACTGACACTATAATCTCTGACACCACCACCCGTTACAGTGACGGTAAAATTTGTATTTGATTCGACAGTATCGGGCGCTGTGATAGTTGCAGTGATGTCAAGATACGTATCGGTACTCGTTGCGGCGCTGATTGGAACCGGTATACTTACGAAAATGAGAGCCAGCAGGATTGCTACAATTTTGGACCGTACTACAACACTGTTCATATGATATCCTCCCTTTTTATTGATATCAAAAGAGACTAATCAGAAACCTGGTTCAGGTTATCATATAAAAAGTAAATTTTCAATACATTTATCCTCCAGGTTTTTACTGTCTATAGAGAGGCATTATTACCATCCCAAGAGCTAATCCGATTGATGCGTTTACCATGGCTGGGATCGTTAAAGATGCTGGTCTAACTTTAAAAGAGTTCAAAAAGCTTTTGTAAATATCTTGTCAAAGCATAATGGCGAAATTATCCGGCGGCTACCCGCCGTCCCGTTGAAGGACCCGCAAAATGTTTCTTTGTTTCAAATTTCAGCGGATATTTTTCAAGATGTTCAAGATTGTCAATTTCAAGGTCAACATCCAATTCAGGCCAATATAAATGATAACCATGGAGTAATTGAACATTTTGAATGGCATTCAATGTCTGTTTTTTAAAATATGGATAATCTTTATAGCTCAGAAAATATTCCTTTTCTTTTAGGTACAGCCATATGCCGAAATGAGTTATATTTTCAACGCTTACTAAAATGCCTTTGCCACGCTTTAATGATTTCATCTTTATGTTCCTCGACTAAAATAAATATCATGCGCGTAAATGTCGAAACTTTTTTCACCACAGAGAACGCTGAGAAAATCGAGAATACGCTGTGCTCTCCGCGGTAGAAACCTGATGATTACGGTTTGTCCGGATTAGACGTTTGTTTTCTCCATTTGCAGGAAAGACACTTCTGAAATTCCTGCTTTTTCCTTCGCATGTTCAATGGTCATGCTTGCAAGATTGCCTTTTTCATCCAGGTCGATATAAAGGTTTTCTGATATTTCTTTTGTCTCAACAACAGTAACATTTGAAAACTCAATCAATGCCGTGTCTGTATCCGGGAAATAACGAATTTTCATTTTTCTTCCTCACTAAAGTTTCTATCAAAGAAAGCATTATGAACTGTCTCACCGTCCTCAAGAAGTATAACTCTTAAATACTTTTCTGCTTCTCCGATAAATTTCCATTTCCTTATTCTTCCATCACTTTGAACTTCTATTTTCACAGGTTTGTTTATGGTATCCAATATCCATTCTTCTTTTATAATTGCTCTGTCTGGACGCTGTCTAATAAATAAGAAATATTGCGTACATTTCATAGCTGTATATTATCACTTTTTAACGCTAAATGTTTGGATCATTAAAGGTTGCCTGGATAAGCAACTGTAACCGTGGAACATGAAATGGTCACACCCCCTCCACTTGACCACGCGGCCCGGTGTATGCCCATAGTGGGAGGGAATGTTCATGTGCTGGCCGAAAGTTTTTCTGTGAAGGTGACGAAACCTGGGGGAACTCGCTTAAGTAGATAGTTGCCAATGGGATTAGTTTACTGTCCTTTAAGGCTAAGACTCCTTATCGCTTCTGAGCGAAGTTTGGTTCCTACTACGAATTCGACTATCTTTTGCTCTACTAATTCGCGCTTATCATTTTTCTCAACGTGTATTCCTAATATTTTAGCTAGATGAACCAGATTTTCTTTTAATATTGTTCTTCCATCTTGATGGAGAAATGCGATGGCTTCTTCCCTAGTTATGCTACTTTTAAGCTGTTGGGCCACCATCTTCAAATCATCAGGGGAGATTTGAAAGGAAGCTTTGGTTTTCAGTTTTGTCTTGCCAAGGCGTTCCTTAAACTCTACGAACGCAAGCCTACCCTCGCCTTTTATAACTTCGTCAAATTCTATATCGCTTAGTTCATCAATGGCTCTTATAAGTGCCCTGAGCAAGGCAATGGTTTCTCTTCTTATCATGGTGTCATCCTCAGGAATTCTGTAGTTAATTCCTCCAGTTCGGCTTGTACACTATTATACGTCGGACCGGAGACCCGCTGTATCACTACGGGCACTCCGTATTCGGGAGCGTCACCGTAGATGGTTTTATTCTCGCGAATATATGTTGACAACGTCGGTATACCAAGGTTCTGGATTTGTTGAATGTACTGGCGTTGTGTGGAAATTGGTTGTCCACTGTAAACTGATATCATAGTAAATAAAACCCCGAGGATTTGCGGAGATACGGCTAACCACTGTACACTTGCAGCTTGCTGAACATAGTTGTTGTAATCTGTGATCAACTCACGTACATGACGCTGCAGTTGCTCGATACCAAGTGTTGAGAGAAAATCGGGTTTGGCTGGTACCAGATAGAAATCACTTGCGATGATGGCGTTCCTAGTCACGATATTGAAATTGGGCGGGCAATCTATCAGTATGTAGTTATACGTGCCCTGTGTTAAAGACGAGAGTCCTTGTTTTAGTCTGGAATAGACGCGAAGAAAATTGTTGCGAGCCTGCCTGGGTGATGCACCGGCCAAACGTGTCGCGAGTTCCAAATCCACGTTGATAAGGCCAAGATGTGAACATATCAAATCGACTTTTCCTTGGCCATGTATGACGCTGTTTATCTTGGCAGGGGAGACGATGAGACTAGGCAAATCAAATTGAGATGTCTCATCAATAAATGCATCATACCAGTTCTTGATAGTGGTATTCTTTTCATAATCGCGCCGCCATTTATCTACGGTGACAAAGGAGAAGGTAACACTTGCCTGCGGGTCTAGATCTACGACTAGGACATTTTGGCCGCGAAACGCCAGTTCTGCTGCCAAGTTAGCTGCTATAGTTGTCTTCCCAACTCCGCCTTTGTAATTAATAATTGAAATTGTGCGCATCAAAACCTCCTCATTCGAGCGAGCTAGCCAAAGGTGGTCTTTTTCTTCTTCATCCCCAATTGCCTATTCTTAATACTACCCTAAAAATGGGTGGAAAGGTAGTTCTTAAGCAGTTTGCTATTTTCGAGAATCCCCACTTTTCCAATATTAATCAGCCCCTTTTCTCGACGTAACGAAAACAATTAAACTCCATTTTTACAATCCCCTATTTTCTTAAACCGGCCCCTTTTACAGCTTTTTACATATCCATATTGCTTTTAGCCTAATTTGCTACCTCCCCAGTGCCTGCTTTACCGTCGTTCCAATCTCGGAAGGGGTGGGGGCGATTATAGCGCCGGCTGCCTTGAGGACCGCTTCTCTTTGGCGGTTTATGGGAAATACCTGTAGATTTCTTTTCGGTTGAGGCATCTTATGAAGGAGACTTCATTACCCTCAACAATTATCCCGACACGATAATCACCGACTTTGACACGGTAATAGTTGCTCCCGCCCTTCAGTTTCTTCAGATTTGTAACATCTGCCAGGCTTTGAGCGTGCTCGACATGCTCAATAGTTTTTTGAATGCGCTTCAATGTACTCTTGTCTCTAATGTTCCGCAAGTCTTTTACAAAGCTGGTCTTAAATCCGGCTTTCACGCCTTCCCCTTTAGAAGTTTGAAGACCTCGTCTCGACTCACTGTCTCTGTGCTCTCACCTGCTTGAATTGCGCGGACGAGGGCAATGTCCTCCAGAGCCTCTTCAATGACATCGTGAATCAAATCGCGCCGTTCCTCGAGTACTTCTACAAGGGCTGCTTTGAGTAGCTCTTTAAGCTGGTCCGGGTTGGTTAGCGCTTCCATACTGACCTCTTTTCATTTCCCAACATACCATTTCTCGGTCTGAACTGCTATCGACACCGTCATGATAGCCAGTAGAACTGCTCCGTAGTCTCCACAGGTCTCAAGACCGCCTGAAAACAGATGACGCACACCTGTTTTTTTGTTCAACCCGCCCGTTTCCCAACCTTCCGTCTTCCGTTTATTAGCGGCTATCTCGCCAGCGCCTGCCTTACGGTCGTTCCTATCTCGGAGGGGGTGGGGGCAATAATAGCGCCGGCGGCCTTGAGCACTGCCATCTTCTCTTTGGCTGTTCCGGAGCTGCCGCTTATGATAGCTCCCGCATGGCCCATGCGTCGCCCCGGAGGCGCAGTAGCCCCGGCCACAAAAGCAATCACCGGCTTGGTCATGATCTTGATGAACTCGGCGGCCTCCTGTTCCTTGCCACCCCCGATTTCGCCGATAAGCACAACTGCTTTGGTAGCCCGGTCTTTCTGGAACAACTGCAAAATTTCGGCAAAAGAGCTGCCTATAATGGGGTCTCCCCCTATGCCCACGCAGGTTGACTGCCCTAGACCCAGTGCAGTAAGCTGGGCTACTGTCTCGTAGGTGAGGGTGCCGCTGCGGGAAACCACTCCAACTGACCCTGGCAGGTGGATATCGCCGGCCATGATACCCGCTTTGCTCTTGCCCGGTGAAATCACACCCGGGCAGTTCGGCCCGATAAGACGAGTGCCTTTCTGCCTGAGATAATTCATCACCGTTACCATGTCCAGCGTGGGGATGCCCTCGGTGATACACACTATCAGGGGTATGCCGGCATCGGCAGATTCCATGATGGAGTCCGGTGCGAAGGCCGCGGGGACAAAGATAAGACTGGCATTAGCCTCGGTCTCCTTGACCGCTCTATCGACGGTGTTGAAGACAGGGATGCCGGCCACCTGCGCCCCGCCTTTACCGGGTGTAACTCCTCCCACTACCTTTGTGCCGTACTCCAGGCATCGCTGAGCGTGGAAACTGCCCTCGCCGCCGGTTATGCCCTGAACGATAAGCCTGGTATTTTTATCAATTAAAATGCTCATTTTTTTGCCACCGCTACAACTTTCCCGGCAGCGTCCTTCATATCGCTGGCCGAAGTGTATTTGAGTCCTGATTTTTCGAGTATACTTTTGCCCGCTTCGACATTTGTACCGGCGAGCCGGACTACTATGGGGAAGTTTATTTTCATCTGCTGGTGGGCCTCGACCATACCCTGGGCGATAACATCCACCCGTGCCATCCCGCCGAAGATGTTGATAAGCACCGCTTTAACGCGAGTGTCGGCCACAAAAACCTTGAAGGCATTGACTACCCGCTCGGTGTTGTTACTGGTGCCGATGTCCAGGAAGTTAGCGGGGCGTCCACCGGCAGAGGTAATCTGGTCGAGGACGGCCATAGCCAGACCCGCCCCATTGACCATGCAGCCGATGTTGCCGTCCAGCTTGATATAATTGCGCACACCCAGGCTAAGGGCCTGAAGCTCCAGTACATCCTCCTGTCCAGGGTCTCTGAGGGCTGCCAGCTCCGGGCGCCGGAACAGGGCGTTATCATCTATATTCAGTTTGCAGTCCAGGGGCAGCAAGCGCCCGTCTTTAGTTACCACCAGTGGGTTTATCTCTGCCAGCGACAGGTCATGGCTAACGAATAGCTTATACAGGCAGGACATCAGGCTTGTAGCCTGGGACATCACCGCCGGCTCCAATCCCAGCCCGAAGGCGAGGCGGCGGCCGTGAAATGCCAGGAAACCCGATGTGGGGGAGATGGAGGCTTTCAGTATCTTCTCCGGCTCAGTGCGGGCCACTTCCTCTATCTCCATGCCCCCGGCGGTGCTGGCCATCATCACAGGCACTCCCGCCTGGCCATCTATGGTCAAACCCAGATAAAGCTCTCTCTGGACTTCTACGGCTTCCTCCACCAGCACCTTGGAGATAAGCACCCCTTCGGAGGTGGTCTGATGGGTAACCAGCCGTTTGCCCAGCATCTGAGCGGCCAGAGATTCGGCTTCCTGCGGGTTGGCGGCGATTTTGATACCACCGGCTTTACCCCGCCCTCCGGCATGGACTTGGGCCTTGATTACGCATTTCCCGCCCAATTCCCCGGCAGCTTGCCGCGCCTCGGCAGGGGTGGAGGCCACGCTGCCTTTAGGGATACGGATGCCGGCCTGGGCCAGGATTTGCTTAGCCTGATATTCGTGGATTTTCATCTAGCTCCTTCCATAAACGATTAAAAAACGATTAAATCCTGAATCCTGAGCACTAAATACTAAACAAATTCCAAACTCCAAACGCCAAATTCTAAAAGATGCCGTCTGCCATTTTTGGATTTTGAATTTGGTCATTTGTTTTTGTTTAGGATTTAGATATTAGTGCTTAGAGTTTCCAGTTTATCTGGGTTAGGAGATATTGATTAAAGGGTATTTTTTGGCGGAGGGGGTGGGATTCGAACCCACGCTCCAGTATATACCGGAGAACGGTTTTCAAGACCGTCACCATAAACCACTCGGACACCCCTCCATGTTCCTATGCATCGGGATAAAAGCCAGAACCCCTGTGCAATAGCTTGAGAATAGTATCAAGCGCCTTTGTTATTTTAGCATGGAGAGGATGGACTTGCACTAGGTTAGAGGGCAGGGTCTTTGCATTGTTATGTTGGAGCGGAGCGAAGCATCTGGCGTTGTGGTGTATACCGTAAAGTGCAGTACACGTTTATGCTATGATTTCATTCAATCCCTCAATTACTTGAGCTAATTCCTCTTCGGATAATTGACCAATCGGCTTGCCAATCCTCTCCGTGGAAAGTGTTCGGATTTGACTGATTTTAGCCCGTGAGCGCTTGGGTAAATCTACGGTCTTTAACTCAAGAGTTAAGGGAAAACCAGCCTTTTGTGGCTGGCTGGTAATTGCAGTAACTATAACAGTTCCCGAACGTTCATTGAAGACATCATGACTGAGAAACAATACAGGACGCAAGCCAGTCTGCTCATGACCCCGTCCGGGGCTTAAATCAGCCCACCGGATCTCGCCTCTCAATATTCGGGCCACTGTTTAGCATCCTCAGTTAATCCTTCGTCAGCAGCCTTCCTTTCAAACGCCGGGTCAAGCCTGGCGCATTCTTTCGCCAAACGGGTCCTTTTCATACGCAGAAGTTTTTCACTGACAGCTTCCTGGATAGCCTGACTGCGACTTTGAAAAATATTTTCATTAACCAGCCTGTCCAATTCACTAATGGACCGCTCGTCTAACGTAATCGCTATCTTTTCTTTGCCCATGACCGGCCTCCTGGTATTACATTTTATCATACTGATAAAATGGCAAATAATTGTGGTATTGCGGGAGTAAGCTGTTTTTCTCAAAAATTTTCTAGGAACTGGTACCCAAAGCCCATTTATGTGGATTCGGACAAATCCCGAAATTACATAGTTACTTTTCCTGTCACCATACCAAAAAGCTGAAAGTTTGATTGCCATCACGGTGAAAAGCGTGAGCAGTCGCTTTAGCCTGCCGGCTTTCTTGACAGGTTTCCCAGGTTGTCCCATAGTCTAAGCGGATACTATTTTAGCTATCGTGAGGATATCCCCCAGAGATATGATTTTATTGCTTATACCTTTCCACCCCGCCCTGAGATCCTTCGCTTCGCTCCAGGATGACAAAAGAACACCTGTCAATGTTGTCATTCTTGAGTGCGGATATTTAAAAGAGATATGATTCTTTGGACTATACAATGCATCGGCTTAGTCTTCTATCCTCAAATAGAATGGTTTCCCGGAAACCCTGTCGGATTTTTCCAGCTCTGCAAGAGCCCTCTTTACCTTGCTATCGGCGACGGGTTCAACGGTGATGATGTCCGGCACCACTGTATCGCCATCTTGTTGCCGCTTGAATTTGTTTCTCTGGATGGAGTCCTTGATGCTTATGCCGTTCCGGGCCAGAATATCGGCAACCCTTGCCAGACTTCCGGCAACGTGCCTTAAATCCAGCCTGAAATAGCCACCGCTGACCGGGTCTTCTACCAGTTCGTACTGTTTGTCCAGTGATAATAGCTCGTCGCGGACTCCCCTTCTTAGATTATTGGCAATGTGCATGACATCGGCAATGACGGCGCTGGTCGTTGCCGGACGGCCCGCCCCTCTCCCGTAAAACATCTGCGGCCCGCAGAAATTCCCCTCCAGATATATTGCGTTGAACTCATCGGCTATTTTTGCCAGCGGGTGCGTAATACTGACCAATGTGGGATTCACTCGAAGCTCTACTTTGTTGTCATGCTTTCGGGCGGTAGCCAGCAACTTGATGGCGTAACCGAACTCGGCAGCGAAATCAATATCGCCCGGTGTAATCTCGGATATACCTTCGCACGGGATGGAAAGCGGGTCGATCCATGTGTTCCAGGCTACCGATGCCAGTATGGCTACCTTATGCCTGGCATCCTGCCCGCTTACATCCAGGTATGGGTCCCGTTCCGCGAAGCCTTTGTCCTGGGCTATTTTCAAGGCATTCTTGTATTCCATCCCTTCGCTCATTCTGGTCAGGATGTAGTTAGTCGTTCCGTTAACTATTCCGGTAATAAGTGTAATATCATTTGGAGCCAGGCTTTCGTGAAGGGCCTGAATTATAGGTATCCCACCGCCGACAGAGGCTTCGAAACGGACATCGACGCCCTTTTTCCGTGCGGCTTCGAATATCTGCTTGCTGAATTTGGAGATAGTGAATTTGTTTGCAGTTACAACGGCTTTCCCGTTATCTATTGCATCCAGTATGAACTGGCGGGCCGGGTTTTCACCGCCGATGAGCTCTATCACTATTTGCACCGCGGGGTCCTTGATTATCTCATAAGCATCGCCGGTAAGTTGGCTATCCGGCAAATGCGCGTTTTTGAGTTTCACCGGATCGGCTTCGGCAACCGTCTTGAGATGAAGACCGTGGGATTTGCCGTAGTCTCTCAGCCACTCTGCCACGCCGGTCCCGATGTTACCTATGCCTAACAAACCAACTTCGATGTTCATCTATCTCCTTCTTGCCCGATGCGGACGTTACCTGGATTTAACATTGCTAGCTAACAGTGCTATTATAGCAGCTTTATTGTGTTTGTGGCTCCCTACAGATATAAAAAAAGGCCCGCCATAACTTTGGGCGGGCCTACGAATAACATCAACTAAATCATATTGTCCGTCTTACCAGCGAAAGCTGGTATCCAGAAGGCGGGGACTGGATTCCCACCTTCGCGGGAATGACAATAGAGACATATTGCGGCTATCTCCAACCTGTTTGATGGGGGATTACGGTCTCGCGGCCTCCGGCCTCTTTTTTCTTGCCTCTTGTAATTTACCTGCCGGGGAAGTTGGGTTTCCGCTTCTCTTCAAAGGCCTTCAGTCCCTCGGCCATATCTTCCGAGGTGGTATGGATAACCCCCATGTGCATCTCCAACTCCAGGGCATCGGGGAGTTCCATTTGCAGACCTCGGTTGACCAGTGCTTTAACGGTCTTTGTTGCCATCGGGCTCTGGTTGGCTATCTTTTTGGCCAGAGCCATAGCCTCAACCTCCAGCTTGTCTGCGGGAACAACCTTATTCACCAGACCTATGCGTTCCGCCTCGGTAGCGGTAATCCAGTCACCGGTAAATAACAGCTCTTTAGCCTTTCGTGCGCCGATAATGCGGGGTAGTCGCTGACTGCCACCGGCGCCGGCCACCAGGCCGAAGTTGGCATGTTGGTCGCCTATGCGGGCGTTATCGGCGGCAATTGCCAGATCACAGGCCAGGCTGAGTTCCAGTCCCCCGGCCAGCGCCATTCCGTTTATAGCAGCGATGACTGGCTTTGGGGAGTTATCTATATGATTATAGACGCCGTGGATTACCCGTAAGAAAGCTAACATCTTTTGGGGGGATTTTGTGAATTCCCCAATCTGTTTTAAATCGGCGCCGGCGCAAAAAGCCTTGCCTTTACCGGTAATAATAATCGCTCTTAAAGAGTTGTCAGCCTCTATTTCAGTTAAAGCGGCATCTAATTCTTTTAATGACTCCATATCTAGGGAGTTCAAGGCATCCGGCCGGTTCAAAACAATTCTGGCAACACCCTCAGATTTTTCAAGGATTATGCGGCTGTAAGCCATCTTATCCTCCTTATTCTTCCCGTGGTTCTGCTTGTGGTTTTCGTTCACCCGCCGGTCGGGAATACCTGGGGCGAGTTTCGTTACCTTTGGGCGTGATCACAACTTTTCTTGCCTCGCCAGCCCCGATACTCTGGGTGACTACATCTGTTTGATTGCTGAGGGATAGGTGGATGATACGCCGTTCATTGGCTGGCATTGGCTCCAGTGTCACTGCCTGCCCTGAATTTTTTACCTGTTCAGCCAGGCGGAGCGCCAGTGACTGGAGTGTTTCATAGCGGCGCCTTTTATAGCTCTCTACATCTACCATGATAGGGACCCGGCTTTTGGTTTTGTGGCTGACCATGAGGTTTACTATATATTGAAGGGACATTAACGTCTGGCCGCGGCGGCCTATCAAAACACCCAGATCAGCGCCTTTAATGTCCAGGGCTATTACCCTGGAGTCCGAAGTTAAACCGGGCGCCGGAGGTTCTACGAGATGGACTGTCGCTGAGACACCCATAGCTTCTAATAGGTTTGATAAAATATCCTCTGCTGCCTGTGAAATCTCTTCCTGGGGAGGTGGTGATATTCTCTTGACTGAAATTCTGGCTACCTCGGCTCCAAGACCCAGGATACCGGATTTACCTTTTTTGAGTACGGTTATCTCCAGTTCTTCTTTTTTTACGTTGAGTTTCTCCAGCGCTAGTTTTATTGCTTCGTCCACGGTCTTCGCGCTGAATTCCTGGCTTTCTTGTCTCTCCTGGTTCTCTTGGTTCTCCATTTTCTATCCTCTTTCTTGTCTCAGCAGGGGGTGGCGCGTTGGCTACCACGGCTGTTGTAGTTGAAGGTAGCAGGCCGCCCCATCCAGTAACGAAATACTGAGTGGCTATGCCTACGGAGTTGGAAACTACCCAGAATATGGCCAGCCCGCTGGCGAATTGCAGGGTAAACACACCAAACATAATGGGCATCATCCACAACATCATCTTGTTCATAGATGCTTGTTTGGGGTCGCCGCCTGGCATCATAGTCATCTTTTGCTGAACCCACATACTTCCGCCGACCAGAATGGGCAACAGATAAATCGGGTCGGGTTGCCCAAGATTGAGCCATAGGAAATTTTCTTTCAAGGGTATTAATCTGTGGACTATGGGCCAATCGTAGAGGTACTGGGAAAGACTGAGCAGGTCCTCCGGTGTAACCGCCAGACCTTTAAGGATAACGGTGTACAGGGCAATCCAGATTGGCATCTGGATTATCATTGGCCCCAGGCAGCCTAACGGGTTGACCCCATGCGCTTTGTAGAGTTTCATGGTCTCTTCAGATAGCTTTTGCCGGTCCTTGCCAAATTTCTTTTGCAGCTCTTGAAGTTTTGGCTGGATAATCGTCATAGCTTTGGAGGCATGGATTTGCTTGAGGGTGAGGGGTGTCATCGCCAACCTGACAAGTAGAGTAAATACGACAATAGCCAGCCCGAAATTATGGAATACATATTCGTATAGCACAATCAAGCTATTCAACATCGGTTTGATGAATAGCATATTCCACAGTTCAGTCAGTACAGACACAACATCACCCTCATTTCTTCGGCGTATACTTCACAGGAAAGGTCAGGAGCGGTCTTCCGGTGGCTGCTTCGAGCATGTAGAGAATACCATTCGATGCATGAACGTAAACGGTATCTCCCGACGCCGCTATGTCGGCAACTACTTGATCTTCTTTATCTTCACTGCCTACAGGATACGGCGCCACCCACTTCGCTTTACCCGTCTCGGCATCCAGCCCATTTATCTTTCCGTTGGTGGAGGCGATAATTAATACCCCATCAACTACAACCGGAGCAGAACGAATGGCTGAAGGCGCTTCGAAGGGGCTAGACCATACTGTTTTACCACTCTTAGCATCGAGGGCATAAACTTTGCCATCCATGTTACCCACATAAATACGGCCTTTATACTCGATAGCGCGTTCCCAGAACCAGCTTTCGCCCTGGAAAGGGGCAGACCAACGGGGTTTACCGGTAGCGGTGTCAATAGCATAAAAGCCCTTGTCGAAGGAACCAATATACAGGGTATCGCCCACGATAAGGGGGGTTGACGCTATGGCTCCCTGGGTTTCAAAAGGCGGCCACTGCAACTGACCTGTGCCAATATTTACAGCATATACCCGATGGTCCATGGAGCCGAAATATAGTGTATCACCGCTTAGAACAATGTTTGACCAGATTCTGTCTTCTGCCTGGAATGGATTCGCCCAGAGTTTTTTACCTGTCAGCTTATCCAACGCATAGACGTTCCTACCTGCTGCTACAAACAACGATTGTTTGTTAACGGCTGGACTCCCGGCTATACCCTCCTGTTTACTAAAAGGAACATCCCATAACTTCTGTCCGGTTGACGCATCCAGGGCATATACCTTCCCATCGAAAGTACCGAAGTACAAATTGGCGCCGTCTATAACCGGGGGGCCGTACATAAAGCCCAAACGGCCTTCTACGGAGGGAAAAACCCATTCACCGGTGGCGGGGAAAGTTGCTTTATCCTTTCGGTTCTGGGGGGTAAGAGCGAAAACGTGGCCTTCGGAGGAGTTTATATAAATAACGCCATTAGCAATTTCTGGCCCACTTCCACCCCTGGTGGGAGCACTGGCGCATCCGGCTAATGAAAATAAGGCCAGGGTAAAAAATACCAGGTGGTATAATATTCTTTTTTTGCAGTTTGTCAAAATCACTCTTTAATCTAGTTAATTCCAGGTAGCTTGCTATCTCAAGCTCAGGCCGGAATTGAAAGGCGTTAACTCAGTATACCAGACATTTTTCAGGGAGATGTGATCTAAGGCGGCCGTTGAAACATAATTACCACTAAGGCACCGGGTCATATCCTCCGGGTCTCCACGGGTGACACCTTCCCAGTCTTTTTGCAGCCAGCCATCCTCCGCGCCAGAGACCAAGTTTCTCTATTGCCTGGTAGGTATAGTTGGAACAACTGGGGGTGAAGCGGCAAGAGGAAAGTATTATCGGGGACAGAGTTAGCTGATATAACCTGACTAATGCAAGGGCAACCAATTTCATTCTTCGTCTCCCAACAACCGGGCTTTACTGACCAACTCCATCATATAGCATTTAAGTGTATCGTATTTTACGGTAGCCACACTCTGCCGCGCCACAAAAACCAAGTCCCAGCCATTCCGCAATGGAATCTGAGCCACGCATTCTCTCAGTCTTCTTTTTATCCGATTGCGTAAAACTGCTTTCCCCAGGCGTTTACCTACGGCGAAACCGAACCTGTTATGTTCCAGGCCATTCGGCAACGATTTTAAAATAACCAGCTTCCCGGACCATGTTTGGCCCCGGTTGAAAATATCCTGGAAGCGTCTTTTATCCTTCAGCCGTTGCCATCGCTTCACTTAAAACAATCCGAAAAGCCTGGTTAGCCGAAAAATACCTATACTGTTAGCCGCCAACGGCCTTTCATGAATCGCCGCTTTAATACCAGTCTTCCGCCTTTAGTGCTTCGGCGAGACCGAAAACCATGCAGTCGCACCCTATGGAGCTTTTTAGGTTGATAAACTCTTTTTGGCATTTTCTTTCTTTCTCTACGGATGGAATTATACGATACCTGCTGTGATGTGTCAATGTAAATTTGCTAACAGCCCTAAATTTATTTTGAAGCGAAGCGAGAATCAAAAATCGGTAATTCAGTCTTAAGTCGTACCGACGGTTTACTGTATTGACAACACAGCCACTGGGTGATAAATTTCACTTGGCCCCATCAGGCGATTTTATAAGGAGGATAGCACCGTGAATATAATTGTATGCGTTAAGCAGGTCCCGGACCCTGAGGCGCCACCAACCAGTTTTAAGGTGGACACTACGGCGAATAAAATGATTGTTCCTCCCAATATACCCCCTGTTATTAGCCCGTTTGATTTGCAAGCTGTAGAAGGTGCGCTGCGTGTCAAGGATGCTAAAGGGGGTAAAGTTAGCGTTATCAGTATGGGCAACAATCTCCAACGAGATGTAGTGAAAAAACCCCTGTCTATGGGCGCTGATGAGCTATTTCTACTGGAGGATGCGGCCTTCGAGGGTGGGGATAGCTGGTCCACAGCCTATGCCCTCTCGTTGGCAATCAAGAAGATAGGACAGTTCGATATTATCTTTTGTGGACGGCAGGCTGCTGACTGGGATGCCGGCCAGGTGGGGTCAGGCCTGGCAGAACTTCTGGGCCTACCCTGTATTACCGTCGCCAAAAAAGTGGATGCTGCCGATGGGAAAGCCACAGTAGAGCGGGTTGTAGCCGACGGTTTCGAGGTGCTCGAGGTCTCGTTGCCTGCCGTTATAACTGTGTCAAATGAGTTGGGTGAACCTAGATATGCTACTCTCAAAGGCATAATGGCGGCTGCCAAAAAACAACCTACTGTATGGAAACCGCAGGATATCGGTGCAGATGCCTCCAGGATAGGGGTTGCGGGCCGTCGTACTCAGCTACTCAAACTGTTCCAGCCGGTCAAAGTGGCTAAGTGCGAGATTGTGGAAGGCGAAACTCCGGTTGAGGCCGCGGAGAAACTGGCATTGCGGTTACGGCAGGCTAAGGTAATTTAAAATTCTAACTATATAATCTACAATTTTTTGGTGATTATAGTTTTGGTATTCCCTTCGGCAAGCTCAGGGCAAGGTTTGGGATTGGTTCCCCGACTTCGCGAAGACAGGGCTTGGGATTTGGGATTTAACACTTATAGGAGGTATTTTTAGATGGTGGATGCTCAAGGCGTAATGGTTTTCCTGGAGACGGCAGATAATAAATTGACAGGTATCTCCCTGGAATTGCTGGGGGCAGCTCATAAGCTGGCGAAAGAATTGAACCAGTCTGTATCCGCTGCATTGGTAGGTAGCGGAGTAAAAGGACTGGCTGCTGAGGCGATAGCTTTCGGCGCTGATAAGGTCTTTACAGTAGATGATGCCAACCTGGCTAATTATGTATCGGATGCATTTGCCGGGGTCGGAGAGCGGCTGGTTAAACAGGTTTCACCGGCAGTAGTCCTTTTTGGCCAAACGGCAATCGGCCGGGACCTGGCCCCCAGGTTAGCTTTCCGCCTGGGTGTGGGATTGTCCACTGATTGCATCGATATTGCTATTGATCCCCAGACCAGGAACCTGTTACAGACGAGGCCGGTATACGGGGGCAATGCCAGAGCGGTTTTTGCTACTAATACACGGCCGCAGATGGCGACAGTCAGGCAGAAGGCCATGTCCTCTATTGAGCGGGATGCTTCCCGAAAAGGGGAAACAGTAACTGTAGATGCTGGTTTGAATCCATCAACACTGCGCATCAAATTTATCAAAAAGGTCAAGGAGGAAGTGACCGGAGTCAAGCTGGAGGATGCCGATGTTGTAATAAGCGGTGGCAGGGGCATAGGTGGGGCTGAAGGTTTTAAGCAACTGGAGGAACTGGCTAAAATACTCCACGGCGCTGTTGGGGCCACCCGCTCGGCGTGTGATAACAACTGGGTGCCGACAACGACTCAGGTAGGTCTTACCGGGAAGATAGTTGCTCCTACTCTATACATAGCCGTGGCCCTTTCCGGGGCCAGCCAGCATATGGCGGGTTGCTCCGGAGCCAAGACTATTGTAGCTATTAACAAGGACCCGGAGGCCAACATCTTTAAAGAAGCCCAATTTGGAATAGTTGGAGATTACAAACAGATTATCCCGGCCCTGACCAAGAAGGTAAAGGAGCTTGTAGGGTAGTAATCGCTTAACTGTTAAACTAAAGAATACCCCCCGATAAAAACGGGGGGTATTCTTATTTCTTGACACCCCTCGCCTTTTGATTCCTCTCCCACAAGGGACGAGGAAGATTGAAGGGAATAAAAAGGCAATTTCCAGATTGCCAGAATACAAAGCTAATAATTTACTTATCTATATTACCGGGACAATAAATGTCCTGAGTCACGCGGGGTATTTTCATTAGTGGCTGTTATCCATAGCCGCTTTGTAGCTCTGAAAGATATCCGGGTCGAAGAGGACAAAAACCACTTCGCTTATTGAGGTAACATTTTCCTTGAGAAAAGAAGCGACAGCGCCGAGAGCAACCCGGGCTGCCTTAGCTATAGGATAACCATAAACACCGGTGCTTATGGATGGAAAAGAGATACTTAGCAGATTATTTTCGGTTGCTACCTTCAAGCTTTCACGGTAGGCGCTGGCCAGTAAATCAGGTTCTCCGTTCTTACCCCCATGCCATACCGGTCCCACAGTATGAATGACAAACCTTGCTTTCAGGTTGCCGCCTGTGGTTATCACCGCCTTACCTGTAGGTAACCGGCCCTGCCTGGATGCTATCTGCTTACATTCCTCCAGAATGGCTGGCCCACCGGCGCGATGGATAGCGCCATCCACCCCACCACCCCCCATCAGGCTAGAGTTGGCAGCATTGACAATGGCATCGGTGGCTTGCTTTGTTATATCCCCCTGGATTAAAGATAACTTGACTTTGTTAATGATTATTTCTGTTGTTTGTGCAGGCATATTTTTCCTCCCAAAATAGACGTTGCAATCTCCTCTCCCTTGAGGGGAGAGGACTAAGGTGAGGGTGAATTCCACTCCCACCCCTGAGATCCTTCGTCCCGACATGTCGGGAAATGACAGTGCCAGTCTATTTTCATTCTTCATGGTCCCGATGCATCAAGATGGGCGGATTTCTTTGGTTAAGAATTTCAATGCTTTTCCCGTAACTTTTTAACTTCAGCCACTATCTCTGGTAGTATTTCGCCTGTCTTCCCCCGGATTAAATAGTCTGAGATACCTTCCTCTGTGAGTGGAGTAGGCTCGGCATTTACTTCGATGATTTTTGTTTCCAGATTTCTATCTACAGGCGTTCGACCAGATTCGGTCTTTCGGTACTTTGCCGCTCTTGGCAGATTAGCAAAAGGGTAAACTACTGCCGAGGTCCCACAGATAAGCATCAAATCGCATCTGGATGCCTCCTCCAGGCTATGTTGAGCTACATCACCGGGGATCGGCTCACCAAAAGCAACGCCATCGGTTTTGACTATCCCGCCACACCGGGGACACAGGGGAGGCAAGCGGTCTTCCTGCATTAACTTTTCAACTTCAAATTCGTCCTTACGAAACCGGGAGGTGCAGGTAACACACCTTAGCTTTAAAATACTGCCATGATATTCTAAAAGTTTTTTAGTCCCCGCTTTTTCATGAAGACCATCTACATTTTGGGTGATGACGCTTTTTAAGATGCCCAGTCTCTCAAGCTCAGCCAGAGCGTAATGGCCGGCGTTTGGCATTACCTTCTCCACATCTCCTAGTAGATTCGGGCTGGACAACCTTTCTTTCCACCACCCAACAGGGTCTTCCAGAAATCTCTCGTAGCTACGATAAGCTCTTCTCTCGGCTTCAGGGTTCTTTGTCCAGACTCCAGAAGGGCCGCGAAAATCGGGGATGCCTGACTCGGTGGAAATCCCGGCTCCGGTTAAAGCGATAGCATATTTTGAATCAACAAGGTCTCTGGCCACCTTTTCAACCAGATTCTCCATACCTTACCCTCCATCTGCTTGACATAATACATGTATGGTGAAGAAAGATATGACTAAGGTATTCAATCTTCAGGCATGTGCATATCTTTGGCTATGAGTATACCAAATCTTTTTATAAAAAGTATATGCCCTGGTCCCAACGCATCGGGGCCAGGGCATATAGGTTAACTTAATAGGTTCTTTTTATCTATTCGACTCGGCAAGGACACGGCATGACGTATCCCTACAATTTGTCCCCTACAACGAGGGGAAAGGAGGCTTTATTTTCAGGGGAATCGCACATGCTCATTATCATGAGCACCATGAAGAATGAAAATAAGGAAATTTTACTTTATTTCAAGACCCTGAGCCTTCGAGAGAGACTTTCTTCATGGCCCTCCGGGTAATTTTTACAATCCATTCATCAGGCCCGTCCTTCTCATTCACCAAATCGAATTCCCCGGGTGATTGCCCTTTGAGCATAAAATGCAAAGGTACGGGACTGTGATCAACCACCAGACGGAAACTCTGGCCCAGGGGCAGATTATGCAACCGTTTCATCAAGATGGGCAATCTGTCGCTGTGAGGAATTGGCCTGGCATCCATTGTTTCGATAGTTGTTGACATGATTATTTAACCCTCCTTAGTTCCGGTTTTTATTTACCTGGAATAATAATGGCACAACACCATGCCCCGGGCATATGACTTTTGTCTCAATCGCAGAAAACCATGCGGATTGGTTCGAGAATTGCGAGGGTTGTTCGGAAAACAATAAACTTGTATAATGCCTCTGAAAACAGATATAGTGGGTTTCTCCGAAAATAGCTGCCCTGTATGGTAGGGGCAATTCATGAATTGCCCCTACTCCTGTAAATAAACTTTGGGATTATCAATAGATTGGAAAGGATACACACATGAAAAGGCATATTTTTATCGGAGTTGTAGTCCTGTTGTTACTATCTATGGTATTTGCCTGTACTCCCCAGCAAACTCCCTCCCAGGTGCAGATTCCAAAACCCGTTTCTAGTCCAACGCTAGCTCAAACAACTGTTCCCACGTCTAACCTCCCACCTCTCACCTCTCAAGATGCTGCCTGGAATAGGATAGTGGAGGCGGCCAAAAAGGAGGGCAAGCTCACTATCTATTCATTCAATCTGGTTGGGGATATTGGAATAGTTGTGAGCCGTGCCTTTAAAGATACCTATGGCATCACTATGGATATTGTGACGGGGCGGGGCGCTGAATTTACAGAAAGGGTGAAGACGGAGAAGCGAATAGGGAATCTTGTTGCTGATGTGACCGAAGGTAATGTCTCCAATATTCAGAATATGAAGGTGGAGGGGCTTACCACAAGCTATGCTAGTGACCTGCCCGTGCTAAGGGAGAAGGATGTCTGGGTGGCCGATATTTTAAGTATGGATCCTCAGGATAAACACGTTATTGTCTTCTCATTCACTGTCTACTCTCCCTATGTAAATAACAACCTTGTCAAGCCCGGAGAAGAACCCACGACGTGGAAAGACCTTTTAGACCCTAAATGGAAAAGTAAGATGCTGCTTGTTGAATATACAACCAGCCCCGGTACAATTCAGCAGTTGGCCCCCCTCCTCCGTGAGAAGGTCATCGACGAGGAATACCTTAAATCCCTGTACAAGCAGGACCTCAGGTTTACTACTAACCTGCCCGAGGCGGCGACCCTATTAGCCCGGGGTGAACGCCACCTATCTATCTATGCCAGCGCTACCTTTGCCCGTTTTGTCACTGATGGTGCGCCCATCAGGGCTGTAGAGCTCAAGGATGGGACAGTGCTCTCTGTGATTACAATGGCGCCGTTCCAGGGAGGCCCTCATCCCAATGCGACTAAAGTGTTCATGAACTGGTTCCTATCCAAAGAGGGACAAAGTGTTTATTCTAAAGCTGCCAGCGGGTCCCCGGCCCGTAAGGATGTGCCCAGCTCGCTTCCTAAAGCTTCCCAGATAGTACCTCAGCGACCGATTATTTTGACCCGCGAGGACACTGATGAAGCTGCCAAACTGTACCGGGACCGATGGCTTAATAAACTGTGGGGGAGATAACAAAAAAAGAAAGCCACCCCGATATTCATCGGGGTGGCTTTCTTAGTTATAAACAACTTTTCTTAAAGGATAGGGAATAGGCAGCTATCGCAGCATCCAGGCTCCTTTTTCCTTTTTGCCGAACAAGAAGGGAGTTGGCCACCGCCATGTCCTCCTTAATAAATGGGATCGTTAAGGTAAATAATCAATGACCATAGCGGCTGACCACTCTCTGATAATATCTTTTTGGGCTCGCTTGAAACTATTTGGGTACTATGTGGCAAATTGGGCACATTGCGTCTGTGCGGCCCGTGTGGTTACCGGGGAACTTAGGCGCCCCTCCCACTCCAGTCTCGTGGCACAGCAGGCATACGGTGCGACCCGTGTGGTTTGCCGGGGGGGTGGGTGGGAGTTTAGGCGTAGTAGCGGTAGTTATGGGAGCAGGTGTAGCAGGGACTGACGTTGAGGTAGGTATGGGTGAAGGGGTCGGGGTGACTAAAGAGGTGGGTACCATATGGCAAGTGGGGCACATTGCGTCTGTGCGGCCCGTGTGGTTACCGGGGAACTTAGGCGCCCCTCCCACCCCAGTCTCGTGGCACAGCAGGCATACGGTGCGGCCTATGTGGTTTGCCGGGGGGGTGGGTGGGAGTTTAGGCGTAGTAGCGGTAGTTATGGGAGCAGGTGTAGCAGGGACTGCCATTGGGGTAGCTGTGGGCGTCACGCCTGGAGAATGGGCAGACGCAACCGCGGGCACATGGCATAAGTCGCAGATATCGCTGGTCCTGCCAGTATGGTTCGCGGGCACTCTGGGTGCCCCTGCTATCCCCGCTTCATGGCACAGCAGGCACTGCCCCTCCCGCCCCTCCAGGGAGTGAGGTACCTGGGGAGGTCCACCGGCCGGCGCAGAGGCGGGCGCGGCTACGGCGCAGCCAGCCGCGGCGATTAAAGCAACAAAGGGGATAGCTCGCAGTACAAAGGACCTTCTAAGGACAATGTATCCTAAAACACCGAAATGGCCAACGCTAGTCTCCAATATCGCTCCCTTTCTGCCCCCTTTAAGGATTCAGGTATATGAGTAACGACTTCCGGGCGTGTCACAAACTGCTGGTCCGAATCCGTCCTCAGCGCCGTTCCAGCTTCGACTGAGGGGCTTATGGGACAAGCTCATCAACGACTCCACGAACCTTAAGTTGGTCTAGATGAATAGTACGCGGGCTATTAAAGACATCAGCGCCAGTCCACCCCAGAGAAGTGTTATCAACCCAATCACATAACCGACCCCCAGGAACGACAAGCGAAGCTTGCGCGGCTTTCCCAGGAACCACGCCAACAACACCATGTAGACCGGCAACAAAACAATCCCGAAGATCAGCCAAGTGCCAACATACGGCACATACATTGTTTCCTCACTTTTCCTCCAGAACTTTTACTTCAACAACCGGGATCACCTTTGTTAATACCGTGAAGTACAAAATTACTATGAAAATGGTCCCGACGACACCGGATACCTCCACCCATGTGGGGGAATAACTTCCCGTTTCATAGAGCTGGAAACCTGGATGCGTGAACCCTTCAGAAATGAAAAGGGTCTTCTCCACCAAAACCGCGAGCACCACGAAAAGCCCGGCCACAGCGGTGCGGCCTACGCTAAACAGCCGCGGCATCCATGACTGCACCGCAAGATAGAGGAACGACACGGCTATAAGCCCAATAGCCATCCAGTAGCCGGGTGAATCAAGCTTGGCCGATGTGACCCTCGCCACTCCAATTGGAGCAGCGTAGAGACCGGTGACATTTAGTTGGAGTTGCAGCCAAAGGACGGCAAGTGCGGCGAACATCATTGCCTTGCCCAGCGTGGCGAATACATGGTTAGGGAAAATGTCTTGCCAGTGGTGGACGCGCCGAAAGACAAAGGTAACTACCGTCACCACGCCAAAGGCGGAAACGATGGCCAGACTAAGGAAGACAGGCCCTGTAGCGGCCCCATAGAATCCCGGCATTGACGGCAGAAGTGCGAATAACCACGGGATAACCCCGCCATGGAGGAGTAGCGGTGCAAGTATGATCAGTCCCAGGGCCAACCACCAGACCATCCGCTCCACCTTCTCGTCTTCCTCGGGATGATAACCAAAATATAGCAGCCGGTATAAAGGAGAAAGGAGGGGTGGCAGGCGTTGCCGCAGGACGTAAATGTCATGGCGCAGCGTCAGCAGCAGGTAGGTGCCTGTCAGCACAAAGTACAGGGTAATGACAGTTACATCCCAGACAAGGGGCGAGTGTTGGATAGCCCGGGGTAGCACGGCCGTAATGCTCGTGAACACCCTGTCGAGCCGTCCTAACTGCATGAGGATCCCCGATACTGCGCACACCAAACCGATCAATGCCATCAACTCTGCTATACGGGCGACCGGCGCAAGGCTCCTCACTTTGAACAGCCTGACCGCTGCCGATACGAGGATTCCCCCGTGGGCAATACCGACCCACCAGATGAACATGCCGATATAGAGGCCCCACGTGGCGCCACCACCGGGCCCCCAATCCCCCAGACCGAGAACAATCTCCCCGTGTGTGAGCTTGAAGGACCAAGCGTAAAGAAACCAAACCAGAACTGCCACAGAAAACCCCAGCAACAGATAAAGGCGACCCGAGCGCTTGGTCATTACCCTAAGGAGGTCTTCCGTTTTCGTTTGGAAGCTTGTCCTGTAGCCCCGCGGGCTTTTTGCGGGCCACCCTTGTGTGGGCCTACCTCGGGTATACATCAATCACCAACCCCCTCGAAGAACGTTGCTGAACCACAATGGCTTTGGGTGCTCAAGGGCTGCCTCGCTATCCATGAGACCGACATCTTTATAAGCGACAGGTCCGGCCACCAGTTTGGCCTTTGCGGACGGTTGCTGACCAATATAGATGACGTTTGGCCCGGTCCCCATCTGTTCAAGGAGCCGGAAGGTAGAGATGTACCCTTTGTCCCTCTGTTTCTCTCTGAGGTATCGGTTCGGTTTGCTCTCCGGGTCATTCAGGTTTCCGAAATGGAGGACACGGCTGCGGCAGACTAGCTCGCACGTTAGGTTTCCTTTCTTGTCTTCCCTGCCCTGCCGTTCCGGACACCAGGTGCACTTGCCCATTACCGACCTTGGAGGACGTCCAGTCACATTCACTTTTCTCTCGTTCCCAGGCGGAAGACCGGATACGTTCCTGGTACCCCAGTACTTCTCGACATGAGCCTCCCGATCGGGATCTCTCCACTGGAAGTAGTTGATGCCGTAGGGGCAGGCAACCTGGCAGTACTTGCAGCCAATGCAAGTATCATAATCAATCAGGACGAGGCCGTCTTCTTTCCGCTTAAACCGGGCTTCCACCGGACACACCTTGACGCAGGGTGGGTTGGAGCAGTGCTGGCAGGTGATAGGCAGAAAGTTGGTGCCATTCTGATTGCCATCCACATACGAAGCCACGTAAATCCAGTGTTGCCACGGCATTAGCTCGTTGTGCGCGTAGCATGCGACTGCGCAGTCGAGGCAGCCGATGCAGCGCTCCAGGTCAATCACCAGGCCATACTGAAAAAGGGACCAATTGGTCTCGGTGGTCTCCTTCACCGCTTCCCCGGCTCCGACTGCCTGAAGCTGCCGGGGCAGCAGGGGCAAAAGGATAAACCCGGCTGCGCCGGCACCAGCCAGCTTGAGCATGGTGCGGCGGGAGATGCGTTTGTTGCCGAAGGCCTCCCTCGCCTCTTCAGCCCTGGCTGGATTGCCCGGTCGCCCATCAACACCGAACTCTTGGCGGTAGCCTTCATGGTATTTTTCCAGGAACTGGGCCTCGGAGAGTTGCCCTCCAACCACGCGGAGGGCATCCCTGGCTACTTCTACTCCCAGGTCAGGGTCATGACCAGCCGCCCTCAGCTGCTCCTTGCTCATTTCTTCCCACTGACGGCCGAACATATCCGGAGTACTTGGCTGGGTCGTATGGTCCTTAGAATCCGTCATGACGTTGTTACCTTTCCAGAGTTTGTCTTCAAATTGACCCTTTCTGTGGTATCTTCAGGGCAGCGACTTTTTCATAGTGTTTCAGGAAACTACCGTTGCCAGCAGTGCTCTCAGCACCTTACATCGTAAATGATGATTATCCTTGGCTGTCGGTTTGAGACAGGCTCGGCACATTAAGCAACCCCACCACCGTGATTGGTATCAAGAACAGAAATCTTCCCAAACTACGCATAGGCCTTCGGCAAAAGAAACCAGGCGCCAGCCTTAATACCCTGCTCCTGGCGTTCTTTAACCTCCCTATAAAGATTACCTCGATCGTCGGCAGATAGAGGCATAAGACACTACCGGTAAGGTAAGTGCTTATCGCTATAATGTCCCAGACGATAGCAGATTGAAATCTCCCGAATAATAATAACAACTTTCTGTAACAAAGCATCGCAATATTACCCCGATTCCTTCCTGATATTGAAGTGCTTTCGAGGTCTGTCAGGGCATTATTTATTGCCGGCGCTTCCTTGAAGCCCCCGTTGGATAGTGCCCAGTATGTCCAGGGGGATGGGGATAATGGTGCTATTTCGTTCTCCGGCCATCTCTACCATGGACTGAAGGTATCGTAACTGGAGAGATATTGGTTCCTTTGCCAGAGTGCTGGCAGCCTCTAAAAGAGTTTGCGCCGCCGCACGCTCGCCGTCAGCGTGGACAATCTTGGCCCGTTTTTCCCGTTCTGCCTCAGCCTGCCTGGCCATAGCGCGTTGCATGTTCTCTGGCAGGAGCACGTCCTTGACCTCAGCC
>Ga0209514_10002377_pt1 | contig 29274 bp, 27 predicted proteins | sample Subgrocontami58m_FD_187452 | JGI IMG/M metagenome (GOLD analysis project Ga0209514, IMG submission 187452) | Subsurface groundwater microbial communities from S. Glens Falls, New York, USA - GMW37 contaminated, 5.8 m (SPAdes) (version 3) | ecosystem: Environmental > Aquatic > Deep subsurface >...
ACATACGGAGCTCGGTGAGGGAACCCGGTGCAAGTCCGGGACGGTCCCGCCGCTGTGAGGGGAGACGCTCCACCGCCGACGTGCCACTGGCCTCCGGGCTGGGAAGGCGGCGGGGGGAGGGAGCCCCAAGTCAGAAGACCTGCCGAGCGTCCGCAAACCGAACCCCTCGTGGAAGGAGGATTCGTGCTTCGACGCTCTCTCGCTCTCGTAGCCGTTCTCGGTCTCGTCCTCGCGCTCGCCGGCGCCGCTCTCGCCGCCGACGTCAAGATCAGGGTCGAGGGCAGGACGCAGACCATCTTCGGTGCTGCCCAGCCGGTGCTCCAGGCCGGTAACGCGCTCCAGGCCCTCGAGGCCGCAAGCGTGGCGGGCGAGTTCCACTTCGCGCTGACGAGCTCGTCGTTCGGCGACTACGTCAGCCAGATCGGCAAGTACCCCGCCTCGGGCAGCTCGGGCTGGGTGTTCAAGGTGAACGGCGCCTCACCGCCGGTCGGCGCCGACCAGGTGACGCTGGCCGACGGCGACGTCGTGCTCTGGTACTGGGCGACGTTCGGTCCCGCGGGCGGCCCGCCGACGCTCGAGCTGGAGCGGCTGCCCGGCGACTGCTACCGCGTCAGCGCCGTGGACGACCAGGGCCTGCGCAAGCCCGCGGCCGGCGCCGTGCTCCACGTCGACAGCCGGCGGGTGAAGACCGAGGCCGGCCGCGGCTGCGTCGGCCGCCACCGGGGCGTCGTGCGGGCCTTCGCGGTCGGCGCCGTCCGCTCGAACTCGATGCGATGAGCCCGAGGCGCTTCGCCGCCCTCCTCCTCGCCGCGCTCGCTCTCACGGGCTGCGGCGGGGAGGAGGGCGGGGGCGGGAGCGCGACGCTCTGGGTGACGCTCGACCGCGGGGAGACGCTCGTGCTCGAGACGCGCGTCGAGGCCGGGCGGACGCTCATGCGCGCGCTGCGTGGCGCGGCGAAGGTCGAGACCCGGTACGGCGGCCGCTTCATCCAGTCGGTCGACGGGATCGAGGGCAGCGTCGTGTCCCAGCGCGACTGGTTCTGGTTCGTGAACGGCTACGAGGGAGACCGCAGCGCCGCCGAGTACGAGTTGCGGCCAGGCGACATCGCCTGGCTCGACTACCGCTCCTGGCGCGACGAGGATCGGGCGCCGGTCGTGGTCGGCGCCTTCCCCGAGCCGTTCCTGCACGGCTACGACGGCAAGCGCCGCGCAGTCGCCGTCCGCTACGCGGCGCCGGAGCTCGAAGGCGGGGCGCAGGCAATCGGCGATCTGCTCGAGGCCGACACGATCGCTCCGCTCGACTGGCCGGTGCCGGAGGAGGCGAACCTCTTTGTGCTCGTCGAGGGCAAGCCACAGTTCCGCGCGGAGCTGCGGGAGCCGGGCGCGGCGGCCGGCTCGCCCGTTCGCTTCACGTTCGCCGGCGACGCGCGCGCTCTCTCCGAAGACCCGACCGCCGTCGCCCTGCGGCGGTACGAGGCGCCGTGAGCCCAGCCCCCGCCGCGCTGCTGCTCGCCGGCGCCGGAGCTGCGGCGCTGCTCGCGGGCCGGATCTGGGCCGTCGGAGCGCTCGCGCTCGTCCTGCTCGCGCTCTGCCTGCGGGCGCCGCGCCGGCGGCGGGCGCCGTACCTCTTCGGCGCCGTTACGACCGGACTCGGCGTGCTCGTCCTCTCGCCCTTCCTCTGGGTCGGCGGCGGCGACGTGCTCTGGTCGGGGCCGAGCGTCCCGGTGCTCGGCCCGCTCGACGTGACGACAGAGGAGCTCGCCGAGGCGGCGCTCAACGGCCTTCGCCTGGCGGCCCTCGGGCTCGCCTTCGCGGCCTACGCGCTCCTGCTCGACCACGACCGGCTCGTGGCCGCGGTCCCGTTCGCCCGCCGTTCGGCGCTCGCCGTCGCGCTCGCGACGCGGCTCGTCCCGTCGCTGGAGCGCGATGCACGCGGTCTCGCCGAGGCGGTGCGCGGTCGCGGGGTGGAGCTGCACGGCGCGCGCGGCTACGCGTCCCTGCTCTCGCCGCTCGTGGCAGGCTCGCTCGAGCGGGCCTCGAACCTTGCGGAGGCGATGGAGGCGCGCGGCTTCGGGCGCGAGGGCTCGACGCGGGCGCCGCGCCCTACGTGGAGGTTGGTCGACTGGTGCGCCGTCGGGTGCGGTGCGGTGCTGGTCGTCGTGGGGGCGGTATGGCTCTAGCCACCATCGAGTCCCTCAGCTTCTCCTATCCCGGAGCGGAACCGGCGCTCCGGGATGTGTCGCTCGAGCTGCGCGAGGGCGAGGTCGTCGCGCTGCTCGGCCCCTCCGGCTCCGGCAAGTCCACGCTGCTGCGGGCGCTCGCCGGCCTCGTGCCGCACTTCCACGGCGGCCGCTTTGCTGGCCGGGTGGAGACCGCCGGGCTCGACACGCGCCGCGCGCGACCGAGCGAGCTCGCCGGCGCGGTGGCGACGGTCTTCCAGGATCCCGAGGACCAGGTCGTGATGACCGTCGTCGCGAACGAGGTCGCCTTCGGCCTCGAGAGCATCGGCGCGGCTCCGGCGGGGATCTGGCCGCGCGTCGAGCGGGCGCTGGCGGCCGTCGGTGCCGGGCACCTGGCCGCGCGGCGGACGGCGGAGCTCTCCGGAGGAGAGCTGCAGCGCGTTTGTCTCGCGTCCGCGCTCGCGCTCGAGCCGCGCCTGCTGCTGCTCGACGAGCCGACCTCGCAGCTCGACCCCGCCGGGGCGGAGGCGTTCCTCGCGTACGTGCGCGGGCTCGGCGCCGCCGTCGTGCTCTCCGAGCAGCGGGTCGGGCGCGCGCTCGCGCTCGCCGACCGCGTCCTCTTCGTCGAAGCGGGGCGGATCCTGCTCGACGCGCCCCGCGGGGAGGCACTCGGCTGGCTTGCCGCGGAGCGGCCGCGCTACGCGGGCGCCTCCCCGGCGCGTCGAGCGGTGCCGTTGCCGGGTACGGGGGAGGCGGTCGCGGCGCTCCGCGGAGTGTCGTACGCCTACGGCGACGCGCCCGTGCTCGACGGCGCCGACCTCGAGCTCCGCCGCGGCGAGGTCGTCGTGCTTGAAGGGCCGAACGGCTGCGGCAAGACGACGCTCGCGAAGCTCGCCGCGGGTCTGCTCGACCCGCGGGCGGGCACCGTCGAGCGGGTCGGGCGCGCCTGCTACCTCTCACAGGACCCCGGCCGCTACCTCGTGCGCGAGTCCGCGCTCGACGAGGTGGCGCTCGGCGCCGGCGGCGACCGCGGGCGTGCGCGGGCCGCGCTCGAGCGCGTCGGGCTGGGGTGGGCGGCCGGACGGCACCCGCGCGACCTCTCGAGCGGCGAGCGCGAGCGGCTGGGACTCGCCGCCGTCGCCGTCTCGGAGCCCGACCTGCTCGTGCTCGACGAGCCGACGCGCGGGGTGGATCCGGACCGCGCGGCCGAGCTCGCCTCGTGGCTCGCGGAGTACGCGGCCGCGGGCCGCGCCGTGCTCGTCGCCACCCACGACCGGAGCTTCCCCGCGCACCGCCGGATCTCGCTCGCGCCGGAGCCGGAGGTGGCGGTTGCCGCGTAAGGTCATCTGGGCTCTCTCTCTCGCCGCGCTCGCGGCGGCGGCGTGGGCCGCCCTCGACCCCGACCGCGGCGCGCTCGCCGTCCTGCTCGCCGCGCTCGCGGTGCTCGCGGCGGGCGTCGCGTGGCTCGAGGGCGGCGCCGCCTCGGCCAAGGACCTGACGCTCGTCGCCACGCTCGGCGGGCTCGCCGCGGCGGGCCGCGTGCTCTTCGCGCCCGTTCCCTCGGTGCAGCCGGTGACGGTGATCGTCGTCGCCGCGGGAGTCGCACTGGGCCCGAAGCGCGGGTTCGCGGTCGGCGCGCTCGCCGCACTCGCGTCCAACTTCTTCCTCGGCCAGGGGCCGCACACGCCCTGGCAGATGCTCGCCTGGGGCGGCTGCGGGCTCGCCGCGGGCTTCGCGCGCCGCCTGCTGCGGCGACGGCTCGCCTTCGCGGCCTTCTGCTTCGTCCTCGGCTTCGCCTACGGGATGCTGATGGACATCTGGCACTGGTATGGCTTCTTCCCGCACACGGGGGCGGCGCTCTCGGTCGTGCTCGGTGCCGGCCTCGCCTTCAACGCCGCGCACGCGATCGGGAACGTCGTACTCGCCCTCGCCGCCGGGCCCGAGTTGCGGCGCGTGCTCGAGCGCTACGAGCGGCGGACGAGAACCGAGGTGGTCTGGGCATGAAGCTGCTCGCCGCTCTCGGTGCCGCGCTCGCGCTCGCCGGGGCGAGCCCGAGCGAGGACGCGGCGCGCTACCTCGAAACCCGGCAGACCGCGAGCGGCGGCTTCGCCGAGCCGGGGCGGGTGCCCGACGTCTCCACCACCGCCTGGGCCGTCCTCGGCCTGAAGGCGGCGGGCGGCTCGCCGGAGGCGCTCCGCCGCGGCGAGGAGTTCCTCGCGTCGCGGGCCGGCCAGCTCACGATCGAGACCGACGTCGCGCTCGTCGCGCTCGCCCTCGGCAAGCCGCCCACCGTCCTGCTCGACCGCCTGCGCGCCCACCGGCCGGGGAAGCTCGTGAACGCGACCATCTGGACGGTCCTGGCGCTCCGCCAGGCCGGCGAGCCCGCGCCTGCCGAGCTCGTCGGCGCGCTCCTCTCGGCCCAGACGCGCTCGGGTGGCTGGTCGTGGGCCGCCGGGGCCGCGCCCGACTCGAACGACACCGCGGCGGCGCTCCAGGCGCTGCGGGCTGCGGGCGTCACCGGCGCGCCGGTCCGGAAAGGGATCGCGTTCCTGCGCTTGCTCCAGGCCCGCGACGGCGGCTTCGCGCTGGCGAAGGGTCGGCCCCCCGATGCGCAGTCCACCGCCTGGGCGATCCAGGCCTTCGTCGCGGCGGGCCAGAAGCCGCCCGCGGCCGCGCTCCGCTTCCTCGCCCGCCTGCGCCGGCCCGACGGCAGCTACCGCTACTCCGCCGCCTATGCGACGACGCCGGTCTGGGTGACGGCGCAGGTGCTGCCGGCGCTCGCCGGCAAGGCCTTCCCGCTCGGCCGCTGATGATTGATTCCTGATCGCCGTGCCCAGGCCCCCACTCGGGGGTGCGGTGATTGGGAATCAATCATCTAGCATCGGAACGTGCCCGTCGCGTCTCCCGTGCAGTACCTCGAGCACCTCAATCCCGCCCAGCGGGAGGCCGTGCTGCACACCGAAGGGCCGCTGCTCGTCGTCGCGGGCGCCGGCTCGGGCAAGACGCGCGTGCTCACACACCGGGTCGCGCACCTGATCACGGCCTGCGGCGTCCGGCCGTACGAGATCCTTGCGATCACCTTCACGAACAAGGCGGCGGAGGAGATGCGCGAGCGGCTCGAGCACATGCTCGGCGACGTCGCGAGCCAGGCGTGGATCATGACGTTCCACGCCGCCTGCGGCCGGATCCTGCGCCGCGAGGCGCCCCGGCTCGGCTACCGGTCGAACTTCACGATCTACGACGACGCCGACCAGGTGCGCGTCGTCAAGGCCGTGCTCGCGGACCTCGGCCGCGACCCGAAGCGCTTCAGCCCGCGCGGTGTCCACTCCCAGATCTCGAACGCCAAGAACCAGCTCGTCACGCCGGACGAGTACCTCGCGCGCGTCTCGAATTTCTACGACCAGACCATCGCCGAGGTCTACCAGGGCTACCAGAAGCGGCTGCACGCCTCGAACGCGGTGGATTTCGACGACATGCTGATGCTCACGGTGCAGGTCTTCGAGCGCTTCCCCGACGCGCTCGAACGCTGGCGCAAGGCGTTCCGCCACGTGCTCGTGGACGAGTACCAGGACACGAACCACGCGCAGTACCGGCTGCTCCAGCTGCTCGCGAGCGAGCACCGGAACCTGTGCGCCGTCGGGGATCCCGACCAGTCCATCTACGCCTTCCGGGGCGCCGACATCCGCAACATCATGGAGTTCGAGCACGACTTCGGCGAGACCCGCACGATCGCGCTCGAGCAGAACTACCGCTCCACGAACTCGATCCTGAGCGCCGCCAACGCGGTGATCGAGCACAACCGCGAGCGCAAGCCGAAGCGGCTCTTCTCCGAGCTCGGCGAGGGCGTCCCGGTCGAGGTGATCGAGGTCGAGGACGAGCACGCCGAGGCGCGCTTCGTCGCCGCGCGGATCGCGGCGCTCGTCGAGGAGGGGTTCTCCGGGCGCGAGATCGCCTGCTTCTACCGCACGAACGCGCAGAGCCGCGTGCTCGAGGACGTGCTCGTGCGGCAGGGGATCGCCTATCAGGTGATCGGCGGCCCGCGCTTCTACGAGCGCGCGGAGATCAAGGACGTCGTCGCGTACCTGCAGGTGCTCGTCAACCCCGACGACGCCGTCTCGCTCGCGCGGATCGCCAACAGGCCGCGGCGCGGGATCGGCGACACCTCGCTCGCCCGCCTCCAAACCCACGCCGACTTGCAGGGGCTGACGCTCTGGGAGGCCTTCGGGCGCCCGGAGGAGGCGGGCCTCGGCGCGGCGGCCGTGCGCGCCGTCTCCGGCCTCCGCTCCCTGCTCGAGTCGCTGATGGCGGGCGCCCAGGAGCAGGCCGTGGACGAGGTCGTCGAGGCCGTGCTCGCGCGCTCGGGCTACGTCGAGGCGCTGGAGGTCGAGCGGACGATCGAGGCGCTGGGGCGGGTGGAGAACCTGCGCGAGCTCGTCGGCGTCGCCCGGGAGCACAAGCAGACCGCCGACGAGCCGACCCTCGCCGGCTTCCTGCAGGGGATCTCGCTCGTCTCCGACCAGGACACGATCAAGGGGGAGAGCTCGCTCGTGACGCTGATGACCCTCCACAACGCGAAGGGGCTCGAGTTCCGCGCCGTCTTCATGATCGGGATGGAGGAGGGGATCTTCCCGCACTCCCGCTCGATCGAGGAGCAGGGGGTCGAAGAGGAGCGGCGCCTCGCCTACGTCGGGATGACGCGCGCGATGGAGCGGCTGACGCTGACGCACGCGCTCGCGCGCACCCTCTACGGCCGCCGCGACTACAACGCACCCTCACGCTTCCTCGACGAGCTGCCCGCCGAGGTCGAGCGCGAGCGGCTGCGGCCGGCCTCCTGGTCCGCCTTCGGCGCGCCGCGCGAGTCGCAGATCGCCCCGCGCGGCGATGTTCCGTCGCTCCAGACGGGCGACTCGGTGCGCCACGGCTCGCTCGGCGAGGGCGTCGTGCTGCGGATCGAGGCCGGCGGCGTCGTCACCGTCCGCTTCGCGAACGACGGCAGCGAGCGGAAGCTGATGCTCGACTACGCGCCGCTCGAGAAGATCGCGTGATGGCGATCTCCGCCCGTCCCTGCAGGTCGACCGACGAGCTGCGCGCCGCCCTCGACGGCATCTTCCACTACTTCGGCGACAGGCCGGACGACGAGTCGCTCGCGCGCTTCGCGCAACTGCTTCCGACCGAGCGCATGCACGCCGCCCTCGACGGGGAGGAGATCGTCGGCGGCGCCGGCGTCTTCCCCTTCGAGCTGACGGTCCCCGGCGGGCCGCTTGCGTGCGCCGGCGTCACCGTCGTCGGCGTCCTGCCGACACACCGCCGCCGCGGCGCGCTGGCGGCGATGATGCGCGCCCAGCTCGACGACGTGCACGCCCGCGGCGAGCCGATCGCCGCGCTCTGGGCCTCGGAGGAGACGATCTACGGCCGCTACGGCTACGGGCTCGCCTCGCTCGGAGGCGAGATCGAGCTGCCGCGGACGCACGCGGCGCTCCGCGACGACGCGCCCGCGCGCGGCGCCGTCCGGCTGGTCGGTGACGACGAGGCGCTCGAACTGTTCCCGCGGGTCTACGAGGGCGTTCGCCTCTCGACGCCCGGCATGCTCTCCCGCTCGCCCGACTGGTGGCGCCTGCGGCGGCTCGCGGACCGGCCGGAGACCCGGCGCGGAGCCGGGGTCCTGGAGCGGGCGCTGCTCGAGCTCGACGGCGCGCCCGCCGGCTACGCGCTCTACCGGATGAAGCCGAGCTTCGACGCCGGCGTCTCCACCGGCGAGCTGATCGTGCTCGAGGCAATCGCCGGCTCGCCGCAGGCGACGCGGGAGCTCTGGCGCTTCCTGCTCGGGCTGGACTGGGTGGCGACGATCAAGGCGAGCTTCCTACCGCTCGACCATCCGCTCTTCCACCTGCTCGCGACGCCGCGGCGGATGCGCTTCCGCGTCGGCGACGCGCTCTGGCTGCGGCTCGTGGACGTCGGCGCCGCGCTCTCCGGCCGCGCGTACGCGGGCGACGGAGAGCTCGTGCTCGACGTGCACGACGCCTATTGCCCCTGGAACGAGGGTCGGTGGCAAATCGGGGGTGGGGAGGCGGCGCGCGCGGACGCGCTGGCCGACCTCGAGCTCGACGTTCAGGCGCTCGCCTCGGCCTACCTCGGCGGCTTCTCGTTCGCCGAGCTGGCGCGAGCCGGCCGGGTCGAGGAGGCCGTGCCGGGAGCCGTGCGCCGCGCCGACGCGCTCTTCTCCGGCTGGCCGAAGCCGTGGTGCCCCGAGATCTTCTGATCTGCCTCTGCCTTGACAGGGGCGCGGGGCGCTGGTAGCCGCGCCGGCGGTTCTTTTTTGCCCCTTTGCAGGGACTTCGCTAGGGTTCCGCGCTCGTGCCCAGGGCCGCCAACATCGCTGCGGCCGTCGTGGCCGCGCTCACACTCGCCGCGCCTGCGTTCGCGCGCCCCGATTTTCCGCGCTCGCTGACATTCTCCTCCCCCGCGGACGGGGTCCTCACGGGGCCGTTCGGGGAGTGGCGCGGCGGCCGCCGGCACGACGGGATGGACATCGGGATGCTCCGCTCGCTCACCGTCCGCGCCGCCGCGCCGGGGATCGTCCGCCTCGCCGGGTACATGCGCGGCTACGAGGGCTACGGCCTGACGGTGCTCGTCCAGATCCAGGGCACCTACGAGATCGTCTACGCGCACCTCTCCAACGTGCGCGTGGACGAGGGCGACTACGTCTCCGCGGGCGACGTGCTCGGCAAGGCCGGCTGCACGGGCTCCTGCTCGGGCACGCACCTCCACTTCGAGCTGCGCCGCAACGGCGTAGCTGTGGATCCCGCTCCGTTCCTCCGCCTGAGCTAGAATCGACCGCCCAAGGGCGGTTAGCTCAGTTGGGAGAGCACCAGCTCGACAAGCTGGGGGTCACTGGTTCGAGCCCAGTACCGCCCACCTCGCGTCCTCGGCCGCGGCCCTCCCGGCCGGCAGAGCCGGCCTCCGGGCCGCTCGCCCCGCTGCGCGCACCGGGCTCTCCGGGGCCGTATTACGCATACTGTCCCCTCCGGCCCGGCACGCGCAGCGGGGCGCCGGGAACGCGAGGGGCATCAGCTCTCGTTCCAGCGTGTTCGCGTCCCCGGCCGGCGGGCTCTCGCCGCCCGAACCGGCACACAGCCGGGGGCCGATCAGCGACAATGAGCCCAGCCACTGCTTCTGCTCTGCGGTCGCGGTGGAGGGGGCTCCCGCCCTCGACGACTCGGCGCACTGACGAGAGGAGCGCTCATGCCACCACGACCTGACAGCCTGGCTCAGCAGGACGTTGCGGTCGCTCCGGCCGATGCATCGGCCCCGTACAAGAGCCCGCTCCACGAGACGGTCTCGACGACCGACACCGACTACTGGAACGACTCCTGCTCGATCGAGGAGCTGACCTACGCGATCGCGCACGGCGCCGTGGGTGCGACGACGAATCCCACCATCGTCGGCGACGTGCTCAAGAAGGAGATGCACCTCTGGCGCGACCGGATCGAGCAGATCGTGGCCGACAATCCGACCGCCACCGAGGACGAGGTCGCCTGGATGCTGAACGAGGAGATGGCCGTGAAAGGTGCGGAGCTGCTGCGGCCGGTCTTCGAGCGCGAGCGCGGCCGGAAAGGGCGCCTCTCGATCCAGACGAACCCGAAGTTCTTCCGGGACGCGGCGCGGATCACCGAGCAGGCCGTGCGCTTCGCGGCTCTGGCTCCGAACATGCAGGTGAAGATCCCTGGCACACACGCAGGCATCAAGGCGGTCGAGGAGGCCACGGCCGCCGGGGTGACGATCAACGCCACCGTGTGCTTCACGGTGCCACAGGCGATCGCCGTGGCGGAGGCCGTTGAGCGCGGCCTGCAGCGGCGCGAGGCCGACGGTGAGGACATCTCGGCCATGTCCCCCGTGTGCACGATGATGGTCGGGAGGCTCGACGACTGGATGCAGATCCTGGTCGAGCGGGACGCGGTGGCGCTCACTCCCGGGTACGCCCACTGGGCCGGGATCGCCTGCCTGAAGAAGGCGTACGGGATCTTCCTCGAGCGCGGCTACCGGGCACGCCTGCTCGCGGCCGCCTACCGGCACCACCTGCACTGGTCGGAGCTGATCGGCGGCGACATCGTGCTGACGATCCCCTACAAGTGGCAGCGGCTCTTCAACGCGTCGGACATCGAGGTCCGGCCGCGCATGAACGACCCGGTCCCGGAGGAGATCGTCGCCGAGCTGTACCGCATGCTGCCGGATTTCCGCCGCGCGTACGACGTCGACGGCATGCGCACCGAGGAGTTCGACTCCTTTGGCGCGACCGCGCGCACCCTGCGCGGGTTCATCGGCTCCTACCAGGATCTCGTCGCGGCGGTCCGAGACTTCATGCTCCCGAATCCCGATCTGAAGTAGCGCGGAGAGCGGGATCATGACGCAGGCTCCCGCCCTCGGGGTCGGCGCCTGCGTCTACGCGACGCGGGCGGGGCGCCGGGAACGCGAGGGGCCGTCGCTCACGTTCCAGCGTGTTCGCGTCCTCGGCCGGCGCTGCGCTGCGCGCTATCCGCGGGTCGCGCTCACGATCACGAACGAGCCCGGCCAGGCGCCGTACGCTCTCGTCGTCACGCCGTGACGCGTCGAGCTGGTGTAGCTGCTCCGCCCGGCGCGCACCTCGATCGTCACGGTGCCGCCGCGCGCGAAAGTGATCCGCCCGGCGTGCACGGCGGCCGTGCAGACCGACGAGTCGTCGGTGTAGACATCGGTGCCCCAGACCACCTTCGCGGTCCCGCCGGCCGAGCACCCGAACGTAAAGCGGCGGCCAACCGACGTGCGGAGCTTCCTCGTATCGACAGTCCAGCCGGAGCCGGCGAGCGTCGCGCCCGTCGTGCCCGTCCCGCCGCTCGAGGACGTGGCCCCGACGACGACGAACGAGCCGCCCCAGGAGCCGTACGACCTCGTGGTGACGCCGTTGCGGGTCGACGCGGTGTACGAGGACCTTCCCGCCGCGATCTCGACCGTCACCTTGCCGCCGCCCGCGGTGGTGACCACGCCCGCGTGGACGCCGGCTGTGCAGACGGACGAGTCGTCGGTGTAGACGCCCGTCCCCCACACGGTGAGCGGCGCTCCGCCCGCCGGGCAGGTGAAGGTGTAGAGCTTGCCCTCGTTGCCGCGCAGCGACTTCGTGTCCGCGTTCCACGTGCTCCCGCCGAGCCCGCCGCCGCCGCCCGCACCGGCCGACCCGCCGGCGAGGACGAACGAGCCGCCCCAGCTCCCGTACGCCTTCGTGGTGACGCCGTTGCGCGTCGAGCCGGCATAGGAGCCCTGGCCGGCTCTGATCTCGATGCTCACCGTGCCGCCGCCGGCGAACGTGATCACGCCGCCGTGCACTGCGGCGGTGCACACCGACGAGTCGTCGGTGTAGACGTCCGTCCCCCAGACGGTGAACGCCCCTCCGTTCGCGGGGCAGGTGAAGCTGAACCGCTCGCCGTTGCGTCCGCGGAGATTCTTCGCGGTCGCGCTCCAGCCCGTGTCGGCCCGGACACCCGCGTGGCGAGCATCCGCGAGCGCGGACGGGACGAGCATGACGGCTCCCGCGAAGACGGCGAGCATGAGCGGAAGCTGGAGACGTTGTCTGGCCATGGGCTTCTCCTCCTCGACTGGGTCCGTCGCGGATCGTAGGCGGAAGCGCGGCCCACGCCATCCGGGGAATCCACGAGCAGAGCGCGCAAGTTTTCCACAGGGGCGGTGTCTTTATCCCCACAATGCCGCCGCAGGTGAACAGAGGGGGAGATCCGATGGACGCTTTCGAGCTGTGGGACAGGTCGAACGCGCTGTGGGGATCCGGGACGCGGGACGAGCGCAGGCGTCCCTTCTAGAGTCCGCGCGGGGCGTGCGGTCGGGCAGACTGCCCACGTGCGCCCCGCCGAGCTCGCCGACCGGATCCGCGCGCTCGCGCTCTCCTGGCCCGAGGCCTACGAGGACGCGCCGTGGGGCTTCCCGGTGTTCAAGGTGGGCGACAACAAGCTGTTCGCGATGATGGCCACCGAGGGCGAGGCGGTCGAGCTGACCGTCAAGCTGACGCACGAGGAGCGGGAGATCGCGCTCGAGCTGCCGGACGTGCGGCTCGCGAGCTATGTCGGCCGCTACGGCTGGGTGACGGCGCGCGTCACCGACGAGGGCTCGCTCGCCAACGCGCTCGAGTGGCTGCGCGAGAGCTACTGGCTGAAGGCGCCGGCGGCGATCCGGGACGCGGCGCTCGACGACGCTCCGCCGCGCTGACGCGCTCGTCCTCTCTGCCGCGGCCCGGACCTCCGGGACTCGGGCCCGATCAAGACCGTCAAGCCGACCTCGCTCGCCGGCGTGTACCGGCGCGACGACGAGCGCAACACCCAGCCCACCCGCATCTGCGGGACGGCTTTCCACGCCCGGGCCCTCTCGACGCGAGCGCCCCGGATCGTCTGATTGACAGAACGGGTGCGCACACAGGAGAATTAAAAATATTGTTTATCACTCTGGAGCCCAAGCTCTCGGGCGGAGGGAGATGCATGAGGATTTGCGCAAGACATCGGGCGCTTCGCACCTCGACGAAGGCGGCCCTGCTCGCCCTGGTCGCGGTGCTCGCCGTGCTCGCCGCCGGCTGCGGCGGCGGGAACGAAGCTGCGCCGACTGAGGATACGGTGACCGCGCAAGCCGGCACGACGGCGGCCGCGAAGTGTCCGTTCCCGGGCGGTGTCGTCCGGGCGTTCACGACGATCGACCTGGCAGGTGCGAGCGGCGACCTCGGTCTCGGGACGGCACGAGCTGCCAAGCTGTCCGAGCGGCTCATCAACGAGGACGGCGGCATCCTTGGCTGCACGTTCGAGCTCGTCATCGCGGAAGAGGGTTTTCCGGAGGTCGATCCGTGCCTGCGGGCTTACAAGGAAGCCCTCAGCGAGGGCGACAAGTACGCGGTCTTCTTCGGCCCGACGGGCTCAGGGTGCATGGCCTCCGTCACCGCGCTCACGACGGCCGCGGGTAAGCCGATGATCGCCAACCAGGCGGCTGACCATCAGCCGTTCTTCGATCCCAAGTTCGAGCGATACAACTTCCACGCCGCAGTGTCGACGTTCCTCGAGGGCCGCGCCGCAGCACGGTTCGGCGCCGACAAGGGTTGGAAGCGCGCTGCTGTTCTGGCGCCGAACTACGCATACGGCCAGGACGCCGCCAAGGCGTTCGTGGCGTACTTCAAGCAGATCGTCGACGGCGGCGAGATCGTCCAGCAGCAGTTCCCGGAGTTCAACGAGAAGAACTTCACGCCGTTCATCAACGCCGTGATGGCGCAGGAGCCAGACGGCATCTTCAGCGCGTTCTTCGCCGGTTTCGTGATCCCGTTCTGGAAGCAGTGGAAGGATGGCGGGCACGACTCGACTCCGGCGATCGGGGGGCTCATCGATACGCCGGGCTGGGAGCTCGTGAAGAGTGCCGGGCAGATCCCGGAGAACTCGTACGCGTACGACCGCGGGGCGTGGCAGCTGCTCGCTCTGACTCCGAGCGGGCAGAGGTTCCACGACGCCTACGTCGAGCAGTACGGGTCGAGTGACCATCCACTTCCGCTTTCGTGGGGCCAGGCCTTCTGGAGCGGCGTGCTCATGTCCAAGGCGCTGATCGAGAAGTCGGAAAGCCTCGACCCGGAGAAGTGGGCCGAGCTCGTCGAGTCCGGGAGCTTCACATTCGACGGCCCCTACCACATCGGTCCGACGCCGGTGAACCCGGTCAACCACATGGCGGACAACTGCGCACAGGTCGGGCTTGTGGGCTTTGACGAGACACTGCCCGTGCCCGCGTCGTACGACTTGAGCGACTTCGCGAACATCTGCCTGCACGACGTCCTCACCTCCGAGGAGGCGACCAAGCTGACCTCGAACGACGTCGGCGCCGACGCACTGGCGGCGTACGAGGACGCCGTCCAGGCGGTCAAGGAGGCCGACCAGGCCAACGAGGAGTTCGGCCGCTACTCGGCCCGTTAGGGTCGAGGCACACGAGGAAGAGCACGGAGACGCGCCGATGGCCCTGGGAACGACAGCGAACAGCTACTTCGTCCAGATCATCTTCGGCCTCGGCTCCGGCGCCGTGCTCTTCCTCATCGCCTCCGGGCTCACGCTCATCTTCGGGGCGCTCCGGATCGTCAACTTCGCTCACGGCTCGCTCTACATGCTCGGTGCATACGTCGCATTCGAGCTGAGCTCGGTGATCGGGTACGGGAACGCGGCGTTCTGGCTCGTGCTGCTGCTCTCCGGCGTCGTGATCGCCGCGGTCGGAGCCGGGCTCGAGGTGCTGTTCTTCCGGCCGGTCTACGGTCGCGCGCTCTTAACGCAGCTTCTCGTGACCTTCTCCTTCGTCCTGATCATCGCCGGCATCGTCCGCAAAGTCTGGGGGGCTCAGGGCGAGTCGACGCAGACGCCGCCGTTCCTCCAGGGCGGGGTCCGCTTGTTCGACTCCCAGATCCCGAAGTACCAGTTCTTCTTCATGGCGCTCGCCCTGGCGGTCGCCATCCTTCTCTGGGCAATCCTCTATCGCACCGGGCTCGGGCGGATGATCCGCGCGGCCGTATCCGATCCACAGCTGCTCCACCTGTCGGGCGTCAACGTACGCCTGCTCTTCACCGGTGTCTTCGCGCTCGGGTGCTTCTTCGCCGGAATCGCCGGTGCCGCGATCTCCCTCCAGGGCGCGATCGGTCCCGAGATCGCGGTCAACGCCATCATTCGCGCGTTCGTCGTGATCGTGCTTGGCGGGCTGGGGAGTCTCGCGGGTGCCTTCATCGCGTCGTTCGTCGTCGGTCTGGCGGAGGCGCTCGGGATCCTGTGGGTGCCGCAGGCGTCTCTCGCGATCGTCTTCGCCGTGCTCGTGATCGTCCTCGCCCTGAGGCCTCAAGGTCTCTTCGGGACGAGGGCGGCTTGACGCTGGGCGGGTGGTGGAAAGTGGGCGCTCGGGCTCGGTCGCGTCGTAGCGTGCTGACCGCCGCGGCGGGCGAGTTGCGGCGGAGCCTGGCCGCCGACCCGGCCGCGCGCGACGTCGCGCGGCGCGGACTGACGATAGTGACGGCGCTCCTCGTCGTCGCGGCGGCGCTGCTTCCGCTCTACGCGGACCGGGGCACGGTGCTCCTGATGCAGCAGGCGCTCTACCTCGGGTTGCTCGCCCTCAGCCTGAACCTCCTCGTCTCCACCACCGGCCTCGTCAGCTTCGGCCACGCGATGTTCTTCGGCCTCGGCGCCTACGCGGTGGCGATCCCGGTGGCGAAGCTCGAGTGGTCGTCGATGACGGGCTTCGTCATCGCTCCGGCGATCGGAGCGGTCGCGGCGTTCGTGATCGGCCTCGTCGTCCTGCGGGGGCGGGAGCTCTACTTCGCGCTGCTGACGCTCGGTGTCGGCCAGCTCATCTGGGCGACGGCTCACGGATGGCAGTCCCTGACCGGTGGAACGAACGGAACGACCGGCGTCTTCCCGCCGGCCTTCATCTCTCCCTTCCAGCATGCGGACCGTCTCTACTGGTTCGTCTTCGCAGTCGTCGCCGTCTCCGCGGGCGTCCTGTATGCGATCACCCGGTCCCCGTTCGGGGACGCGTTGCGCGGTATCCGCGACAACCGCCTGCGGGCCGAGTTCGTCGGCCTCTGGGTCAAGCGCTACGAACTCACGGCATTCGTCGTGGCCGGCGCGTTCGGCGCCCTCGCGGGTGCGCTCATGGTCGTCGGCGAGACGCAGATCACCTCTGCCCAGGTGGACTGGAACAGGTCGGCGCTTGCGCTCATCGTCTGCCTGATCGGCGGCACGCGGTACATCCTCGGGCCGATCGCCGGCGCCGTCTTCTACCTGTTCGTCTTCGACTATGTCCTGTCCAAGACGATCCTCTGGGACACGGTCCTCGGGATCGTCGTGCTGTTTGTGGCGCTCGCGTTGAGCGGTGGACTAGCGGGGATGGTCGAGTGGCTGCTCGCGACCGGGGCCGTCCTCGTCCGCCGCGCGCGGGGAACGACCGTTCAGCCGCAGGAATCGGCGTTGGCAGAGGAGTATGAGGTAGTCCACCTTCCGGCGTCGCCGTCGCCGGTCGCCCGAGCTGCCGAAGCCGCGGTTGCGCTCGCCGACCGATCCGGGCCGCCCGTCCTCAGCATCAGGGCGATCGGCAAATCCTTCGGCGGGCTCGTCGCGCTCGAAGACGTCAGCCTCGACGTGAGGCAGGGGAGCATCCACGCCGTCATCGGCCCCAACGGGGCTGGCAAGACCACCTTCTTCAACGTCATCACAGGTCTTGTCGCTCCCGACGGCGGGACGATCCTGCTCGACGGGAAAGACGTGACCGCCCGACCGCCGTGGCGGATCGTCGGGCGCGGCCTGGCTCGCTCGTTCCAGCAGGCCAACCTCTTCTGGGCCTTGTCGGCGCTGGACAACCTCACGCTTGCGGCGGCTGCGGCCCGAGGTGAGACGGTACGCATGTTCGGCAAGAACTCCGCCTCGACGCGCCAGCACGCGCGCAGCCTGATCGAGCTCGTCGGCCTCGGCGACTTCGCGTCGGTGTCGGCGGCGGAGCTCTCCCACGGCGACCAGCGGTCTCTCGAGTTCGCGGCCGCGCTCGCCGTCGACTCGCACGTGATCCTGCTCGACGAGCCGACGGCCGGGCTGTCGCCGCTCGAGACGCAGCTCGCAACTCGGCTGATTCGGGAGGTTGCGCGCGAGCGGGGGCTCACCGTGCTCTTCGTCGAGCACGACATGGAGGTGGTGTTCGGCATCGCGGACTGGATCACGGTGCTCAATCGGGGCGCCGTGCTGGCAGAGGGCACGCCCGACGAGATCCGGGCGAACCCCGAGGTTCGGCGCGCCTACCTCGGCGAGCACGACCAGGAGACGGAGGTTTCGGCGTGAGCAGCGGCACTCCGCTCCTGGGCGTCTCAGGCCTCTCCGCGTTCTATGGGAAGAGCCAGGTCGTCTTCGACGTCGATCTGCGCGTCGATACGGGCGAGGTCGTCGCTCTGCTCGGCCGCAACGGCGCGGGCAAGACGAGCACGCTGCTCGCAATTGCCGGTGTGGTCGCGAACCGCTCGGCTGCTCTACGCCTCGGCGGCGAGAGCATCGCTGAGCTGCCGTCGTACAGGCGTGTACGGAAGGGCCTCGCGCTCGTGCCGTCGGGCGCCCGCTCCTTCGCGAACCTCACCGTCGCGGAGAACCTCGAGATCGCGCGTCGCGGGTCCGCGGTCGGAGCGCTTGTGACGATCGACGACGTCTACCGGATATTCCCCGTCCTGCACAGCCTGCGCGCCGCGAGCGCAGGCACGCTGTCCGGTGGCGAGCGGCAGATGCTGGCCATCGGTCGGGCGATGCTCTCCCAGCCGCGGGTGTTGATGCTCGACGAGCCGAGCGAGGGCCTCGCACCGATCATCCTGACGGAGCTGGCGGCGCGGCTCCGCGAGATGAACTCGCGCGGTGTCGGGATCCTCGTGACCGAGCAGAACCACCGCTTCGCGCTCGAGTTGGCCGAGCGCGTCTACTTCATGGAGAAGGGCCAGGTCGTCTGGGAGGGAGCTGCAGCCGAGGCGCGGCGCCCCGACGTGCTCAGGTCCTACCTCTCGATCTAGAGGCCCGTCACCTGGAGAGCGATCTCCCGGGTGCGCCATACGCGCCCGGGAGATCGCATCGTGGGGCGCCTCTGACGGGCCTCTCGTCAGCTGCGTAGACACGGCAATCTCGTTCCAGAGACGGAAAAGACGACTCCTTCCGAACGAGGAGGGTCTTCTCAAGACGGTTGCTCGAGACCTATCAGCGCTCGAACTCCTCGTGGTGCTCGAGCCACCAGCGGGCGATGTCGATTCTCCGAGCGAACCAGACGTCGCCCTTCGCGAGCGCGTGCTCGATGAACTCGCGCAGGCCCGAGGTCCTCGCCGCCTGCCCGGCCCACCGCGGGTGCAGGCCGATCGACATCATCTTCGGGTAGCCGGCGGCGCCCTCGCGCCGAAGCTCGTCGAGCGCGCGCTTGCAGTGGTCGAAGAAGTCAGTCGGGCTCGCGTATCCCTGGGGCAGCACGTAGCGCCCGTCGTTGTACGTCAAGCTGTATGGGACGACGAGGTGGCGGTTGCCCTTCACCTCGACGAAGTACGGCAGGTCGTCGTTGTACGCGTCGGCGTCGTAGACGAAGCCGCCCTCCTCGACGACGAGCTCGCGTGTGTTGACGCTCGCACCGTAACGGCAGTACCAGCCGAGTGGCCGCTCGCCGCAGCTCTTCTCGATCGAGTCGATTGCCCACCGGATGTGCTGGCGCTCGGTCTCCCGATCGAGGAGCCAGTGCTCCTCCCAGCGCCAGCCGTGCGAGCAGGGCTCGTGGCCCGCCTCTCGCAGCCACTGAGCGACCTCCGGATTGCGCTCGAGCGCAACGGCACACGCGAAGAACGTGCTCTTCACGTCGTACTCGTCGAAGAGGCGCATCAGCCGCCAGATGCCGGCGCGGCTGCCGTACTCGTACACGGACTCGGCGCAGAGGTCCCGATACTGTGGGTCCATCGTGTAGTTGATCTCGGCCAGCCCCTCGTTGCGCCCGTCCCCGGCCGCCATCGAGTACTCCGATCCCTCTTCGTAGTTCACGACGATGTTGACGGCGACCTTGGCCTCGTTGGGCCAGACCACCCGCGGCGGCCGGCGTCCATGGCCGACGTAGTCGCGCTTCGGCCCGGGAATGTCCTGGTCGACGAGCTTCATCCTGTCCTCCTTCTCGTGGGGTCGTGGGGTGTGTCAATCGCCGCCGGCCGTCGCAGGTGCCAGTCCGTCTCGCGCTGGTAGGCGTGCCCGGCCCGGAGGAGTGTCGTTTCGCGCCACGGCGCCGCGGCGAGCTGCATGCCGACCGGGAGGCCGCGAGCGGACGCTCCGCAGGGAACGGCGAGGACCGGCACCGCGGCGAGGCTCCAGCCGTAGGTCAGTCGTGTCAGCCGCCTTGTGGTCTCGATCGTCTCGGCGTCCTCGGCGCGCGGAGCGACCGTTCCGGTTGCCGGCGTCAGCACGAGGTCGATGCGCGAGAACACGTCCTCGACCGTCCGCCGCCACACGCGCGCGCGCTGACGGAGGGCCGCGTAGTCCGCCCCGCTGATCTCGTACCCGAGGGCGAGCCGGCGCCGGACGTCGTCTCCGAAGACATCCGCTTGCTCCTCCAGACGCCGACGATGGATCGCGAGCGCCTCCGCCCGGATGATTCGGGTGGTGATCTCCATCGCGTCCTCGGCTCCCGGGAGGTCCACTGGCACGACCTCCGCTCCGAGCGTCGCGAGGACGTCGGCGGCGGCACGCACACACGTCGCGACCTCGTCGTCGACGTCCTCGAGGTAGAACCGCTCGGGGAAGCCGACCCGGAGCCCTTCGACGCCCGCCTCGAGGTTGGCGAGCGGGGCGTCCACTGCGACGTCACGCGAGAGCGGGTCTGCCGGGTCGTAGCCTGCCAAGGTGGCGTAGAGCGTTGCCACGTCGGCGACGCAGTGCGCCATGGGGCCGACCGTGTCGAATGTCCACGTGATCGGGAAGACGCCGGTATTGCTGATCCGTCCCGTTGTAGGTCGGAGCGCGCTGGCGCCGTTCAGCGCTGCCGGAATCCTCACCGAGCCTCCCGTGTCTGTGCCGAGGGCCGCTGCGCACAGGTCGGCGGCGAGCGCCGCGCCGGAGCCCCCGCTCGACCCGCCGGGGATTCGCTCGAGATCCCATGGGTTGCGGCAGGCGCCGAAGTGCGGGTTCTGCGTCGTTCCGCCGTAGGCGAACTCATGCATGGCGGTCTTCCCGAGGATCACCGCGCCCGCCTCTCTCAGCCGACGCGCGGCCTCGGCGTCGCGAGCCGGGATGTTGTCCGCGAAGAAGCGCGAGCCCATCGTCGTCCTGGTTCCGGCCAGATCGATGTTGTCCTTGATGGCGACGGGAAGTCCGTGAAGCGCGCCGAGCCGCTCGGCGCGGGCGAGCGCGTCGTCGGCGGCGCTTGCCTGGGCGCGTGCGAGATCGGCCGTGACCGTGACGAACGCATGGACCGGGCTGCCCTCGTCCTCGATCCGGGCGAGGTACCGCTCGGTCAGCGCAAGCGACGAGATCTCGCCTCGCCGAATCCGGCCCACGACGTCGTCTCGCGACAGCAAGGCATCCGTCGGATCGGTCACGACGACCTAAGACTCCTCGTCCTGTTCGGCCATGCGCTCGAGCAGCGACTTCTCGCCGCTGAGAATGTGCGTGCGCATGCGATCTGCGGCCTGCCTCGCGTCTCCGGCGCGAATCGCCGCCATGACCGCGCCGTGCTCCTCGAGCGAGCGCTCGATCCGTCCGGGGAGGACCCACATCGTTCGCCAGGGAAAGCGCGCCCAGAGCTGGCGAATGAAGTCCTTCAGGTCACCGGATCCGCAGCGTGCGTAGATCTCCGAGTGCCACTCGGCGTTGCTGCCGGAGATGGCGGTGCCGCGGCCCGAGTGGATCGCGTCGCAGAGCGCCTCGTGGAGGCGCTCCAGTTCCTCGAGATGCTCCCCCTTGAGAGACGGCACGGCGAGCTCCACCGCGAGCGGCTCGAGCACGCTGCGGAGCAGATAGATCTTCGCGACCTCGTGAACGGAGATGTCCGCGACGATCATCCCCTGGTGCGGCCGGTAGTCGACGAGGCCGTCGGCCTGGAGCAGGCGGAGCGCCTCGCGGATCGGGGTCGGGCTCATCCCGAGCTGCTCCTTCAGGACGTCGAGGCGCAGGCGTTCCCCGGGCCGAAGCTGCCCTCCGCTAATCCGCTCGCGCAGGATCTGGAGCGCGAGGTCGGTCTTCGTCGTATGACGAGGGAGGGTCGTCACGGCCGGCCGTCAGGGTAGTGATCGTTCACCTATGCGAGGAAAATAAAATATCATCGCCGGGATTCAACGGCTCCATGACTCCACGGCCAAGTCTCTAACAAACGTGGGAGGTGACAGGCGTGATCGACTGGGACGAGTGTCCGCTCCGCGCGCTGCTGTTCGCGCCGGGGAACCACGAGCGAAAGCTGGAGAAGGTCGGGACCTTCGGCTCCGACGTCGTCGTTCTCGATCTCGAGGACGCCGTCGCGGACGCCGAGAAGGCGACCGCACGGGGCGCCGTGCGCGCGGCGCTCCCTCGCTACGGCGCCGACGTCGTCGTCTGCGTGCGCGTGAACGGCGAAACCACGGGGCGCCTCGAGGACGACCTCGACGCGGTCGTCTGCGACGAGCTCGACTGCGTGATGGTTCCGAAGGTCGAGGAGCCAGGGACCCTTCCGCGCGTCGATGCGTTCCTGGCGGATCTCGAGCGGGCTCGCGGAATCGAAGTCGGCAAGATCCGCCTCTTCGCGCTCATCGAGACCGCCAAGGGCCTCGTCCGCTGCGAGGAGATCGCCGCCGCCGCGCCTACCCGTCTGGTCACTCTGATCTTCGGTCTCGGCGATTTCTCGACGGACATCCGAGTCGACCTCACCGCCGACGCGACGGAGCTGCTCTACGCGCGGTCGCGCGTCGTGGTTGCGGCGCGCGCCGCGGGCTTCAGGCCCGCGCTCGACGGGCCGTACCTCGACCTTCTGAACCACGAGGGGCTCGTCGCCGACTCGCTCCGGTCGCGGCAGCTTGGGTTTCAGGGGCGGATCATCGTCTATCCACCGCACGTCGAGCCGACCCACCGCGCGTACTCCGACCTCGCGCCGGAAGAGGCGGAGCGGGCGCGCCGTCTCGTCAAGGCGTTCGAGCTGGCCGAGGCGGGCGGATCGGCCTCGATCCAGGTCGAGGGGGCCTTCGTCGACTATCCGATCTACGAGCGGGCGCGCCAGAAGCTGAAGCTGTACGACGCGCTCGCGTCGACCGGAGCGGATGCCCGATGAGCCAGCACGTCACTCCCCTCCCGCTCGAGGGCATCAAGGTTGTCGACTCCGCCACCCTGTTCGCGGGTCCCATGAGCGCGTGTCTGCTCGGCGACTACGGCGCAGACGTCATCAAGGTTGAGCATCCGAGCGGCGACAGCCTGCGCACGCTCGGCTGGCACAAGGACGGCGTCTCGCTCTGGTGGGCTCTCGTCTCGCGGAACAAGCGCTGCGTGACGCTGAAGCTCTCCGAGACGCGGGGGCAGGAGCTCATGAAGGAGATCCTGCGGGATGCCGACGTCTACATCGAGAACTTCCGCCCGGGGACGCTCGAGCGCTGGAACCTCGGCCCGGACGTCCTCCATGAGCTCAACCCGGGGCTCGTGATCGTCCGCACGACGGGCTTTGGGCAGACGGGCCCGTACAGCCGGCTGCCCGGGTTCGGGACGCTCGCCGAGTCGATCTCGGGCTACGCCCACATCAACGGGTGGCCGGACGGGCCTCCCACCTTGCCGCCGTTCGCCCTCGCGGATTCGATCGCCGCGCTCACGGGCGCCTTCGCGACGATGACCGCCCTCTGGTGGCGTGAGCAGAGCGGTGAGAACCGCGGCCAGGTGATCGATCTGTCCATCTTCGAGCCGATGTTCTGGGTCCTCGGTCCCCAGGCCCTCGTCTACGACCAGCTTGGCATCGTCCAGTCGCGGACCGGCAACCGGGCACCCTTCACGGCGCCGAGAAACGCCTACCGTGCCAAGGACGGTCGTTGGCTCGGGCTCTCCGGGAGCGCCCAGTCGATCGCCGAGCGGGTGATGCGAATCGTCGGCCGCGAGGATCTGATCGAGCAACCCTGGTTCAAGGACCACACCGGACGCCTCGAACACGTGGACGAGCTCGACGAGGTGATCCAGGACTGGATCGGCAGGCACACGACGGAGGAGGTGCTTGCGGCCTTCGCCGAGCACGAAGGCGCGATCGCTCCGATCTACTCGATCGAGGACATCTTCCGTGATCCCCAGTACGCCGCCCGCGAGACGATCACCACCGTCCAGCATCCCAAGCTCGGACCGATCAGGATGCAGAACGTCATCCCGCGGCTGACGCTCACGCCCGGTCGCATCAAGCATCCGGGCGCAGAGCTCGGGGAGCACAATCGCGACGTCTTCATCGGGGAGCTCGGCGTCTCCGAGGACGAGTTCGCCGAGCTCGAGAGGCTCGGCGTCATCTAAGAGGAGGACCACATGGCGACGCAGGACGACCTGAAGCACCGCATGGAGGACCTCGGGAAGGACTTCGACCCAGAGCAGCAGGAGATCGGCGAGCGTTGGGGCACCAAGACCGCGGAGTTCTACTCCGATCGCGGCCTCGGCGGCCGCGTCGGCTTCGGAGAACGGCCGGCTGTCCTCGTCATCGACATGGCGATCGCGTTCAACGACCCGGCGTACAAGGTCGGCTCCGATCAGACGCCGACGGTCGAGGCCATCGAGAGGCTGCTCGAGGTTGCGCGGGAGCGGGGAACCCCGGTCTTCTTCTTCACGACGGCGTACGAGGCGGATGGACGCGACGCGGGCATGTTCGGCAAGAAGATCCCGGCGCTCCTGGAGCTCAAGCTGGGCGACCGCGGCGTCGAGATCGATCCGCGTCTCGCGCCGAGGGACGGCGAGCCCGTCATCACGAAGAAGTACGCCTCGGCTTTCTTCGAGACGCATCTGGCCTCGTTCCTCGTGACCGAGGGGGTCGACACCGTCATCCTCACCGGCTGCTCGACATCCGGGTGCATTCGCGCCGCCGCGATCGACGGCGTCTCACACGGCTACCGGATGATCGTTCCTCGCGAGTGCGTCTCCGACCGCGCCGAGGGGCCGCACTACGCGAACCTCTTCGATATCAACGCGAAGTACGGAGACGTCGTCTCACTCGAGGAGACGACCGCATACCTGGAGCGGCTTCCTGCGACCGGGCGTGGCGCGGCCGGACGGTTGACGGTGGAGACGTCGCGATGAAGGCGGTCCGCTTCCACGAGTACGGCGCGGCCGACGTCCTCCGCTACGAGGACGTCCCCGAGCCGGAGCCGCGTTCCGGCGAGGCGCTCATCCGGGTCAGGGCTTGTGCGGTCAACCACGTCGACATCGACATGCGAAGAGGGATCTCCCGGCTGCCGCTCGCGCTTCCGCACACGCTGGGATTCGAGATCACAGGCGAGGTCGCCGCGGTCGGCGACGGGGTGACCGAGGTCGCCGTCGGCGACCGCGTCTCGCCTCTCTTCCAGATTCACTGCCGGGAGTGCGAGTGGTGCCGCCGCGGCGAGCACATGCACTGTGAGCGGATCGAGATGCTCGGCGTCCAGCGCCCCGGCGGCTACGCGGAGTACGCGCTCGCACCCGCCTGGGCGCTGATCGAGCTGCCCGATTCGCTCTCGTACGAGCGGGCTGCGGCGATCCAGACGACGTTCGCGACGGTCTGGCACGCGCTCGTGAGCCGGGTCGCTCTCGCGGAGGGGCAGTGGGTCCTGGTGAATGCTGCGGGCAGCGGCGTGGGCACTGCCGGGATTCAGGTCGCCCGAATGCTCGGCGGTCGGGTGCTCGCCTCGGCGGGCTCGGACGAGAAGCTGGAGCGCGCCAGGGAGCTCGGCGCCGAGGCGGGGGTCAACTACCGTACCGAGGACCTCGCGACGCGCGTGCGCGAGCTGACGGACGGACGCGGCGTCGATGTCGTAATGGAGTCCGTCGGCGGCGACGTGATGGCAGGGAGCATCGCGTCGCTGGCGAAGAACGGGAAGGTCGTGACCGTTGGGGCGCACGCGGGAGAGGTCGTGCCCGTCGACATGATCCTGCTGTTCAGGAACCAGTGGTCCGTGGTGGGATCCGTGCGAGCGACCGCGGACGAGATCCGCCACGTGGTCGACCTCGTCGCCGAGGGGAAGCTGGACCCGGTGATCCACGACGTCTTGCCACTGGAGGCGGCCAGCGAAGCACACCGGCTGATGGAAGAGCGCCGGCAGTTCGGCAAGGTCATCCTCGTCCCCTGACCCCGCGCGCAGTGGTCGAGCATTACCTGGCGGAGCTTCCTGAGTCGGAGGCCTCCGCGGCCGTCCGCGAGATCTACGACGACATCCGCGACACGCTCGGCCTACCGGTCGTCAACCTCCTCTACCGCCACCTCGCCGTCGAGCCGGGACGGCTCGAGTCGACGTGGGCCGAGCTGCGCCCCGTTCTCAAGGATCCGGCAACGCACGCGCTCGCTGCGGCCCTCGCCGCCCGGGTGCCCGCCCCGCCGCTGGCGCCGGTCTCCGTGGCGGCGCTCGCCGTGGTCGGGATCGGCGAGGCGGAGCTCGCGCGCGTCGAGGCGACTCTCTCCGTGTACGAGCGCGCCAACGCGCGCAACCTCGTCGCGCTGCGCGTCCTGCTCGGAGGATCGGACGGCGCGCGCAGGCGTATGCCCACGGGTCGGGCTCCCGCGCCCCTGGCGGGGGAGCCGCTTCCGATGGCCGACCTCGCTCGTCTCCCGCCTTCCGTCCGCGCCCTGCTCCATGAGGTGAGCGCGGCGGTGATTGGCGGGGGCGAGCCGATCCTGGTCCCGAGCCTCCTCCGCCACTTCGTGCACGAGCCGGGCCTGCTCGCGCTCGCGTGGACCGCGGTGCGTTCCCGGCTGACCGACGACGCGCTTCGCCGGCTGGCAGCCCCCGTCCGCGAGCACGCCTGCGTCCTGGCCGCCCGGTTTCCACGTCCGGTCCGGCCGATCGAGGACCCGGGCGCGCGGGAGGTCCTCGAGCGCTTTGCCGAGCCGATCGCGCGGATGCTCGTCGTCGGCGCGCTCATCGGCCGGGCGCTCGGCGTTCCTCGCGTCTGATGCGCCGTCCCGGCGCGGGCGCAGTGCTCGGCGTGTCCTTCGCCGCGCTCGCGATCGGCACGCTCGCCACGGCTGCACCGGGGACGCTCGCCCCCGAGCTTCGGGCCGCCCTCGGTCTCACCCGCGCCGAGATCGGCCTGCTTACGTCTCTGGTCTTCGTCGGCGCGATCCTGAGCTCGCGCAGGGCGGGCCGGCTCACCGACTCGGCCGGACCCGCGTTGGTCCTGGGTGTTGCGATGGCGGGGTCGGCGGTCGCCGTCACCCTCGCCGCGTCCGCGCCGAGCGGGGCGTTCTTCATGGCTGCGATGCTCCTCGTTGGGATCGCGTACGGCGCCGTGAATCCGCCGACGAACGTCGTCGTGGCCGGCCGGCTTGCGCGGAGGCGTGGGTTCTTCCTCAGCCTCAAGCAGACCGGGGTGCCGTTCGGCGTGCTGCTCGCCGGCGCGTTCCTGCCGCCCGCTGCGGTCCTCCTTGGCTGGCGTGGCGCTCTGCTGCTGATTGCCCTCGCCAGCATGCTCGTGGCTGCGGGAACCGTGTTCCTGCGCGGCGCCGTCGCCGCTCGCGCAGAGGATGTCGCCGTACTCCCGGCCGGGGCGGTCGGCGAGTCGGTTGCGCTTGGCGTCTTCGGATTCGTGATGGCCGGGATCCAGTGGAGCTTCATCACCTACCTGACGCTCTTCCTCTCCCAGGAGCACGGGTTTACGCTGCCACGGGCGGGGCTCGCGCTCGCGCTCGCGCAGGCTCTGGGAGCGCTCGGGCGACTGACCTGGGGCTGGCTGAGCGACGTTCCCGGCCGCAGGGTCGCGATCCTGTACGGCCTGGCGCTCCTGTCGGCCTGCTCGCTCGGTGGCCTTGCAAGCGGAATCGAAGGCCCCGCGCTTTGGCCGATCGTCGCCGTCTCCGGCTTCGCGATCGTAGGCTGGAACGGCGCCTACCACGCGCTGCTCGCCGATCGCGCCGGCCCCGGGCGCGTGGGACGCATGTCGGGAGATGCGCTCGCCATCGTCTACGGTGGTCCCGTCGTGCTGCCCCCTCTGCTCGGGCTCGTCGTCGACGCAACAGGGTCGTGGCGCGTGCTGTGGCTCGTGTGCGCGGCGCTCGTCGGGGCCGCGGCGATCATGCTGCGGATCGCGTTCGGCCGGCGCCGACGGCCGCTCCGGAGGCGCCGCTCTCGAGGATGACGCTCCGCCGGGCTGACCCGCGTATCCTCTCCGGGAATGAAGGTCGTCCTCCCAGACGAGTCCGCGCTCGAGCTGCCCGATGGCGCAACCGGGCTCGACGCCGCGCGCGCGATCGGCCCGAAGCTCGCCCAGCAGGCCGTGCTCGTGCGCGCGAACGGCTCGGTGCGTGACCTGCGCGCCCCGCTCGCCGACGGCGAGCGCATCCAGATCCTGACGACCCGCGACACGGGCGACCCCGACGCGCTCCACGTCCTGCGCCACTCGGCGGCGCACCTGCTCGCCGAGGCGGTGCGCCGGCTCTACCCCGGCGTGAAGATCGCGATCGGGCCGCCGATCGAGAACGGCTTCTACTACGACTTCGAGTTCCCGGAGCCGATCCGCGAGGAGGACCTCGAGGCGATCGAGGCCGAGATCCGCCGCGAGCTGGCCGAGGGCCGCTCGTGGGAGCGGGCCGAGCTCTCCCGCGACGCGGCCCGCGCCCGCTTCGAGGCCGAGGGGGAGCCGTACAAGGTCGAGCTCGTGGACACCGCCGAGGGCGACATCACCCTCTACACGCAGGGCGATTTCACCGATCTCTGCCGTGGCCCGCACCTCCAGGACTCGGGCCCGATCAAGGCCGTCAAGCTGACGAGCCTCGCGGGCGCGTACTGGCGTGGCGACGAGCGCAACACGCAGCTCACGCGCATCTACGGCACCGCCTTCTACAGCCAGGCCGACCTCGATGCTCACCTCGAGCGGCTGGAGGAGGCGAAGAAGCGCGATCACCGCAAGCTCGGCCCGCAGCTCGACCTCTTCCACCTCTCGGACGAGTCGCCGGGCTCGCCGTTCTGGCACCCGAAGGGGATGGTGATCTGGAACGTGATGGAGGACATCCGCCGGCGCGAGAACCTGCGCCGCGGCTACTCCGAGGTGAAGACGCCGCTCATCTACGACATCGAGACCTACAAGACCTCGGGCCACTACGAGAACTACCGCGAGAACATGTTCTTCATCCCGCAGGAGGACCGGACGTACGCGCTCAAGCCGATGAACTGCCCCGGGCACATGCTCCTCTATGGAAGCCGGCTGCGGAGCTACCGCGAGCTGCCGATTCGCTACGCCGAGTCCTCGACGCTGCACCGCGACGAGCTCGCGGGCGCGCTCCACGGCCTCCTACGCGTGCGCCACATCACCCAGGACGACGCCCACATCTTCTGCACCGAGGAGCAGGTGCAGGGCGAGATCGACGGGATGGTGGACTTCGTGCGCTACCTCTACAACCTCTTCGGGCTCGTGCCGCGCGCCGAGCTCTCGACGCGGCCGGAGAAGCGCCTCGGCACCGACGAGCAGTGGGACCGCGCCGAGGGAGCGCTCGAGACGGCGCTGCGGCGGCACGCGCTGGAGTACGTCGTCAGCCCCGGTGAAGGCACGTTCTACGGCCCGAAGATCGACCTGCACATGACCGACTCGCTCGGCCGCTCGTGGCAGATGGGCACGATCCAGCTCGACTACCAGATGCCGTTGCGGTTCGGCCTGAGCTACGTCGGGGCCGACAACACCGAGCACGCGCCCGTCGTCATCCACCGCGCGCTCCTGGGCTCGCTCGAGCGCTTCGCGGGGATCCTGATCGAGCACTACGCGGGCGCGTTCCCCGTCTGGCTGGCGCCGCTCCAGGTCCGGCTCGTACCGGTGGGCGAGCAGCATCGCGACGCGGCCCAGGGGCTGCGGCAGCGGCTCTTCGACGCCGGCTTCCGCGCCGACGTGGACGAGCGCGAGGAGACGCTCGGCAGGCGGATCCGCGACGCCGAGCTGGAGAAGGTGCCCTACGTCGTCGTCTACGGCGACCGCGAGTCGGAGTCCTCGCTCGCCCTGCGCAAGCGGGGCGGGGGACAGTCGACACAGTCTCTTGACGAGCTCGTTGCGGAGTTGCGCGCTGCGGTTGCTACGATCTGACTCTGCAAGCAGGAGCGGACCCCGCACCTCACCTCCGGAGCACAGGCTCCAGGGGGTTCAACCGAGTCGGTTGGTGAGAAAACGGGGCCGCTGCGTGCAGCGGTCTTGTCGTTTGAAGGAGGAGGCACGTAGCAGCTTGGTGAAGACCCTTTGAGACCCCGGTCACGGCGCCCAGAGCCCGTCCGGCCGCAGCCGCAGGACCGGATCAACGAACTGATCCGGGTCGCGAACGTGAGGCTGATCGACGAGGACGGCGCGCAACTCGGGATCAAGTCCACCGACGAGGCGCTCAAGTACGCGTACTCGAAGGGCCTCGACCTCGTTGAGGTGGCGGCGCAGGCCGAC
>Ga0209514_10002382_pt1 | contig 29239 bp, 25 predicted proteins | sample Subgrocontami58m_FD_187452 | JGI IMG/M metagenome (GOLD analysis project Ga0209514, IMG submission 187452) | Subsurface groundwater microbial communities from S. Glens Falls, New York, USA - GMW37 contaminated, 5.8 m (SPAdes) (version 3) | ecosystem: Environmental > Aquatic > Deep subsurface >...
CCTGCAAGCGCTCCGAGCAGCACACCGATGACTCCACCAATCTCACAAAGAATAACTGCTTCAATGATGAATTGTGCGAGGATATCTTTCTTTTGCGCGCCGACGGCTTTCCGGATTCCAATTTCCCGCGTTCGCTCTGTGACAGAGACAAGCATGATGTTCATGATCCCGACGCCCGCAGCAAGCAACGCAATTGAGCTGATGAACAATACTCCAAGACGAACATACAATGTGAACGTATTGAATTCTTTGATAAGCGAGTCGTTCGAGAAATAACCGAAATCATTGTCAGCGCCAGGCGGAACGTTGCGCGCTGCGCGGAGTGAAGCGACTGCTTCTTCAAGGCAATCATCGAACACCTCACGACTTTGCGCTCTCACCATAATGTGCATACTCTGACTTGTTTTTCCGTACTTCTTGAAGAACGTCGTTATCGGAATCATGGCAAATGTATTCTGGTTGCCACCAAGCACACCGCCTTTCAGTGCGAGCACACCGATTACTTCGTGCAATGCGCCGTCAATACGGACTTCCTCGCCGACGGGATTCACGGACGGCGGAAAAAGTTTTTCAACAATTGTTTTTCCAAGAAGGATAACGTTGCGAGCCGCGTCCATGTCGCCGTTTGTGAATCCTCGCCCGACTTCAATCGTCATATCGTTGGTGCCAAGACCTTCGATATTTTCTCCGCCAATCTCAATGTTCGGATTCGTCTTCCGCCCTCGCCACCAAACAATCTTGCCCCCAGACAAGCATTCAATACCAACAGCCTCGGCAAGAGTTACGTGCTCGCTGATGTATTGCGCTTGTTCGAATGTGATGTTCTTTCTCCTTCGCATCTTCTCCCATTTTTCCCGCGAGCCAACCATCATGACGTCAAATTTCTGAATCTGAAACGTATTGGCACCGAGTCCAGCAAGCCCTTCTTCTATGCTTGAACGCAGGACGCCCATCGCCGTCATGACGGCAATAATCGAAAACACGCCGACGACGATGCCGAGCAGCGTCAGCACTGAGCGCAGCTTGTTTGCACGAATGGCGCTCAACGCCATCAGCAGACTTTCTTTGAGTTGAGAGAGTTGGGAAAGTGTTGTGCGCATGATGAAATTCGTATTTGATGCTACTCAAAAAACAGAAAACCCATCTCCGTTGCAAGCAGAAATGGGATTGACTATAGTTTGAAAAGAACTCGCGAATTGGGTTGCCACAAAAAGTCACAGAATGCACAAAAGTTGCAAAAGAAAATGTGCCTCTTCGTTTTGTGTCTTATGCGACTTGTCGCGGCTATTAACTACCTTGAACAGAAAGAATGTACTTTTTGATTTGCATCCTCGGCGACCCGAAGTTTATGAGGAGACCATGCTCTATACGAGAGCCTCGAAGATAGCCAAGAATCTGAGCGACATGCTCATCCGTGAGCGTTCTGCACGCTTTCAGTTCAACAATCATACGATTATCGATAAACAAATCCGCGATGTAATCTCCAACGATTGTTCCGTCTTCTTCGTAAATCTTAACCGGGTATTGTTGCTTAACATCAATGCCGAGTTTTCTCAACCTATGTGCAAGAGAATTTTCATATACTTTTTCCAGGTGCCCATGTCGAAAATATTTGTGAATTGCGAAACTCGTTTCGCGAATAACATCGGCAAGCTTCATTATGTCTTCCATACGCTCCTCCAAAATGTGTTGATGAGTTCTTCAAGGTGGTCTTTGCCGCGAAGAGGCACAAAAAGCACAAAAGGTTCTTTAGAATAATTTTCCCCAAAAACCCTTTTGTGTCTTTTGTGAATTATTGCGGCAAAAAAAAAATTCATTCGTATCGTAAGGCTTCGATGGGATCGAGCGTTGACGCTTTCCACGCAGGATAGACGCCGAAGACGATGCCGACGAGCGAGCAAACAACAAGTCCGATTGCTGCCCAATCCCACGGCATGTACGGCGGTGTTTCGAGCCAGACGCTAATGCCGTTGCCCGCAAGGATGCCGAGCAACACGCCGATGAAGCCACCAATCTGGCAAAGGATGACTGCTTCAATAATGAATTGTGAAAGGATATCTCTTTTTTGCGCGCCGATGGCTTTGCGAATGCCAATCTCACGCGTCCGTTCGGTAACCGAGACAAGCATGATGTTCATGATGCCGACGCCGGCGGCGAGCAACGCTATCGAGCTGATGACAAGAACTCCCAGACGGAAGTACAATGTAAAATCATTGAACTGTTTGACGATTGAATCGTTGGAGAAATATCCGAAGTCGTCGTCGGCGCCCGGCGGAACGTTGCGCGCAGTGCGAAGAATCATACGCGACTGTTCAATCGCGTCTTCTACAACTTCGCGGTTCAGCGCCTTCACCATAATGTGAATGTCTTTGTCCTTACCATACTTCTGGAAGAAGGTTGTAATCGGGATGATAACGAGATTATCCTGGTTGCCGCCAAGCGCGCCCCCCTTCGCCTCAAGCACGCCTATGATTTGATACAGCGAGCCATCAATCCGCACTTCCTCGCCAACAGGATTGACGCTTGGCGGAAAGAGTTTATCCGTCACAGGTTTTCCGAACACGATGACGCGGCGACTCAAGTCAAGGTCTTCGTTCGTAATGCCTCTGCCGTTTCCAACTCTCCAATCGTTTGTCGGTAAGCCTTCTACGTTTTCACCGGCAAGCTGAACGTTCGGGTTTGTTTTCTCACCGTTCCACCAGACGATTTTCCCGAACTCCCACGCTTCGATGCCGACGGCTTCAGCAAGCGTCGCTTTCTCGCGAACCTGCGATGCCTGTTCGTAGGTAATATTTTTTCTGTTGCGAAATCTCCAACGCTCGCGACCGCCACCGGGACCCCCTGCGGGAAACTTCTGAAGCTGAAACGTGTTTGCGCCGAGTTGCATAATACCCTCTTCGATGGAATTACGCAACACACCCATTGCCGTCATCACGGAGATGATGGAGAAAATTCCGACGACGATGCCGAGCAGCGTCAACGACGAACGAAGTTTGTTCGCTTTGATGGCGCCAAGCGCCATCATCAAACTTTCTTTCAGACTTGTCCAATCGAGCAAACGTTTACTCATAACGCAACGCCTCCACAGGGTCCATCTTGGCTGCACGATATGCAGGCAGGAAGCCTGACACAACTCCAACGATAAGCGAAATTGCAATTGCAATAAACACAACCGAAAGCGGCATAGCTGTTGGCAAGACTTTATCAACAATCAAGCTCAGCGGAAACGCAATTCCCAAGCCGATGAGACCGCCGATGAGGCACAATGCAGCAGCTTCAACGAGGAATTGCAGAAGAATTGTTCTTCGCTTCGCACCAATCGCTTTACGAATACCAATCTCTTTCGTTCTCTCCGTAACAGAAACGAACATAATGTTCATAATGCCGATGCCGCCGACGAACAATGAGAGTCCCGTGATGAACAAACCAATTGCAGAAATGACGAGACTGATTGGTCCGAACGTTTGCGTGAGAAGTTCCTGTTGGTTGATGCTGAAATCGTTCGGCTGGCCGGGCTGCACGTTGCGAATCTTCCGCATGATGCCTTCGACTTCAATTTTTGCATCTTCAAGAACGTTCATCGCTCGCGCGCGTGCCTGTACCATCACGTAGCGACGGCCGCCGAAATAACTTTGAAATGCGTGAATCGGAATGTACACGCGAGTGTCAGATGTAAACTCACCAAACAATCCACCTTGCTTTTCAAACACCCCCAGAACGGTAAACGGATGACCGCCAACCCGAATGGTTTTGCCGATCGGGTCTTCCGTCGGAAAGAGATTCTCAGCCACTGTGGCGCCGATGGTGCACACGGGACGCCCACCACTCGACTCCTCATCCGAAAAGAAACGACCGTCGAGCTGCGTGTTGCCCGATGCGGAAATGTACGACGACGTTGTTCCGGTAACGAGCGCCATCTCCATCTCCTTGTCACTGTATTTGAGATTGCGTCGTGTATTCATCGTGGGCGCAACGGCGCTCAACAAGGTCGCTTGTCTCTCAAGCTGGTCGGCATAGGCAACTTTGAGGTCGCGGCGATTGCGGAATGTGTTCCAGTCGTCGCCTGAAACCCACGGGAATTTTTCGACATACATGACATCGGTACCGAACGCCGCGGCGCTCCTGTCAAACGCACGGTTCACACCCTCGATTGCAGTCGCCATCAACGTCACGGATACTATTCCAATGACAATGCCGAGCGTCGTTAACACTGAACGTATTTTGTTCGTACGAATTGCGCGGAACGCAATCAACAGCCCCTCTTTTACTTCTGTCCAGAAGTGCATAAGCTTTTTCCTTAAATTCTGAGCGAAGCGAATGCCGAAGGCATCCCTTCGGGAGAATCTCATTGCAGTTAAGTAGCTGCGAGACCCTTCTCCGTAGGAGTCCTTCGGACGCTCCGCTCAGGGTTGAGGCTAAGACGCTTTCTTCATCGCATACGTTTTACGTTTCGACTCGGGTACGTGTTCATCGGTTTCGATTTTTCCATCACGCAAGCGTACGACACGATGCGCGTGCTCGGCAATCTCCGCTTCGTGCGTCACGAGAATTATCGTGTTGCCCTGACGGTGAAGCTCTTCAAACAGCGTCATAATTTCTTCGCCTGTGCGGCTGTCCAAGTTTCCTGTCGGCTCATCGGCAAGAATAATTGATGGTCGAGTAACAAGCGCCCGCGCAATTGCGACACGCTGCCGCTGACCGCCGGAAAGTTCATTCGGTTTATGATGAGCGCGGTCGCCAAGTTGAACATGCTCAAGCGTCTGGCGCGCACGCTGTTTTCTTTCTGTAGCAGGAAGCCCTGCGTAAATCAAGGGCAGCTCGACATTGTGCAGCGCATCGGAGCGGGCAAGAAGATTGAATGTTTGGAACACAAAGCCGATTTCCTTGTTGCGGATGCGCGCAAGATTGTTATCGTTCATCTCGCTCACGTTCACGCCGTTAAACAAATATTGTCCCGACGTCGGCGTGTCCAGACATCCGATGACATTCATGAGCGTTGATTTGCCGGAGCCTGACGGACCCATGATAGCAACATACTCGTTCTTTCCCATGGAGAGCGAAACGCCGCTCAGCGCTTGCACCTGCTGCGCCTCCCCCATGTCGTACACTTTGGTGATGTTCGTGAGTTCAATGACGTTCATGTTATGTCTTGTGTTATGAAATTCTGTTTTAGATTTGTCATTCTGAGTCCCGACCTCTTTTGTCGGGGCGAAGAATCCAGATGTGGATTCTTCACTCCTCTACGAGGTCGTAGACCGTCACGCCTTGAGAAGCAGGCGTGACTCCGTTCAGAATGACAAACACTACGATTGTTTGTCTTTGTCATCGCCACCCTTGGGTCCGCGCTTCTTCGGCTCTTCAATCTTTACCTTGCTCCCATCCTCAAGCTCACGATTAATTGCTTTGTAACTGCCGCTGACAACTTGCAAATCTTCTTTGACGCCTTCAGTAATTTCCACATACGCATCGTTGCTGATACCGCGCTTCACAGGCATTGCCTTCACAACATTATTCTCGACAACAAACACAACCTCTTTCGGTTTGTTCTCATCCTTCATCTTGCCACCACGAGGTTTTCCTTCTTGAACAAACTCTGCGCTTTGTCCGTCCTTCGGCGGCTCTTTGCCTTCCATCTTTGGCGCACGCGTTGTCACGCTTTGAATTGGCACTGCGAGAACATTTTGCTTCGTTTCTGTTTCGATGTCGGAAGTCATGGACATGCCGGGGCGAAGTGTAACGCCCGGAGTCACGATGCGCATCTTCACTTCAAAGTTTGTTACTTCTTCCTGTGTACCGAGACCTTTTGACTTCGCCGTGTTCGCAATCTCATAGACGATAGCATCAACCTTCTTCTCAGGCAATGCGTCAACCGCAATTCTTGCCGTGTCGCCGATATGCAGTCTAATTACATCCGTTTCACTCACGTCAACCCGACCCTCCATGCGCGAGAGATCGGCAATCGTCATCACGTCCGTTCCCTGGAACTGCTGCGTGCCAAGCACGCGCTCGCCAAGCCGCGAATTCAACTGGCTAACTGTTCCCTCCATCGGAGAGAGAATCGTTGTCTTACGCAGAGCTTCGTTTGCTTGATTCAAGGTTGCCCGCGCTTGCGCATAGTTTGCTTTTGCAGATTCATAGTTCGCACGCGATTGATCATATTCAGATTGAGAAACAAGGTCTTTGCTATGCAGATCAGAAATGCGCTTGAACTCAGGCTCGGCGCTATTCAAGCGAGCCTGTACAGAAAGAAGCCCTGCAGCCGCCTGATCGCGCTGAGCCTCGTACACGTCGGGCTTTATCTTCATCAGCAGCTCGCCCTTCTTCACCCGCTGTCCTTCCTTCACGGGCAGCGCAACAATCTCGCCGCTTACTTCAGGAGAAATCTTCACCTGAATCTCCGGCTGAATTTTTCCCGTCGCCGTCACGATTTGCGTGATGGTGTGTCGCTTCACCTTCTCAATCTGCACGGAGATCACCGGCTCCTTCTTGCTGCCAAGGAAGAGCACAACAGCGGCAGCAGCAGCGAGCAACCCAATCACCGAGAAGATGATAATCTTCTTCTTTTTATTTTTTCCGTTCGTTGCCATTATTCCTCCTTTAAATTCTGATGAGTCCCGCTCTGCGGGATAAACTCCGCGACGAAGAATCTCGCATCCAACTGACTGAGAGACCCTTCTCCGTAGGAGTCCTTCGGACGCTTCGCTCAGGGTTGAAAATCAGTACGCTCGCTCGCCGATTGAGTATTCGACGTTGCGTTTTGCGGTGATATAATTGTACACGGCGTTCACTTTGTTCGCCTGCGCGTTCACGAGTCCTGCGTTCCCGGTAAGAAGATCAAGCAGTGTTCCGGCACCAAGGTTGTAACGCTCTTCGGCAATTTTTCTGTCTTCCGTGGCAGAGGTCAATCCTTTTTGGCTTACATCATACGCTTTGCGCGCTGCATCGAGATCGAGCAAGGCTTTCTTGACTTCTACATTGATGTTGCGCTCGGTTTGTTGGAGTGAAAGCTCGGCGTTTTTCTTCTGCACTTGTGCCGATTGCAGAGCTTGATTTGTTCCGAAGCCGTCGAAGATATTCCAACGAAGATTGATGCCCCAATTCAAATTCTTGTTCGCAGTAAGTTTCGACAACTCAGAGTTAGAAAATCCATGACCGGCAAATGCACTCACTGTGGGCAAGTACCCGCTCCGAGCAGAGGCAACTCCACCTTCGGCGGACCGAACGGATTCATGAGCACCCACATAATCAGGACGTTTTGCGAGCGCGCGCTGAGAAAGTTCTTTGAAGTTATTGTATTGAGAAATTGTCGCGTCGAATTCTGATTGGGAGATTTCTGTCGAGATAGATGGATCAGCAATTGCATAATTTTCATTCACATCGAGACCAATAAGAGCAAGCAGGTCCGCCTTCGCCTTGTCAAAACTATTCTGCGCGTTGATAAGGCTCAACTCGTCCGATGCAACTTGTGATTGCTGGCGATAGACATCTGCACGTGAGAGCGCACCAACACGATTCGATTCAGTGATGCGTTCGAGCTGGCGTTGATCACGCTTCAGGTTTTCTTCGCTTACTTTCACCAATTGCTCGTTACGCAGCACGTTGAGATATGCGCTCTCAACTTGAAAAACAATACTTTGCCGCGTTCGTGCTGCCGTCTGTTCACTAGCGATCGCATTCGCCGATGATCGTGTGTAGGTCCCTTCGCGTGCAAAACCATCAAAGATTGTATAGTTCAAGTTGAGATCGGTACTAAAATAGTTCGTGACAGTTTTCGTGTTTGGAATTGTGATACCTTGAATCGTGATAGGTCCTTCCCTTTGACTGCGGTTCCAGCCCCCCGAAGCCGAAAGAGTCGGCAAATAGTTACCCGTGGCAGCAAGAACACCTGCCTGTGCAGCTTCCACATTATTTTGTGCCTGAGCAATACTGAGATTCCGTTCAAGCGCAATTTGTCGCGCCTGGTCGAGGGTCAATGCTTTGGTCTGTGCTGAAGCAACCATTGCGGTGACCATCAGCAAGGTTGCAAGAATGGCTGGGTATTTCACGAATCGCATAACGTACTCCTTTGTTGGATATTACATACAGATGGGGGTTAGTGGGCTTCAGCACCAACACCTTTGTAAACGACGGCGGCGCCGAATTGTTTCAGCTCCTACTCGTTTTAACAGAAAAACTCTCCGGCTGGTTCAGCAGTTCGTCCTTTATATTGAGCAAGTATGCAAGCGCAGCGTCGTGTTCATTCGGGATTTTGCCGTCCAGAATCGCTTCCTCAATCGCCGTCTTTAATATGCCAACCTGCTTGCCCGGCTGCAATCCGCAGACAGCCATAATCTCGTCACCATTTACCGGCGGCTGCCAATTGCGCAGGCGATCCCTCTCTTCCACTTCAACAATCTTCTGCATCACCACGTCATAGTTGCGCAAATACTTCTCAACCAACTTTGGATTCTTCGATGTGATATCGGCACGACAAAGTTTCATCAAGTCATCAATTTCATTGCCCGCATCGAACACAAGTCGTCGTACGGCAGAATCCGTAACGATCTCATCTACCAATACCATTGGACGCAAGTGAAGCCGAACGAGTTTTTCGACATACGGCAACGGATCGAGCGGAAGCTTGAGCCTGCGGAAAATGGATTTCATCATTCGAGCGCCAATCTCCTCGTGTCCATGAAACGTCCAGCCGATCCCTTCTTTGAATGCCTTCGTTCGAGGCTTTGCAATGTCGTGCACAAGCGCAGTGAAGCGAAGCCAGACGTTGTCCGTCGTCTTCGCAATGTTATCGAGAACGATGCATGTGTGAAGAAAAACATCTTTGTGGTGATGATCTTTTCGCTGATCCACACCAGCCATCTGTGCGACTTCTGGAAAGACAATGTGCATGACGCCGGTGTCGAACATCAGCCGCACACCGACGGATGGCTTTTCTGTTTTGAGAATTTTAAGGAACTCGTCCGTGATTCGTTCTTGCGAGATGATCGTGAGACGATCGTTCATCGTCTCGATTGCATCGAACGCTTTCTCCTCAATCGTAAATCCAAGCTGAGAGGCAAAGCGAATAGCGCGCATGATGCGCAGCGGATCGTCCTCAAATGTTTTCACCGGATCGAGCGGTGTACGGAGAATGCCGTCCCGCAGATCCTGCAAGCCGTTGAATTCATCATGCAGCTTGCCGAATGTTGCTTTGTTAATACTCACAGCGAGGGCATTCACTGTAAAATCGCGGCGGAGCAAATCATCTTTGAGCGTTCCGATCTCTACAACCGGTTTTCGCGAGTTGGCATCGTACTTCTCCTTTCTTGCGCCAACGAACTCAACTTTGCCGCCGTTCATTGGAACCATCGCTGTGCCGAAGCGCTCGAACGCAACGACGGTTTCCGTTCCAAGTCTCTTCGCAACCTTCTTCGCAAACTCCACTCCATCACCGATCACGAGAATGTCAACATCTTTGTCGCCAAGCTCGAGCAAATAATCACGCACGCAGCCGCCGACGACGTAGGCTTCGATGCCATTCTCATCGGCAAGTTTGCCGATGGTGTGAAGGAGAGGGTTGGTGACTTCTATTGTATCTTTTACTTCAATCATCGTATGACTAAGAAACCGCTAAAGCGGTTAGGGTGTAGTTGTTCAGGCTTCTTCGAGGTTGTCCAAAAAGGAACTTCGGCGTTCGAAATTCCTTGTTCAATATTCGATATTCGATGGAAATCTCGAATGTCGAACACCGAATCTCAAATGTCGAAGTGCTTTTTGGTCAGCCCCTTAATGAGAAATTCAATTCGCGTGCTTCGTGACAATTAGTGCGCTCTTCTTCGCTCAACTCTACCCCGAAGGGGTCCTTCGGACAAACTCTATGAACTCCATAAACTCCTACTCGCTTGTACTTAACCAGCAAGCCCGCGAACAACACAATCAAAACTTTACTGTTTGTTGGCTAATCTTCTCCATGATGATATGTGCAACTTCCAGCGCTCGCCTGCCATCTTCGCCAGTGACGGGAGGCGGAGTGTGTGTTTGAATTGCCTTCGCAAACAATTCCAATTCATACTTCAATGCGTTTACCTCTTCGACTTTCGGCAACTCATACACGATGTTGCGTTTGTGTTTGGCGGAATCAATCTGCCCCAGCATCATTGCGCCTTTCGTCCGGGGTTCGCCGTCGCCAACAAGACGAAAGACTTCCGCATGTTTCTCGGAGAAATCTATTGAAAGATACGCATCTTTCTGAAACAGGCGCATCTTCCGCATCTTTTTCTGTGAGATGCGGCTCGCGGTAACGTTTGCGACGCAGCCGTTTTCAAACTGAATGCGCGCGTTGGCAATGTCCAGACTGTCGGAAACAACCGCAACGCCGTTCGCCTCAATCTTCGCAACCGGAGATTTTACGAAACTCAGGATAATATCGATGTCGTGAATCATCAAGTCCAGCACAACTGCAACGTCTGTTCCGCGTGGATTGAATTGCGCAAGCCGGTGCGACTCGACAAAGAGCGGATCGATGTTGTACTTTTCGAGTGCAAGAATTGCAGCGTTGAACCTCTCGATATGTCCGACTTGAATGAGCACGCCCTTTTCTTTCGCGAGATGAATCAACGCATCTGCTTCAGCCGTTGTTTGCGTTATCGGCTTCTCAATGAAAACGTGCTTGCCTTGCTGCAGCGCTTTCTTCGCAACATCATGATGTGTGGATGTTGGCGTTGCAATCGTGAGCGCCTCGACAGAGCTCAGCAGCTCATCGTACGTTGAACACGCTTTTGTGTTGAACTCCGCCGCAATCTTTTTTGCTTTTTCCGCATCAGCATCAAACACGCCGGCAAGCTTCACGCTGTCAATTTCTGCAAGCATCTTTGCGTGCAGCGAGCCGAGATGGCCGACGCCGACGACGCCGAAGTTGAGAAGAGACATTGAATTTTCTCCAAAGACGTGGCGGTTTAAGCAACTTTTCTTCGTGTTGGCGTCAAACTGACAGAAAGAGGCTTCCGAACTGCAAGTTCACTCACGTTGAGAATCGAGAACCCAAAAACATTTCCTTTCTGGTCAACCTTCTCCATCACTGCATCATTTGCGGTTTCGCGAAAATATCCCGCCTTCTTTTCGAAGAGGACTTCGAGATAGTCCGCTTCTTTATCATACCAGATCCTTACTTCTTTCCGATCTGCCATATCACTTCGCCTTTCTTGATTCTCTCAGAATAATATGCTGTAAGAATAACAACCACACACATAAATTTCGGACCGACAATCGTCGTTTTGTAAAACCGGTAGAAGAGCGAAACATCATCATCGGATTTTGAACGAACAACTCTATCGGGGCTTAACAATGTTTCTCTAACTGAGTCACGTAGATTTCCTTGCTTTTTCCGCATCAGCATCAAACACGCCAACGAGCTTCACGCTGTCAATTTCTGCAAGTATCTTTGTGTGCAGCGAGCCGAGATGTCCGACGCCGACGACGCCGAGGTTGAGTGAGTTCATGGTGAGAGTGGACTATGCCGCTTTTTTCTTTTTTGTTGGAGACAATTGCTCGTTCAATTTCTGCTGCACCCAGAGATTCACAAGTGCGTCAGACGACAAACCCTGTTTCCTTGCGAATGCTCCAACCTTTTCCGCAAGCTGATGTTCAATCGGATAGTAGGTAACTTCCGACTTGATGTCGAACTCAAACTTCACATCCTTTCCTCTTTCCCAAATCACAGACGCGTCATGCGTGTCCCAATAGTCTCCCATCTCTTTATATGAACGCGCTTTCGAAACAGAGCTTCTATTTTTTTTCATGCGTCCTCCTCTCTTTGATTGTCATGTCACGAGCAGAAATCACCAACGCGCGATGGTCTTTCTTGTACACAACATTTCAGTTCGTCCCAACACTCGCGTTTCCCGAACTCCGTCCAACTCCATATCCAACAATCCTATCGAAGCCGCCAAACCGTGGGTCGTTGTAATAGACAAACACCGCGTACTTGTTCGTCGTGCGCCAGTCGTTCCCTTCAATCGCAAGCCAATCTTGATTGATCACTTCTTGATTCTTTGCGTCCCATACACCTGTTACGTATTGATAGTCGTAAATACCGCGACGCAAGAGCTTCTTCACAACATACGAACGTTCATCGTCATCTCTCGTCAGCCTGTCCTCTTGCGTTGGATTCCAGAAATTGAATTCACCGACAAGAAAAATATCTTTCCCGCCGCTCGTGACTAAACGATAATCCGCCGACGTCATATCGAGCCTGAACAACACTTCGAGATAATCGGAATTCAAACCTGTAAATCTGTTGCGGAACGCGTCGCCGTTGTGGTCGGCGCCGGTCCGCCAGAACAACCGCATTTGGTCGGCGCCTTCAACATTTCTCACGAGCGCCTTGTTCGGATAACGCGTCACGTTGCTCAAGTCCAGCACACGATATTCGTTGCCCGGCATGAGGTTCGTAATCTTGAAAATGCGCTCGCCGGTTCCCTGCCCATCAACATGCGTGTACGGATTTCTATCCCATATATCGATGCGATATGACTGATACATCTTTCTGTTCTGATAGACATCAACAGTCGTGTAATAATAACCATCCATTTCGTCAGCCAGTTTTACCCGTGCAACAAATTTATGAATTTGATTATAGGGGGATGAGTTCGCCGTCAAGTAGTCGTTTGTTACTGTTACGCTCGTTGGCACAGAGTTGTCAACCACGAAAAAGCGCCCTTCAGCATACACCGTTGTTTCGCGCCTATCTATGATCGTGAAAATCCAGTTGCCCGAATACGCAAACCGTACCGCATCATCCGGATCGGGAAAACTGTTGATGTAGCGATAGCTGTAGCCTTTTACTCCGCCGGGAGATGTTTTGTAACCGAGATAGAACGATGTATTGTGGGTGTTATCATTCACGAACAAGTTGTCATCAACTTTCCAGCCACGATCACAATGGAAGAAACGGATCTTCAGCTCCGGCGGCTCATCGGCAAGAACATCGAATTGTATTGTCAGCAAACCGTTCCCGACACCCACGATTGGCAAGTTTGTTTCGTCGCTTCCTGCATAAACGGAAAGTCCACGCAGAACCACTTCACTACTTAGAGCAAACAGATTCTGCACACAGAACAAGAGTGTAACCAGCAGAGCCGCCTTCTTCATTTCCTCCTCCAGACTTTGTAGTGAGCTGGGCTACCGAGCAATACTACATTCTCTTTTGCGGGGTCGAACACAAGTTCGTAGCCGGCAACTTCGTTCACACGAGAAACAACAAATCGGGAATTGTTATCCCCAACGCTCCTCTCACCCCAATACTGAATCAATCCTTGATGCTGTTCTGGAACAGCAACTGATTCATCATCGTTCACATTCGTCGTCAACCACATTGCAATCGCTTTCATCTCATCCATTTGGGCAACTGCACTGTTCATTGAATTCTTTGCGGCTGGCAGCGCCAGCATCTGATTGTATGCAAGAATGAGCATTGCAAGGAGAACTGCTACAATGTATGAGAGATTTCTTTTTCCAAAGGCTTGCGAAAGCCGTTGTACAGAAAAAAAGATGTAGACAATTATCAGCGGCAACGCCAGCACAAACATTTGGTGCTGACTGAACGAAGCAATCGCAATCCAGAGCAAAATCGCGACTTGCGTATTCAACGCAGACTTGTCCCGCATAAGCACTAACACAACACCTACAAACATTGCTCCGACGAGCAACAGAATTTCAAAAGAAACTTGAAGCGAGAACGTCGGGACAATGCTGAGGACTTCCATCGTTGGCACAAGAAGCCTTCCGACATACAACGAGTAGAGAATCCACGGCAAAACAACACCCGCGAACACCAACGCGATGCTTGCGATCATCTTCACCGATCGATTCTTGTCAACTGTATTGATGTACGCATCAAGCATCATGACGAACAGCAAGCCAGCCGCCTGCCATGCAACCAGCGACGCAAGTCCCGCAAAGATCCCGGCAATAATATACTCATTGCGGAGAAGAAAGAATATCGTCGCAAGGCTGAGAAGTAACGCTAAACTCAAGCCGCTGCCCGTCGGTGCAAGCTGGATAAGCCACGCTTGCATTGAAACTGAGACGGCAACGCAAAACGCAAGCAGATGGTCGTTCAACACTTCGTTGGCAATGAGATACGAAATGAGAATGCCAAAACAGGCAAACAACAGGCTGAATACTTTCGCGGCAAGCAGCACATCGATGTTGAACACTGTAGCAAGCGCAAGCAGCGCAGTCCACAACGAATCGATGTGTGAATAATGGAGAGCATTGAGTGTAGCAAACGTGCTATCGGGTGTGTAGTCGAAATGCAGAGAAGCGGTTACATAAAAGATAAGGATGAGCGCAGGGACGCCGTAGCGAACGAGGTGTCGAACAAACGGATGTTCTTCGGAAATATTGGGGGACACGCGAGTTTAATTTGTATGGAGTCGAAACCACTCAAGCATTTCGCTCACGTTGTGAAAAACAAAATCCGTCTGCGCTACAAGCATACGTTCGTTGTCGTACGAATCCCACAACACGGCTGCAATCTTGACGCCGGCGCCACGAGATGCTTTGACGTCCGACATCGAATCGCCAACCATCAACACTTCATCCGGCGACAGTAAAAATTCTTGCATCACTTTCTGAATGCCTTCCGGGTGCGGCTTGTGGTTCGCAACATCATTTCCCGACACAACAACATCGAAGAACGACGATAGCTCGAATTCATCGAGAGTAATTTTTGCTGTGCGATATCCTTTTCCTGTGAAGACGGCCAGCTTTGTGCCGCGTTCTTTCAACAACTGCAGGACGTTTTCAATTCCGGAATGAAGATACGCCATCTCGTTATGCTTCGTTTGATAAAAAGATACGGAGAATTGCCGCGAGTATCAATGAGCCATTTCTTGCAATTCGCACTGCATCTTGATACCTTGAAAACAGTATGGATCATCTTGTCAAACAACTGTTTCTCAAAAATAAAGAAGAAGGCCGCATTCTTGCCGGGCATCCGTGGGTATTCAGCAACGAAGTGCGAGAAGTGAAGGGCTCACCTAACATTGGCGATGTTGTTGAACTTGTTGCAGCAAGCGGCAAATCGCTTGGTGTGGGGTTCTACAATCCTCATTCACTCATTTCGTTTCGACTTCTCTCAACAGAAGTTGAAGAAATCGATACCGAATTTTTTCAGAAGCGGATTTTGCAGGCGCTTGATCTGCGACGAAAGCTCTATCCTGCGAGCGAAACATTTCGCTTGGTCTACGGTGAAAGTGATTTTCTTCCCGGATTGATCGTTGACAAGTACAATGTGTATCTTTCGGTTCAAACACTTTCTTATGGAATGGATGCCCATCTTCAAACAGTCTGCGACATTCTCGAATCTCTTCTTCATCCAAAAGGAATTGTGGAACGGAACGAATCGCCGCTGCGCGAGCTGGAAAGACTCCCTCAAAAGAAAGGTGTGTTGAGAGGAAGCATTGATACAACAATTATAGAAGATGGCGACGTGAAGTTTGCGGTTGATGTTTTTGAAGGACAGAAGACCGGCTTCTTTCTCGACCAAAGAGAGAACAGATATACTATTCGACGTTTCAGTCAAAGTGCCGACGTGTTGGATTGCTTCAGCAATGAAGGTGGCTTTGCCCTACACGCAGCTAAAGCCGGTGCGAACTCTGTTTTGGGAATTGATGTTTCTGCCGAAGCAGTTCGCCGTGCATCAGAAAATGCGAGATTGAACCAACTTGTGAATGTGAATTTCGAGCAAGCGAATGTTTTCGACAAGTTACAGCAACTTGCATCGGATGGAAAGAAGTTTGATGTCATTGTCCTTGATCCGCCGTCATTCACCAAGAGCAAGAAGAATGTTCAACCCGCTAAGCAGGGCTACAAAGAGTTGCATGCAAGCGCATTTCGGACGTTGAAAAAAAATGGAATTCTGCTCACTGCATCGTGTTCCCACCATATTGAATCCGAGGTATTTCTCGATATCGTAGATTCAACAGCAAGAAAACTGGGGCGCACGATTCAATTGTTGGATTGGCGCGGCGCAGGACCTGACCATCCGGTGTTGCCTGCAATGCCGGAGACGCGTTATCTCAAGTTTGCAGTTGTCCGGGTACTGTGATTGCTTTTCAACCACAAAGCAGCTATTTTTACTTAGGAGTTTCTTGAGAAGAGAATGAATTTTCCAAGGGAGGGTTTGTGAAATTGAAAGGCGGTGTTTTTCCCGTAGCTATTTTTTCTGCGTTGCTTGCAACAGCGCAAACATCATTCGCAGATGAAAATCTAACTAAGAGCATTCTGCTTTTTTCTACTCCTCAAAGAACAGCAGATTCGTCGCTCGTAACATCCGACAACCCGGTCGAACAACCAACATATCGCAACGCGTGGGGACTCGACATTCTTGTCTCGAATGATGGCTTCGGTCTTGGAACGTTTTACCGAAGAGAGTTCACGGAGGACCTGTTTGGGTTCGGCATGTTTTCGATCTCCGAATCAAAGGACGACAGAGAGTTCGAACAATACAATCCCTATTATCCATCTCAAAGTGTTATTCCCGGCAAGCTCCAACGCTTTCTCGTTATGCCGTTGACATTCGGCGTGCAGTATAGATTGTTTCGCGAGGACATCACGGATAACTTCCGACCTTTCGTCAATGCCGGTGCAGGACCGACAATGATTTTTTCTGCGCCTTTTGCTGACGTCACCAAAGATGCTAGTGGAAAAATTAATGCCACGCAGATCGAGTTTTTCAAAAGCTTAGGGAAGGGACAAGCTCATTACACCGCTTCTGCATTCATCGGCATTGGCGCAAACTTCGGGACTGAGAAAGCAAATGTATTTGGTGTAAATTTCCGTTATTACTTCACCTACCTTCTCGGCGACGGTCTCCCTTCACTCTACAATACCGCAACAGGTGAATTAGCTGCAACGAAGAAAGATTTTGGCGGGTTCTTTATCACGTTAAATGTTGGAATGGCTTATTGAGGGCATGAATTACGAAAGGCATCAGCACCTCCTAGGATCTCCCCTAAATCCGTCGAAGTACCAATGCCTTTCAATTACTGCTGCGGTTTCAATTTAGTATGATCGCCCCCGCATAGTTGTGATTGTAGTCACTTTGAGGGATTTTAGCGGCGTAGGTAGGACTTAAGAAACCTCCCCGTGTGTGATTCTACGTTTTGAGCAAGTTCTTCAGGCGTACCGACCCCAACAACTTTCCCACCACCATCTCCGGCTTCAGGACCCAAATCAATAATATGGTCTGCACATTTAATGACATCGAGATTATGCTCAATAATTATCACGGAGTGTCCTTGATCGATGAGCGCAGAAAAGCAAGAAAGAAGTCTGGCAATGTCGTCGAAGTGCAAGCCGGTTGTGGGCTCATCAAAAACAAAGAGCGTGTGCGTGTCCCGTCGCGGCGCGCTGAGGTGAGCTGCAAGCTTAATGCGCTGTGCTTCTCCTCCTGAAAGCGACGTCGCAGGTTGTCCCACCCGAATATATCCAAGCCCGACATCTTCCAGAACCTTTAGTCGTTGGGCAACTTTTCTCCCCGTGGCATCAGCGTTGAAGAACTGAATTGCCTCAGACACCGTCATCCCGAGAATATCAGTAATATTCTTGCCGTGATATTGCACTTCGAGAACTTCTTTCTTGTACCGGGCACCTTTACAGACATCGCAAAGAAGATAAAGGTCGGCAAGAAACTGCATCTCAACTTTCACAACACCGTCCCCTTCACAAGCGTCGCAGCGTCCACCGGGCACGTTGAACGAAAAATGTCCGGGCGTGAAGCCATGAATCTTTGCCGCCTGCGTGTTTGCAAATAAATTCCTAATCTGATCGAAGACTTGTATGTACGTAATCGGATTCGACCTCGGCGTTCGTCCAATCGGGGATTGGTCAACCATCTCGACATTGCTGATGTGCTCATGACCGTGTATTGCAGTAAACGCTCCTGCCTTTTCAACAGGCTCTCCCTTCAGTCGTTTCAATCCGGCGTACAACACATCGTGCACAAGCGTACTCTTGCCGCTGCCACTCACACCGGTAATGCAAACAAGCATATGCAGTGGAATCATCACATCAATACTTTTGAGATTGTTCTCTCTTGCACCGACAATTGTAATTGATGTACCGTTCGACGCTCTTCTGTTTCGTGGAACGGGAATCGAGAGCTTACCGCTAAGATATTTTCCAGTAAGCGATTGTTGATCTTTGACAATCTCTTGTGAAGGACCATTGTAAACCACTTCGCCTCCAAACTCACCTGCACGTGGACCCATATCAACAATAACGTCGCTCTCGCGCATCATGTCGCTGTCGTGCTCAACAACAAGAACCGTGTTGCCAACATCTCGCAGAGCTTTCAGGATTTTGATGAGACGACCATTATCTCGAGGATGAAGACCAATACTCGGCTCATCAAGAACATAGAGCGCACCAACGAGTGAAGAGCCAAGCGATGTCGCAAGATTGATGCGCTGCGACTCGCCACCCGATAGCGTGTTCGACAGTCTATCAAGCGTAAGATACCCAATGCCGACCTCATTGAGATACGTTAGCCGCTTGCGGAGTTCTTCAAGAATGCGTTTTGCAATTTCCTGCTCATACGGAGTCAGAGAAAGCGATGCGAAAAAGTTTCCGGCATCCGCTATCGTCATCCGAACAATGTCGGAGATTTTCTTTTCATTGACTTTGATGTTGAGCGCTTCTTTGCGCAGCCTCGCTCCGCCGCACGTCGGACAAGTTGTGTAGCCGCGATAACGACTCAATAACACTCTGTAGTAAATCTTGTACGATTTCTTCTCAAGCATCTTGAAAAAACCGTTGATGCCGTCGAAGTCGCCATATCCATCCATCACAATCTTCATCTCTTTTTCCGTCAGCTCACTGAACGGAACATCAAGCCGCAGGACAGCATGCCGGGCAATCGAAACCATTGCCCGCTGGTTCTCTCTAAACTTCGGGGTTGACCAGGGCTGAATTGCATCTTCGCGCAGCGACGTACTCCTCACCGGCACAACCAAATCCATATCAATACCCATTGCTCTGCCGAAGCCTTGGCATTCGGGACATGCGCCAAAGGGATTATTGAACGAAAAGAGTCGCGGGTCAGGCTCTTCATATTTGATATGACAGGTGGAACATTCAAAATTCTGATTGAACTTCAATACCTTTCCGTCGTCGAGCAGCAACACTTCGGCATTCCCTGCACCGGACGCGAACGCAGTCTCAATCGAATCTGCAATGCGATTGTTTTCATCGTCCAGTTTGAAAACCAAACGATCGACGAGGACTTGAGCATCGAACGGCTTCGTGGTCTTCGGCAGCTCACTTTCGTTCAAGTCAACAATTTCCTTCTCCAACACAACTCGAAAGAATCCTTCCTTCTTCAGATTAGAGAGCGCTTGGTCCAATGTTTCTTTTTCGTGCACGGGAAGAGGAAACGTTATGTAGATTTTCAGGCTGGATGTTTGAGCAGCTTTCACTTCTTCCGTCAGCGTTTCGAAAACAGCTCGCACGGAATCACGCGTAACAAGTTTGCCACAATTGTAACAATATGTTTTTCCAACTCGAGCAAACAACAAACGAAGATAATCGTAAATCTCCGTAGTCGTTCCTACTGTTGAGCGAGGATTGCGTGTGTTTGTCTTCTGCTCAATCGCCATCGCGGGACTGATGCCTTGAATCAAATCAACATCAGGCTTATCCATGCGTTCAAGAAACTGTCGTGCGTATGACGAGAGGCTTTCCACGTAGCGCCGTTGTCCTTCTGCATAAATCGTATCGAATGCAAGGCTTGATTTGCCTGAGCCGCTGACGCCGGTAAAGACGATGAGTTTCTTTCGAGGAAGGTCGAGATCGATGTTTTTGAGATTGTGCACTCGCGCTCCACGCACAATAATTGCATCTTTGTTAAACGTGGATTGAGATTGACGTGAAGAAAGAGATGTTGCTTGATTTGAGCGCTTCGCCATACAATAGCTTGTGAGTGATGAACTTTCTATTTCATAAGCTAAAGCAAAGGGGGCGCAAAATCAATTCGCTGCACACAACACAAGAGCCTCTGCAATCTCTCGCAGAGGCTCGAATGATGGTCATGTAAAATCTAGTTTACCGTGCCGTTCAGTGTAGAGTACGCATTGCCGTTTGGACCACTCACTGTGATTGAAATAGATGTTGGTGTTGCTCTATTCACATCAGTAGAGCCATCACTCAACCTGAAACTAAAATCTGTAGTGCCGGGACCGCGAAGAATAACATCATCAAGCTCGATTGTTCCTTGACGACCGAACGCAAGCTGTACTTCGTTTGCTTGTGCTGGCGGAGGCGGAGGTGGTGGAGTTGTCGCTATAACAGTGATGGTTGTCCCTGCAGCAAGGGGATTCCCGTGAAAATCGGAAACTGTAAACGTAAAATCCTGAAATCCTCCGGTGGGAATGTTGAATGTTTGCGGTGAAACATTATTGATTTCAGAATGCGCGCTCCACAAAATCAAAACGCTGTCCTGCACCGTGACACCACCTTGTCCGATGGTGCGAGCTACTACGTAGTGATAACCATCGCCAAATTGCTGTGCAGCATATTGCCCCGCTGGCGCGGGGTTTCCGCTAATGAGATCGGCAGAGCCTTGTCCGTCGGAGTTGGTAAACACCGTAGCTTGAACAACGCCTGCACTACTCCGGAAATACACAGCAGTGTTTTGTACAACCGGATTCGAATAACGGTCACCAACGATAATTCCAATTCTATCTCGATTGCCCGCAATGCCCCACGTTGGAAAGTTGCGCTTCTCAGGAGCAATCGTAAAGTGCGCTTGATCTGCGAAGCCGGCATTGATAACAACGCGAACCGGAGACGAGGTAATCGTTCGTCCGCTTACTGAGGCAGTTGCACGTACTTGAACAACGCCTGAGCGAATCCCGCTGTTGAATGCAATGAATGCGCGACCAACTCCATTTGTAGTGAGAGTTGCCGGCGAAATATATTCTCCGCCGTTTGGTCCGCCCTGCAAGCTGAATTGAATTTGCACTGCATGTGCAGCATCAATCGGCAAACCTAAAGAATCTCGCGCTTCAAATCCCAACACTGCGGTTTCTTGTCCGCCGACGCCGTACACAGAAACCTGCGTCGGATTTGCACCGAGAAATGCAATCGTCTGTGCAAGTCCACTGCCGGTTCCACCCGAACCGACAACTTGCGATTTCGGATTCAGATCAATATCGCGTAGAGTTGCCTCGTTGGGTTTAATCGGAAAAGCAATTTCGATAGTGTCGCGATACCCGGTAAAATTCCGAATCGAAATCTTCGCAACCATTGCACTATCAATGTTGAAGCGAAGCTCATAACGGCCCTGCGCATCCGTTGTTGTCTGCGCAACAACAGTAGTGCCCGCTTTACCTTCGACCGTGACACCACTGAGCGGCGAACGATTGCTCGCATCTTTCACAAAGCCGCTCACAACGGCAACACCTGCGCTTGGTCCTGTATCTTCATTGCTGCACGCGTTGAACCCAAGAGCCAAGATAATCATCCATCCAAACCCAAAGGAGATTCGTTTCATCATACTACTTCTCCTCCCTTCTTCCGCCTGTTACGTGATCTGCTTGTCGCTGAGCACCTTCCTGCCAGCGCTGGTACACGCCGTCTTCCTTTACCTTTTGCGTGATGCGCTCTTGCAATGCCGGCACAAGGTCTGCCTTCAGCAAAATGATTAACTCCTTCTTTCGCACTTCATCTTTGTTGTAGCCAAACAGGTAGCGTAAGCCAAATACATACCATGGTAGATCTTTCAGCAGGGGGATGCCGAGCCGTGCTTCCTGCACTTCATTATTGTATAACCCGCCGATGATCGTTTCTTCGCCATCGAGCAGCAACACATCCGTGCTTGCTTTTGTTTTGTTGATGATTGTGCTTCCCTGTGAGGGCACGAGCGAACTCCGCTCAACATCAACCTTCAGGCGCACGAAATTCACTCCGCCTTCACTGATGACCTGAGGCGTTACATCAATAATAGTTCCTGTGCTGTAAAATTTATCAAGCAAGTTGCCGGAGAAATCACGCTCTTTGATTGAGAAATCCTGCCCCACTTGAATACGCCCCTTCTCGCCGGAGCGGACAATCAGTTGAGGACCGGACAACACTTCACCGAGATCGTAGCTTGCGAACACCTTTGCAACTACGCTGATGTTTGCAAAGCTGAGTTTGGGCGTTGCCTCGATTTTAAAGATGTCATTTGTGACTTTTCCCGCGCCGCCGAACGACGAGTTGACGGAAACATCTTTGTTGCTCTTCATGAAGCTCCAGTTGATTCCAGCTTCATCTAACTTCGTGAGCGACACTTCAAAGAACACAGCGGAGATTTTGATTTCGCGGCTCTTGATGTTTGCAAATTCCCTCTGAATATCAACATTTCCTGACGGCACTCCAGCAGCAGCATCTTTTGCTTTCGCACCGATACCTCCCATTGGAATGATTTGGTAATAACTTGGATACTCTTCGTACCACAAATTCATTTTGCGACAAATGGTTTCGAGAGCAGTGCGCCACTGCATTCCCGTAATGTCAACGCCAATCGGAAGGTTGCGGCGTTCGGGATCAATCACAATCTTGCCAACAAATTTCCTGCTCACTTCGCTGATGGCGCCAAGCGCTTTGTCGAGCGAAGTTGTTGGCGCTATCGAGACCATCTCGTCCGGCGACGTGTACTCCTTCAGTGCCCGACGTTCGGCAGGGTTCAATGGCTGAGCAATTGCCGGTAGAATGCTCGTCGCCACGAGCGCAATTGCGATAAGGACCTTGTTCGTTTTCATTTTCCCCTCAAGACTTATTTTTGCAAAGCTGTTTGTTGCTGGCCAAACGCTGCCGGTTGTTGTCCCGCAGCATACCGGATTTTCAATTCAACTTTTTCAATGATGCCGCCTTTGTTCAACGTACACTCGATCTTTCCCTCATCAGGCGAGAGTTTCGTGACATAACCGAGATACACTTCGTCGCCCGGCTCCAATGTCCTGAAGTTATTGCTCTGATCAATCACGAACGCTTTACCGGGAATCACCGCTTTCAAGTCTGAACGCTCGATCTCCACAAGATTGTCTTTGTTCGGCGGTAAGTTTGCGGTAATCACCGGCTCGAACGGATCTTGCGAGAGATAATTTGGCGTCGTCAATTGATCTGTATTCGGGTGCGCAAGTTCAGGAATCGTAGCATAGAACGCGTGCAGCGTCATTTCAAACGTCACGAGAAGGTCGCCCGCAGTTTTTTCATTTGCGGCAACTTCAAGTCCCTTCATGGTCAGTGTGTTGACCTTGAATAGCTTTCGACCGTTTTCAAGATGCCAGAGGAACTTGTAAAGGTTGGAGAACTTTCCTTCGCCGCGAAGGCTGTACACATTGTAGCCGTAATTTCCCTTTGCCTGCGGACCTTGATACACCATGTTCAACTTTAAGCCGCCGCTTTTCTCAATAAGAGTACTGAAATACTCGTACGTCTTGCCCGTAATGTCTTCAGGCGGAATTTCTTTGCTGCGACTTTCCCAGCGTTTCTTCGTGTCCGCAACCACTGCACTCAGTTCGTTGTACTCGTGAATAAGGCTCGGCGTGTTGCTCAGCTCTTCGTCAATGCGTTTTACTTCGGCATCAATTGCCTTTGCCTTTTTGGGAAGATGATACGCACGCACATACGTCCCGACACCAATAATCAACAGCAACAGCACACCGAGAGCAATGCTATTTCGAACTTTGTATGACACTCGTTACTCCTTTCTCCGTCGCGTTACCGGTTCGGGCCGATGATCGATGGAACTTCAATCTTGTAGCGATACACCGTTTCGCCTCGAATCTCTTCCGTTGATACTTCTTTAAGTCTCGCGTTATCGAACATCGAAGAGAGTCGTGGAATTCTCGAACGGCTCACAGCAAAACCATTCATCGTTACCTGACCATTCTCCGTTGCCGTAAATTCGTTGACCCAGATGGAATTTAAGTCCTCCACACCGTTGCTCAACCGGGTAAATGCTTTGCTGAACTTATCTGCGCCCGGCACAAGCGAATCGTACAGCGCCATTGAGGCTTTGTACTTGCCGAGCTGGTCTTGCATCGTGCTGATCGAATTCATCAGCGTTGTGTTCTCACCAATCTGAGCGTTCTTGACATCAAGCAATGCACGTTGCTCGGTAATCCCCTGACTCTTCTTCTGAATCTGTGTCGTGAAAAAAAGTGTTGAGCCGAAAATCGCTCCGAGCAGTAGATAGCCATGCCACGAGAGTTTGAAAACGCGCTGCACCTCCCGTACTTCATCCGGCAGTAAGTTTGTATTGTAGAGTGTCTTGTTTGACCCGTCGAGAAACTTCCACGCGATACCAATGGCAACGGCATATTCGGAAACGGATTCCTGCTGTTCCGGTGGTAATCGGCTCACATCGAGTCTTGGGGTGAGCAGGTAATCCACTTCCTGTTCAGGAAGCATTTGCTGCAAGAATTCTTTGAAGCCAATGCGCCGGCTTTCACCTGCAAGAATAATTTTGCTGATGCGCTGAATGTTCAGGTTATCTTGTTCGAGCAGCAAACGGCTGTACACCGTATTCTGCAAATTCGATGAGTCGTAACCCTCACTGAGGATTGGCGCGAACTGGAAGAAGTGCTGTCCACGCATAAAGATGAGTCGCGTAAATTCTGCACCGACATAAATTATTACCGACACCTCATCAGGCTGAAGATCATAGTTCAGCCGCACCATATTCATGAGCGAGATGTCGGAGCTATCGATGCCTGCGATGTTCGGCAGCCGGTTGCCGAGAAACCCTTTGATGTTCTCAAGATGGTTGATCAGCGAAAGACCATCTTCGCGTACAACGCAAAGGATGTTCCCATCTTCTGTGACAAGCGAATCTACAGCATCCGGCGTCGGTTGAAATGTGCGAACATTTTTCAGCTCTTCAATAATGCGCAGCTTCAGCTTCTTGCCCTTCAAACCAAAATTGCTCTCGAGAGGATGATAGTAGATGGAAGGCTCGGAAATGCCGTACGCGAGCGAATAGCTCTTTAGCTTGTACTGCGAGAGAAGACCTAACAACACCGCATTGTTATCTTCGCCGCTCTGAGCAGACGCGTGTTCACTCATTTCAAGCTCAGGGAGTTTGAATGGGTCTTTGTCATCATTCAAATATACATTTGCTTCAGTCGTTTTGCGTTCTTCAAGTTTGGAAACAAGCGTTGCCGAACGCAACTCTTCTACAACGACCTTTCTCCGTCTGTGTGAAACGCGGGCAAGCTTGATATCCAATCCATCAACAAAAAGCCCTATCACCGATTTGCCGCCGCCTATCATACCCATAGCAACGCTTTCCTGATGGTTCTGTGGTGACTATTATTACTCATGTGGCTGCAGTACTCTCCTTCCCTCAATCGCCAATTGCATTCGCATTCAGTATTTGTTGCAATCGCCGCTTATTATTGGCGTTTACCGTGGCGGTTTCGAGAGAGATTTTCTTCTGCAAGTACAGTCGCTTCAAATCCTGTTCCAAAGTTATCATGCCGTAATCGCTCGATTCCGTCATCATTTGATAAATCTCGCCCGTGTTATTGTTCTTAATTGCCGCTCGAACAGAGGGAATCATCAACATGATTTCTTTTGCAAGCGTAAGCTTTCCGTCCAATGTTGGAACGAGCTTCTGGGAAAGTACGCTGCTTAGCGTATCCGCCAATCTCAACCGAACACGTTCTTGCTCAATCGGCGGCACTTCACCAATCACCCGATCGATCGTTTCAACAGCGGAAGCTGTGTGGAGTGTGGAAAATACTTTGTGACCACTATCGGTTATTTCGAGCGCAGTAAGAATCGTTTCAGGGTCACGCATTTCACCGATCACGATGATGTCCGGGTCCTGACGCAACGCTTGTACCGCGCCTTCTTTGAACGACAACACATCGCGTCCAACTTCGCGATGGCGGATAATGCAACGATCAGGCTTATGCACATATTCAATCGGTGAAGCAATGATGACGATATGGGCATCCACTGAATGATTGTTTGCATCGATGATGCTATCGAGTGTTGAGCTTTTTCCGGAACCGGTAATTCCAGTAACCAGGTTCAAGCCTTGCGATGAGTATGCGAGGCTCAATGCTTTTGTCACGTTCGGATGAAACTCAAGATTCCTGTATGGGCGAACGGTTGTGCTAATCGCACGCATGTTGAGCGCAAGTTGATCAAGGTCGAAGTACGCGTCTGCACGGAAGCGATACATTGTTTCGTCCTGCATCACCGTGTACGAAAAATCGAGATTGCGGTTCTCGTACAAGAACAACCGCTGTCGCTCCACGAGAATACTTTGAATCAGCAAGCTCGTTTCGTCCGGAGTGAACTTCGGCAGCTCTTGGTCAGGTTTCTTGTCGCCGTAAATGCGATACCACACGGAACCTGTTGCGCCGTAACCGCCAAGATCAATATCGGAAGCGTTGAGCTTCTGCATACGAAGCAGGAATGTATCCATCAATTTGCGCAGTGCTGTTCGCTCTGCCGGCGAAGCTTTGCCTGCCAGGTCGCCGATGAGCATTTGGCGTTCCACACCCGGTGCCGTTGACGGAATTGCAGCGGCAAGCTGTTGGAGCGTTTGTACTGCGGTCTCAATCATGTCTGCTCTCCGCTACTGTTGAGTATGCTGGTCACGACATTTATTCCTCCCGGATATTGCAGATCTACAAATATTCTGCTCCTCTGGAGCAGAAGAACCGTTTGGGCGAGATGTTGATGCCCAATCGGCAGACATGAATCCCATCGGGATTCTCCGAAGGAGTCCTTCGGACAATATTTGTAGAATCAAACCATCTCACGTTTTTCGGAACTCCGGAGGAGTTCAATATGTCGTCGGGTTCATTCAACCAGATACACACGTAAGTTTAGTCATCTGTCGTTACCGCTGAAATTTCTTCGAGCGTACAAACACCGCTTTTGATTCGTTCAATACCGGATCGCCGCAGCGTCCACATGCCATCTTTAATTGCCTGATCACGAATCTGTTCTTCATCCACGTCTGAGCCGGACTTCACGATCATGCTGCGTATTGTCTTCGTAAAAAAGAGAGCTTCGTGGATGGCAGCACGACCCTTGTAGCCGCCGTTGCACTGGTCGCAACCAACCGCTTCATACAAGACATGATTATCAAGGTCTTCATCGGTAAAGCCGAACTTCAAATACACTTCACGGTCGAGCTCATCTGGTAGAATTGGTCGCTTGCAAAACTTGCACAGTGTTCGAATCAAGCGTTGCGCAACAATAACATTGATTGCATACGCAATCAAGAATGGCTCAATCCCCATTTTGAAAAGACGGGATACTGCGCTTGGCGCATCGTTGGTGTGTAACGTTGAAAATGTTAGGTGGCCCGTGTTTGCCAGCTTGATGGCAATGTCCGCCGTTGCTTTATCACGCATCTCACCGACCAACACAATGTCGGGGTCGTGACGAAGGATCCCGCGAATTGCGTTGTCGAAGTTCATCTTGGGACCGATCTTCAATTGGCGCGCACCTTTGATAATGTATTCAACCGGCTCTTCGACAGTTAAAACATTTACGGTCGGGTCAATCACAGCATGAAGCGCTGCAACAAGTGTTGTGCTCTTTCCACTTCCGGTCGGACCGGTGAGAATAACAATGCCTTGCGGTTTGTTGATCGCTTTCTTAAAGAACTCCATGGTGGGACCTTGCAATCCGAGCTTATTCAGGTCGGTAATAACTTTCCGATCGTCAAGCACGCGGAGAACGATGCTTTCATATTTATGTTTGAAGTCTGTTCCGACCATCGGCATGATGGAGACGCGGAAACGAATCATGTGGTCGTCGATCGAACGTTGGATGAACCCATCTTGCGACGCTTCGCGCTCAAAGCGGTCCACGTTCTTTGAACGATCCTTGACGACAGCAGCAATAGCCTCCGGCAGCGTGTTCTCTTGCGCGTGCCATAGCTGTAAGTTACCATCGACGCGAAACCAGAATTCGGTTCTGTTCCCCTCCCTTGGTACTATGTGAATATCACTGACGTCTTGCCTCACAGCTTCGACCATAGCACCTTCAACCAAATTCACAAGCGCACTTTTACTAATCTCGGCTTCAAGAAGTTCTTCATCAAATTCGCTCTCGTCTTCTTTAACGTCTATGCTGGCACCAGAAGTTGTTTCCAGCAGTCGAAGGAATTCATTCTCCACGGGAACCACTTGCTCCAATAGCTTTTCCAGCGGAGTCAAGCGGCAATACGCAACTTCATATTTCTTCGCGTTAAAGTTTCGGGCAACAAGTGGAATGCGGCGGTCGGTTGGGTCGGCAGCAACAATGACGAGCTTGTCCGGTTGGCGCTCATCGTTTTTAAACGGCAGCATTTTTGCCTCCACTAACATGCTGCGCGCATTATCGGAAAGACTCTCTACAAGCTTTCGAATGAACTCGATACGCGGCTTATCGAGCGTTTCGTCTTCGAGCTTGAGCTCGCGAAATGCGTAGAGCTCGGCAACTTCTCTGAATACCGCATCGTGGTCGGCGTTGAAGTCGTGAACTAAAATTTGTCCGAGGTTTCTTCTGTTGCGTTTACTTTCTGCTTCTTTGACTTTGAGAGATTTCTCAAGTGTCTCGTAGTCAATAATACCTTTCTTCAGGAGTGTGAAGCCTATCTTATCGGTAATGTCGCCAGTTGCCATTTTCTCTTCTCTTATGGGGAATCGCCGAAGGGGTCCTTCGGACGAGAATTACCGTTTATGTTTTGGCTTCAACAGCCGTTTGCCGAACTGCGGAACCCAATGCCGGATTCTTCGGACGCACCGTTGCTGTTTCAGACGAGACAATTGTCAATGCCGTCAACACAACCATGATGATCATCGAAATCACGACCTGGATGTAATCAATGGCATTTCTCATCTTATATGCGGTTTCTTTTTCGTAATACTCCGCAAGCTGCAGCGCCGTATGTTTTACTGTTCCCGTTTCAGCGCCGGAGTGGAAACGCGATAATGCGGTTTTCGTGAATACACCGCTTGCTTCAAACGCTTCCATAATACCCGCGCCTTTTTGCGTCATCATCGGCAAGGAGATGGTCTTGATCTGATGCTCCATGAATTTGTTGCCGCACGCCTCCGCCGCCATACGAATGACTTCGATATTCTCTCCTGCGCCGCTGTACAACGCGTAGAAGACACGACAAAAAATTTCAATGCTGCTCTTATGCAGCAACGGCCCGACGATCGGAACTTTCCAGACATAACTGTCGAGAATAAAGCGTCCC
>Ga0209514_10002384_pt1 | contig 29212 bp, 26 predicted proteins | sample Subgrocontami58m_FD_187452 | JGI IMG/M metagenome (GOLD analysis project Ga0209514, IMG submission 187452) | Subsurface groundwater microbial communities from S. Glens Falls, New York, USA - GMW37 contaminated, 5.8 m (SPAdes) (version 3) | ecosystem: Environmental > Aquatic > Deep subsurface >...
GTTCAGGACGCTCGGCATCGAGGGCCTGCGACGGCTCGCCAACGACCGCGCCGTCATCTACGACATCAAGGGCCTGTTCCCGAAAAATCAGGTAGACGGCCGACTGTGACGGTCACGTTCGGCAAATGGCCGGGTGCGACCCTACCGTTCCCTGGTTCCGCGTTTTATGCCAGCGCCAAGCATCCACGATGATCTGCTCAATGCCTCCGACCCCCGCAGACCAATCGAGAATAGTTTTTGCTTTGCCGGGATCAGCGACAAGCTCAGGTGGGTCACCATCACGGCGGCCAACGGTTCTGGACGGAACCAGGCGGCCAGTCACCTTTTCCGCAGTTTCTATGACCTGTCTAACCGAAACGCCACGACCAGTGCCAAGGTTAAGCGCAACCGTTTGCCCGCCGTGTAGCAGGTAGTTCAAAGCCCTGTGGTGTGCATCGGCCAAATCGCCAACATGCACGTAGTCGCGTATGGCCGTTCCGTCCGGCGTTGGAAAGTCTGCGCCGTAGATCTCCACCACCTCCCGTTTGCCTGAAGCCGCGTCGAGCACCAACGGAATGAGATGGGTCTCGGGCTCGTGCCACTCGCCGAGCTCGCCCTCAGGGTCCGCGCCCGCGGCGTTGAAGTACCGCAGCCGCACAGACCTGAGCCCAGAGCCCCGGTCGAAGTCATCCATCATCCGTTCGCAAGCGAGCTTGGTGTCGCCGTACGGATTCATTGGCTTGCAGGGCGTGCGCTCGGTGATCGGCGTCGTTTCGGGTTTACCGTACACCGAGCAGGTTGAGGAGAACACGATACGATTCACTCCCGCGTCGCGCATCGCGGTGAGCAGCGTGCGCGTACCCGTCTCGTTCACATCGCGGTACCGATCGGGATCAAGCACCGACTCCCCGACGTAGGCGAGCGCCGCGAAATGCAGCACCGCTTCGAACGCATGGGCGCCAAAAACCTGCGCGAGCCGCTCGGCATCGCGCACATCACCTTCGATGAGCGGGCCCCACTTGACGAACTCGCGGTGCCCGCGCGAGAGGTTGTCGTAGACCATGCATTCGTGGCCAGCGGCGGCCAGCGACTTTACGCAGTGGCTGCCGACGTAGCCGGCGCCGCCGGTGATCAACAGACGTGCCATTTACGCCTCAATCAGTTCTTCATAAAGTGACACGAACGCCTTTGCGACACGCTCCCAACCAAACTCCGCCGCGACCAGCGCGCGGCCTTTCACACCCATCGCATGGAGGGTTGCGGAATCGAGCGCCGTCGCCTGGCGTAGTCCGTCGGCAATGCCATCGACGGTCGGATCGACCCACCAGCCGCAGCCGCGCTCCGGCAGCATCGGCCAGGGTGCGCCGGTTGTCGTCAAGACCGGCAGAGCGTGCGCGAGCGCTTCGGCGACAACCATGCCGAAACTTTCAGAGTGGGTCGGAAGCACAAAAAGGTCCGCATCGAGAAACGCACGCGTTTTCGCCGGGCCCTCGAGAGGGCCGACGAAGGAGATGACCTTGCCAAGCCCGGCGGCAGACACTGCCTTTTCCACCTCAGCCCGGTGCCCCGCCTCGTCCGGCCCGACGATCTGCAAGAGCCAGCCCTCCGGCCGTACCCTTGTCCACGCCTCGATTAACATCGGCAGACCCTTCACCGGATAGATCCGACCCAGAAACAGCGCCGTCTTTTTTTTGCCCCCACCTGCTTTGCCACCATTCACGCTTCCCGCCGTTCGAACGATCTCCGGCACATCCACCCCGTTCGGAACAACGCAGACGGGCACACCTAGCCCGAGTCGCTTCACGCTTGTCGCCTCCGCCTCGGCCGTCGTGTGGTGACATCGTGCCCGCTCTAGATCGCGCCGTTGGTAGAGCCACCAAGCGAAATGTTTTCTCAACCCCTTGTGGTTCATGGCCCAGGGTTCGAGCATGCCCCGCGTGCTCACTACTCGTGCGATACCGCGGTCTGCGGCTAGTGCAGCGAGCCGGTGGTTATGTGGCAGCCAAATGCCGTTGTCGTGTAGAAGATCAGGTTTGCCGAAGCTGTTCAATGCTCCAGTCTCGGTGCCGGTCAAACGCCGCACTTGGGACTGGGCAGATAGTAGCGGCGTGGTCGCGGTAGATTGGTCGGGGGCCCACAGACCGACCTCCACGCCGGCTTCTGACAAAGCCATGGCCAGCCGGGAAACCGAATAGGCCGGACCACCGTAAGCCGGGAGCAGACTGGTGCCGGCGAGAAATAGTTTCAACTTGGTCTATCGAAGCTTGAGGCGGACATACGCGTTTGACGAAGCAAGGGCGGTAAGCCGCGAACAATTCGGACGCAGCCACCCCCATGCGCAGTGCCTAGAATTACGTGCTTACTCGACAAGTCACGCCGGGCCTGCTTGGCTTAGGCAGGACGTCACGCAATTCCCGCACTTATTGTCCCGCAACATCGCAGGCCACGATCGCCGTTAGTCGATACGGCGGACTACGCCAACTTCGAACGGCGCTACCAGCAATTGAAGCAATTTTCCAGCAAGATATTTCTGCACTAAGTACAACGCAAGAAATCCAATCAGCATGCTGCCGACCATCTTCATATTGGACTGTTCAACCAATGCCGCGTTTTGGGTTATTAGCGCCGCGGCGCAACCATAGGCGAAAGGCAAGTATCGTGCGGACCGAGTGAGAATCCGATACACCCAGCCGACCCACAGCCCCCAAATGAACAGCGCAATCATCATTACCACCGGGCCGAAGTCGATGTAAGTTTCCGCGATATAGCCAATGCCTATTGAACTGCCATCTTCCCCGCGGGCGACAGCCATGCCCGAATACTCAGCCGTGCGATCGGAATCGTTGATCACTGGTTTGGAAGGATTGAAAAGCCGAGGCGACAGTACGTGCTCTATTGCTTCTAACCAAAGTCTTCCATTTTCATGGGGAATGTATGCAGGTACCACTCCCATCGTAGCGCCGAAGAAATTGACGAACTGTATCCGATAGATCAGATCGCGCCCACCTTCGATTAGCTTTTCCGGCGTAAGGTCGCCAATGAGCGTGACCAGTTCCGAAAACTGAGCAATGCGAGAAACCAATATCACCTGACCAGCTTCCCCTTGGTTCAAGAAATTGCGGTAGTCCGACTTGATGCTTTGCCAGATCACGCCTAGCGAAGCGGTCAGCACAATGATCGCCACTATGTTTCGAAACCTGATACCACGTAGCGCGTTGGGTGCAGCCATTGCCGCCATAAGCGTCATGATCAAGACCGCCCTGAAGTCACTGAAGAAACCAAGAAAGCCAATCGAAAGTTCTACCGCGAGTACAATCGTCAATTGCTGATAGCCCCGCCTTTGGGTAATAACGGTATACGCCAGCAGATAATAGACGACCCAACGCAGGAGTACGAGCCCACGGACCGGCTCGCTCAGGCCTGGCGCCATATAGCTGAACTGGGTCAGTACGCTGGACAGCGCGATCGCCCAAAGGCTTGCATAGAAAAGACGCTGAACTTCAAGCTGTACCGTAAGAGATTCCATCGCCGCCTGAGCTTCAAACTTGCGACTTGGCCCTACGGCGAGCCGGATTCCCAAAGCGATGGCAAGCAAACTCATCAGCGTCAGCCACGTGGCGGCGCCAATCATCTCTCCTCCAGCATCCAAACTGTTCGCGCCCAACTCTTTTAATGTCAGGTTCTGAAGGTCCGCAAAGAAGATCAGAATACTGGCCTGCACCCATTGAAACCCCATTGCATAGAGCAACACTGGTGGCTCGCCCGGGCGCCACAGCAGCTTGACCAGAACGTACGCGAGCAGAATGGATGCCACTGTCAGCGCAGCATTTGCGCTCGCTAGACCCAAGGCGATGCCGATGATCACCACTGTCGCAAGCAACTTATTGCCAGTGGGTCTGCCGGTTAGCAGTACATCATCCATGACAGTTCTTGTTCAGCCTCGAAACGAATTCATCGGTCAAGGCACGAGCGTCGACAGCGTCGCCAGTAGCCCGGCAGTCGCCGCCGAGTAGGAGCAGTTCCCGACCCGCTCGCGCGCGGCCGCGCCCATCTGCGCTAGGCGGTCTCGATCCAACAGCAGAGCCTCAACGATTATAGCGGCCAGCGCATCAATATCGCCAGCCTTGAACACCCAACCGGTTTCCCCTTGTCGCACCAAATCCGGTCCGCATCCAACGTGGGTGCTTACAATCACAGGTTTAGCCAGATTCATGGCTTCGTTGATAGCCAGGCCCCACGTCTCGCCGACGCCGTATGAGGGCAATACGAACAAGTCCCCCATTGCGTATACGGTCGGCATGCGGCTTTGATTCTGGAACGGAGCAAAAAAAACCGTTTGGCCTGTGCGGTCGCCGGACGCGGCCCGTAGCTCTCGTTCCAATGCGCCGGAGCCCACTAACAGTAGTACCGGGGTCGGCTCGCCCTTCTTACGCATTTCGTCATGTGCTAGACCGAAGGCTGCCAGCAAATCGAGGGGACGCTTCTTGGGCTCGAACTTGCCGGCGAACAGTACCACGCAAGCATTTGCCGCGATCCCCAGCTCGGCGCGCCACGCCGCGGCATCGAGCGTCGCTTGCGGTGCGGCTTCTCGAAAGCGCTGGTTGTCGACGCAATGCGGCACAAAATGGATACGTTCCTCGGGCACCCCAGAACGGCGATAATACTCGGCATTGGCTTTGCCCACCGCGAGGAAGCCGGCGAAGCGTTCGAACAAGAATGAACGGGCCTGCCGCGCCAAAATCGACTTCAATCCTGGCGGCCGGAAGAGGTCGTGCGAGTCTCCGCGCAGCATGAGGGGAACTCCGGTCAAACGTTGCGAAAACATGACGCGGAAATGGCTGCGAAATAGGTATCCGAACAGCAGAATACCGTCTGGACGCCAGTCGGTCAGCGCCGATACCAATTGCGGGTTATCGAGGCCCCCGAAGTGGTGCGTTCCGGGATCGCGGCTTTGGTTGGGAACGAAGACATATTCATAACCATTTAATAAGGGTATGTCCCATCGGATCGCCTGTCCGAACTTCCGGTCATATCGCAAGGCGACGCCAGAGTCCCAAAGGTAAAAGACCTTAAGGTCGACCCCGCCGGCGGCGGCAATGTGCCGGAACCACGGAGAGATATATTGGATCGGATGCGAAATTATGATCGCCAGACGAACACCCGACACAGCCCGCACATCGGCCATCAGGCGCTTCTCTCACTTGGCTTTACCGAGGCGACATAAACGCTGTCGGCAAAGGATTTCAGGGTGCCGAAATTCTGGCTTATTGACCGTAGCCGCTCGGAGAGTCGGATAGCGAATCGAAACAAAGGCGGCATGAGGTGTTTGTCGCTTTTTTGCAGGCCGAGCCCGAAATAGCAATCCACCGAAATATCCGACGGTCCGATATTTTCCTCGAAAGCCCGCTTCAATGCCCGTAATGACCAGTAGCGCACTTCGAAATTTCTCGCCTCCCTGAAGTTCCTCCTTGCCTGGTGGTACAGGCATCGCACGCCGAGCCAATTCGGCATTTGAATGAGGCTCATGCCGTCCGGGCGCAGCACCCTCCGGATCTGAGACAAAACGGTGATGACGTTCGCCTTGCTAAGGTGCTGCAGAACGCTATATGAGAACACGAAGCCGAAGCTCGTGTCCTTGAACGGAAGATAGCGCGCATCGGCAACGACGTATTTGATCGGGAGATCGAGCTGCCGGGCCACCCGGCGCGCAGCCATGATAGCGCCGACGGAGGGGTCGATCCCCGTGACGCGATAGCCTTTGCGCGCGGCGGCTATCGACCAACGGCCCCAATTGCACCCCAGGTCGAGGAGGAGCGCGCCTTCGGAATCGGGAAGTCGGAGTTCTGGGATTGGGTATTCCTTCAGGGTGCCAATCAGGTGCTTATAAGTCAACCCACTTGTGGCTCCTATCATATAGGCAACCACTGGATCAATTCCACTGCGGCCGTTGCGCGCCAATTGAACGAGACCTTCCTTTTCTGCGTCGCTGATTCCCAACGACTCCAAATAGAGGTTAGGGGCCCTACCGTCAATACCGCTGCTGTCGCCCCTCGCCCGTGCAAGCGAGGAGTTTGCGACGCCGATCGTTTGTTCCGCCTCAGTTACCAACATCACCGGCACGCCATCGACGACAGGGTACTTTCGTCCGGCTTGCGAGACCAGCGAAGCATCGCGATACGAAAGCGGCAACCCGTCCAGCGGGCAAACCAGATTATCAAGGTACCAGGGATCCATCGGGCGGCGGCTGTCCAGGGCGTCTCAGGGCAGGACGCAGCTTCGAAAAAAGGAAGTCAATTCTGCGGCGCAACCCCGATCCGTAAAAGGCCGGAAGGCATTTTCGTCGAGCGGGAGAACATCGCAATATCGTTCCTGGTCGAGCCATTGCTCTGCGACGCGGGCGGCCACGGCTGCATCAGTGTCGTCGTCGCTGAATGTCACACACACGGCCCCGCGCACCCGCCTGATCAACTCGGTCACCGTGCTGCGTTCGTGGAATACCGCGAGCAATGGTTTGCCCGCCAGCAGGTACGGATAGATCTTGGACGCAGTGTAAGCGGCATCATCGGAACCGGGTACGATCAGTGCGTCCGCCTGTTGCAGCAGGGCCAATGTTTCGGAGTACGGAATTCGCCCTGGATGCTCCTCGACCAGGTGTTGCACCCCGAATTCGGTCGCGAGCGGCGCCAGGGACTTCGCCCCCTTCCCGGCCGCAGCGTATGAGGTTCCAAGCAAGTGGATCTTCAAGCGCTGCTTCAGCTTCGCAGGCGCATGGTTCCGTAACGCCATGAAAATCGCGCGCATTGCCTTTGCCATATCGGCGCCGCCGCGCCCGACATAGACCCAGTGCAGATTGCCGTCGTTGAAGCCATTTCGCACTTTCTGCGAGTTCATCGTCGTATGTTGTAAGCGATCGAAATCCCGTTTCGCGCCGGGGAAGCCTTGTACCAGCTGCGCGATCCCCCGAAACCACGGATAGCGCCGGGCCAACTGCCGTGGGTACTCGGGCGAGACTGAGGTTATACCGGCGCATTGCCGCAGGATCCGCGGTTCCATCCACCGGTGCAGTGCGCTGGCGAGCGCATATTTCAGTCGTCCGCCCGGCGGCACGACGTCCCTGTGCTCGGCGTAGTAGTCGTTGACCCAGGGATCCTGGTAGTCCATCACGAACGGCACGCCGAACTTGCGCTTCCAGCGCGAACCGAGGATGTGAACCTCGAATACCGTGGTCGAAAAATATACGAGGTCGAAACCGGCTGCCGCCAGCAGCCGATCGCCAGCCATTGCCAGCGCGGGCAGGGCGCGCAAGCCCAGCGTGCCTAGCCCGGGGATCTGCGACCATTCCAAGCCTAGCGCATTCACGCGATGCACCGGCACGTCCGCCGGCAGGCCTGCAACAAGCCAAGGGTCGACTGGCGCGGCCACTTGGTCCGGCGACACCGCGAGCACCTCCGCTTCCCAGCCGTTTTCGCGGAGGAACGGCAGGAGCATGCGCGCACGGTGCATGTCCGGGGCGTTCACCGGCGGGAAGTGAGGCGAGACGATCAGGACGCTAGGCATGCAGATCGGATCTTCCAAGAGGCAGGGAGCGACGGTGCCGCGGCAGGCCTTCGACTGCGCAAAGCCTGCCTGCGGCGCCCGCTATCGCCGACTTGCCGCCACACGATTGCTCTCATCCGTGCGATCTACTCGCCTCGACGTACAGCCCGTTTTGCCGGTGATATTCGCGGTCGATGGGCCCGGACGGGAAATCGCCGACTCCGAACGCTTGACGGCGAATCGTGGCGAATCCGGCATCCGCCAGCAACATTTGAAGGCGCTCGAAATCCCATCCGCCGTAGTGCTCGTATCCTTGCTGGAATACATGATTGAGGGCGTCCATTTTGCAGGCGTACTGCTGCGACCAGTCCTCGCACCCGTAGCTGATCCGGTTCAGCGCCTCCCATCCCGGCGACAGATAGGCGCGGATAAACAATTCCGCGTCAGGAACGATGAAGCGGGCCACGCCGTCCGGCTGCAGGCAGCGCTGGATCTCGGCGAGAAAGTGCGGGATTTCGTCGTAAGGGTCCAGATGTTCAAGGAACATTTCGACATGGATGCCCAGGCAGGAACGGTCCGCCAGCGGTAGCTTTCTCCGGCAGTCCGTGCGGAGGTAGACGTGCTGAAGCGGGGAAAGGTCAAGATTGATCCAGCCCTCTGCCTGGCCATAGGGCCCGCAGCCCAGATTGACCAACAAATTCTGCTGTTTCTTCAGCCATCGCACGCGCAGCAGGTAGTACGGGTTCAGTCGGTGCGCCATGCGCACGCCCCATGCGTCGAGTTCCAGCCGAAAATGGTCGAAAACGTGCCTGGACACCGGCAGGCACTTGAATACGAAGCGCCCGACCCGCTGCTTCAGGGTCATGCCGGGCGGCTGTGCCTGAGAACCCGTCACCCGACCTCCGAATAGATGGCGAGATACTTGTCCGCAATGATTGCATCGCTGTACTTGCTCACGGCTTCTTCCCGGCAGGCGCTTCTTGACAGCGTGCCAATCCGGCTGACATGCGCCGCCATTTCCTCGGCGGTCTGGCTCAGCAGGCCGGTGACGCCGGGAACGATCCCTTCCGGCACGCCTCCGCCGGGAAAGGCAAGAATGGGCGTGCCGCACGCAAACGCTTCGGGCAGGACAACGGGAAAGGGCTCGTACCACTCCACGGCCAGGAGCAGGGCGGCCGCACCGCCCAGCAATCGGTTCTTCTGCTGGTTGTCCACCACGCCGATATACTGGATGCTCCTGCCGTCGATCCGCGGGCGTATTTCCTGTTCGAAGTATTCTTTTTCATGAGCCAGGGTCGAGACATTGCCTGCGATGAGGAGCCTGCGGCCGGTTAGCTCCGCCACCCTTATCGCGGTGTGCGCACCTTTGCAGCGCTCTAGCCTTCCCAGGAACACCAGGGGCGCGTCATCCGCCACGCTTTCGACATAATCGAACTGACTCAGCGGCGCACAGTTGTACACCGTTCGCCAATCACCGCCGCCAGGCCGTCCCGTTCGCACGATCGCGTCCGAGACCGCTGTGTAAGTGAGGTTGCGCACCCCAATCGCATTGAGCGCCCGGATGTTTCGCGGCCTGATGAACCGCATGTAGGTCTGCACCTTGCGTATAGCGGTCCACGCGACCGGGAAGAGAAACGCCAACCTTCCGAAATTGTGAAGGACATCATGGCGAGGTATTTCGCGCTTAAGAATCTGCCGTACTTGCGCGAGCAAGCCAAAGTCGATCTTTACCGTCCCTAGGCCGTTGTCGCCGTACGTGACCAGTCGCCCCGGAGACCGAGAATTGGGTCCCGCGACGATCGTGACCTCGTGCCCGATCGCGGCATATCGGCACGCGATATCGTACATGACGCGCTCGATGCCCCCGTAATGCACCGGTGGAACCGGGATGAAGGGGTCCATCAATAGCAGAATTCGCATTATCGTTGCTCCTGCGGTTCGACTGTGTTCCACACGCAGATCAACCTCAGGTGATCTTCTTGGAAATGGCCCTCGGAAGAAAGACGGAGTTGCGGCCTGCAAAGGGACTCCGGGGCGAACCACTCGATAAGATCGGCCACGATTCACAGGCCGCGATTGCATCAGACCTTCGTCGCTTCGCGTCACGGGAATCTTCCAATTGCCACCGGGACTGCAATTCGTTCCCGTAATCTATCGGAAGCGTGATCTAAGTCCAAGAAGGGGCCGTTCAAGACCGTAATAGGAGATGAATGCAACGAAAAAGACCGGCAATAACCACCCTGGAAAGGACATCCACCAAACATCGCCCACGCCGAGTGTTTCCGGTTGCATCCAGAAGATTTGCTGCCAAATGTAGATCGAGTATGAAAGCACCCCGATCTGACGGACCCATCGCCAATTCAATATACGATAGAAGCCCCAGTTTGCCAAGAAAAGGCTCTGCAGGAGCAGAACTGCCAATCCAAGAGCTTCGCAGCTCGGGCCCAGCGAAACGGTGAAAACGCCAAGTAGGAAAAGTTTATTCAGTATGTAAGGCGTGAGAATCAATGCCATAGCGCTGAGCGCAGGCAACCAAGGATCGGCAGTCAAATATTTTTCTAAGAGCGTTGGCTTACGATTTAGGAAAATTGCGCTGGCGCATCCAATCACCAACGAATCCATATAATTCAGCAGAGAATAGCCACCGAAAAGCGGATGTGTGTAAGTATGCGTATAGGAGATGACCCGCCAAAAGGGAGAAACGGCGAGTACAAGACCAAAGGCGAAGAGCACGCGACGAGGGGTGGCTGCGAGCCCAAATAACACGACTGCTAGAGGCCAAGTCAGGTAGAACTGCTCTTCCACAGCAAGCGACCAGAGATGGCCGGTGGCCGCACCTGCTCCAAGGAAATTCGTCGTAAAGGTGAGATTGGCAATCCAATGGATCGTGCTCTGCGAATAGGGGGTGAATGCTTGGAGTCCGGCAATCGCGCCAAGATAGACCAGGTAGACGGGGAGAATCCGCAGGCAACGTCGGACATAAAAATGCTTTAGATTGATTCGTCCGGACCGGTCGTTCTCAAGAAGCATCAGCCAAGTGATCAAGAAACCGCTAATTAGGAAGAAGCTACGAACACCAAGATCGCTGTCGAACGCCCATTTGAATACGATATCCAATTGATGAGGGAAATGCGCGGTGTGCGTGCTGTGCGAACCAAGCACCAGGGTAATGCTTATCGCTCGCCAACCGTCAAGTGAAGGTAAGCGCGACAAATATGCGGCTTTCGATTTATTCTCCTGAATTCCGGCAAGCTTTGTCACGATATGGGTCCAATCTTGCCTCTTGAGGCGGGAAAAGCGGATTCATCGAAGTGGCTTTATCTATTTGGACAGGTAAAGGACTGCCATTGGATGCTAAACGTTGCTGCAGAGTCCACTGCGGACGCGTGCCCTGTAGAATTTGAGGCGGCGGGTAAGGGCCACGATAACTTCGTGCAGATCCACTAGGCATGCAAGTAGGGGCTTTTAATGTCCTTGGGCGGAAACGGCGCGATTTGCCAGTCCAACGACAATGGGGCTCTGCCGTTCCCAGTTGAATGTCTCTTCGAAAGCTGCCGTAGCGGCCTGCTTCGAATCCGACAACAGCCGCTCATTTCCCAGCAATTCACCGAGCGCGCGCGCCAATGCGTCCGGGTCATCGTTCCTGATCAATAGTCCCATGTCGGGAGCCTGAGAAAATACCTCCCGCTGCCCGGCCGTGTCGGTTGCAATGATCGCCAGTCCGGCCTGCATATACTGAAACAGTTTATTGGTGATGGTCAGGTTTCTGCTTCGAACGTTCTGCGCCTCGAGCGCCAGGCCGATGTCATGTTCGGCGATGCGCGAAGGCAGTTCTTCGTTGGGTACGGTGTCGTGAACGAAAACCCGCTCCCGCAATCCGGGTGGGACGACGGCCGCGAACCAGCCGGCGTAATTCGCCAACAGGCGCCCCCGCAGGTGAATTTCGAATGGGCGCGTGACGCGTTCCGCGGCGACAAACAGGAGTTCCAGACCGCGGCCCGGACCGATTGTTTGGGAGAACCAGTGAACGGACGCGATGTCCGTGTTCTTTCGATCCTTGCGATTCTTGTCGAGTCGCGCCGAATCGCCCAATGGAAAAGTGTTGTAGACGACGCGCGGGGCGGGGACGCGGTATTCGGCCGCGATCGCGTTCGCCATCACGGCCGACGTCGTAACCGCATAAACGCATTCGGCCGCGGCGCGGCGCTCCAGTTGCTTCAGCCACGGGACGGGGTGCGTCGCACGCGAATCCGGTTGGAGGTCTTCCGAATACCAGTCCTCGAAATCGATTCCGACCCGCTGCCCCCTGTCCAGGAGCGAGTTGGCAACCCACATGCCCGCCTCGGAACGGACGATAGTCAGGTCGGCTGCGGTTCGAATCGCGGTTCGCAGCATTTCTCGCGTTCCGTAGCCGAAAAGCGACGGTGATCTTGTCCCCAATCTCGAATACGCTTCCCGTGCAAGCCGGTTCCGCGATCGGGCGAGCAGATTCCTGGCCCGCCCGATTCGGGTCGTCGGACGCAAATCCAAGAATGGTTCGAATTTCCACGCTCTTCCGGACGCCAGGGAGAAATCCCGATCGACTCCGGCCTGGTCAAACCAGATGCCGCCGATGCTGACCTCATGCCCTGCCTCGGCCAGCGCGTCCGCCTCCTTCCGGGAGCGAGGATTGGACCAGAGGTGGCCCGCTGCGAGAATCAGGATTCTTGGCATCCGAACGGCCGCTTGCTTCTCTTCTCGAACCCTAGGCTTCTCTGGCTTGTCGAAGCGTCCCTGGGAATGCTCAGCCTCTGACCGTTCCGCCTGGCGCGGCCTGCCCTCGATCGAACCACAGCTCGTGAAACCAAGGGGTGTCCTGCAGCGAGTGCAGGACAAAGCCGCACTCCTCCAGAAGCCGAATGCACCGCTTGGTGTCGCAGTGAAGGTGGTGCAGTTCGATCACGCCTACCGCCACACGGTCCAACAGTTCGGGATAGCTGGCCAGGAATTCCTCCTCGGCCCCTTCAATATCGCACTTGAGGAGGTGTATCGGACCCCCGCCTGGCTTTACCGCGGTCAGATCCACGTAGGGAACGATGGATCTCGCGGCGCCCGGATCGGGAGTGAGGCTGTTACCGATGTGGTAGTACGACTCATAGAGTGCTCCCTCTCCCTCTCGTTTACCCACGAGCCCGTGGACTATCTGCAGTCGGACCTCGGGCCGGCTGGGCCGGCCCAGCCGCCTCGCCAACTCCTCGCAGAGGCTCCGGCTTGCTTCCACCAGATGAACTTCAATGGGAAGACCCTCCGGGTGCTGCCGCGCCGCTTCGTCCAGGACCCTCACGGTGAAGTAGCCCACGTTGGCGCCCAAATCGAGTACCTGGAGCGGACCCGTTCCGTTCGCCGCCCGCAAGGCCGCCTTGATCGGGGCGTCGTAGTTGCGCTCTACGAAAATGTCATTGAATATGAGCCACTCGGCTCGACTCTCGACCCGCACCTCCAATCCGGAGGGAAACCGATGGCGAAGAGCGCTGGCGACAAAGTGCCGCCGCTCGGCGCTACCGCGCCATTCCCGGACCGTTCGCCGCATGTACGATTCGACCGGTCCTGGCAGCAGGCGCGCGATCGCTCGCTTCCAGCCCTTTCCTTCCGTGCCGCCGTTACCCAATGTTAACCTCGCTCGAAGTGCAATACCGCAGCTTCGCCGGGATCGCTCGCAAGGCCAGCGATCGGATCGGTGTCCGGATTTGGAGCCAAGCCGGGCACCGTTGGAGGCGTTCGATGCACTGAACCATAGCAGTCGGTTAAGCCAGCAGCGAGCGGATGCTCAATTCGGTGAGGCCGGGATGCGAATCTGACAGCCTGGATTGAGCAGAATATGTACGCTGATTCCAATATCGAAGATAGCGATGGTAGAACGGCGAAAGCAACCGGTATACGGACGGAAGGGCCTTGATCGATTGTCGCATTGTCTTCTTTGTTCCAGGCGTATCCGGCTTCTGCAAATTCGATCGTTGCGGCCTGTTGGTCCAATTGTAGACGTAGTCACTTTGCTGCACGTGATCATGAGCGAAGTCCGTGCCCTCCAAGATGGTTCTCACCAACACGTAGACCGGGGTTCTTGAACTTATGTTTATTCGCTGTCCATTGCCAGGTCGCTTGACCTTGAACCATCGGTCTAGATCCGCCAGGTCGGCCAAGAATACTTCCGTATCCGCATACCCGTTTTCGCTCGAATAAAGAGAAAAGAAAAGCTCGGGTGAAAATTGCCAGAATCCGTGTCCGCAAAAGTTATTCGCCGGCAACGCGTGGATAATTTGCCCGCCAGCCTTGCAAAGAAGCGAGCAGTTGCGCAATGCTTGGGGCGCATTGTATATATGTTCCAGACATCCGATATCCAGCACGGTATCATATTCGCACCCGACCGCCGGAGGCAGCGGCTGGTTCATGTCGTGAATAATGGAAGCATTCTCATAGCCGGAATTATCCATTGAATCCACGACGGACGAGCCGAAATGATCACGCAAAAGCAGTTCGCAGTACTTGTCGTTCTCGTAGCTGGAGTCGAGCCTGAGCGCGGCTCTTAGTACTGATTCGGGTACGTGCAATTCCTGGCGCCCGATTGTTATCGTTTTCCCGAAGTCATGATATTTGCTCTTCGCATACCGCAACCAATTCAAGCTATGCGCATCAATGCCCATGGCGCCCCCCTGGGGGAACGATCGCGAAGCGCGATCTGACTGGAGACTCGATACTCATGACTCTTCGTTCGGACGGGACAACCTTTCTTGGAACTGCCATTGATCACTACAGCGAACCCTGGTACAGGTTCGACCGCATCATCTCAATGCTCGATCGGTATGGGGCCATCCCGGCAAGTTCAAGTTGGCTGGACGTGGGGTGTCAGTTGGGCCAGTTTTTCAGCCGTCTGCGAGCCCGCTGCGAAGTCGTCCCGACGGGAATCGACAACTTTGCAGAGAGCAACCTGATCGAGGTCTGCGCGAAGTACTTCAACATCGAAATCAAGCATCCAAGCGAAGTGCTCGACGGCTCATGGCGCTATCTGACTCGCCTGGTGGATAAGGAAGGCTTCGGCGTCGACGAAAAGTTCGACTACATCTCCGCCCTGGAAATTCTGGAACACATGATCGATACCGACGCCTTCCTACAGGAGTGTCGCGATCACCTTGTGCAGGGCGGCTATCTGGTCATCTCGACGCCAAATATCAACTCGTTCCGGAACCGGATACAAGTCCCGTTCGGAGCCTATCCCGCCGGAATGGAATATCGCAACAAGATCCATCACGTCCGGCTTTATAACGCGCCGGCGCTGAAATCGCACCTTAGCGAGCATGGCTTCGAACTCGTCGCCCTGGCGGGAGTCAGCTTTCTTCCCGCGCGATGGCTGAGGCACAAGGTCGTCAGAATCGTCGATTCCAGCCTCTCGGATCTCTTTCCTGCCATGTGCGGAAACCTCATCGGGATTTTCAGACTGCGACGGCAAGCGTGAACGATTCAGGATGGAAAGCGGCGTGTTCAAGATAATGCCCGCCGCATGCCGTGCACGACGCCTAAATGGAGCGGTAGATATCCAGCATGCGCTCTGTCGATTTTTCGATGGAAAGATTTTCTAGGACGAACTCCCTGGGAGAAAACTTATCGGACATCGCGTCGTCGAAAAACTGATCGAACCGCGACGGGAATTCGCGTGCGTCGCCGAACTTGATGCCGCAGCGTTCGTCGAAGAAGGGCACGGAAGTCGCGGGCACGAACGGCCGATCGTATTTGAATCGGACCGGATCCAGCCATTGCCCTTGGTCCCACGCGATGACGGGTACATCGCTCGACAGGCATTCCTGGTAGGCAATTCCCTGGCTTTCGTGCGCGGACAGGAAGATCATCACCTTAGAGCGGCTCAAGATGTCCTTGTATTCGTCGTTGAAGTAATTGCCGTAAATTATTTCGGCATGCGAATAGCCGTGCGAAGCCAGGAACTCGCGGATGGGTTGCGCGAGCTGCATTTCCTGTCGCTCTCGATCCCAATAGAGCTTGTTGTAGATCAGAACGTCGATTTTCCTCGAGCGCAGGTCCGTTCTAGGCTGCCATTCAGTGGTGTCGATTCCCGCGCTCCATAAGTCGAAGATCTCGTCGTCGTAGATCTTCGCGGATTTCGTCAAATTGAGCACCCATTCGGAGTGCTGCAAGAATTTCCTGACGTTGTATTGCTCGCACAATTGCGGCAGCTCGAGGGGATAGGGGAACCCGATCGCGGCGATGACGGGAGTGTCCTTCTTCACTCCCTCCAATCCGCGCATTCCCAGGCCGAACGAAATGACCGGTTGCGCGCGCTTGGTCAGGAGCGCCGACCCGTTGAGCTTGTAACGAATGCCTAATTGATCCAATCCCTTGAGGAAATTGTCGACGACCTTCTGCATGCCGCTGCGGCGCCTCGGTGGCCTCCGGAGCAGCCTTCGCACCAAAGGGCGCAGGTACCGGTCGCCCTTGATCCACCGGTCGTCCTCCTCTTTGTAGATGACGGGTATCATTCGGATCGGTCAACTCGGGGCATAGAGGCCGCCGGCGCGCGGCCATATGCGAACCCCCGAGTACAGGGGGCGGTTCTCAGCGAGACTCCCCCGCCGCGCCCGCGCGATCGTCACCATCTTCCTGGAAGCGGTACGCTCCCTTGTCAATCGGGCTCTTTCGCCTAAGGAACGGGAACCATGTCTTCAGCCGTGACTTGGCGCCGATGACGGCTTCGTCGTAGCGATTCCGAATGATTTCAGACAAGAACTCGCTTCGGTATTTCTCGCAGTCGAGATACCTGTATCTCTCCTCGTCGACCTCGAGATCGATGTTCTTGCTGACGGGATCATTGGGCGACCACATGCCATTAGACGGGCGCGGATAGATAATCTCGTCGGCATCGGACAAGAACGCGGCCCACCACGCAAAAGAGCTGTTGGATATAACGATCTTTTTGAATTTCTTGATGAATACCAGATTATCCAGCGCGCCCGACAGGTAACTTGGAAGAATGCGCCCTCCCTGAAAGCTCCCGGGGCGAATCACCGCATGGTACTTCTTCTGAAGGTAGCGAATGAACGGGTCGTCGGGTTCGTTGGTGCATATGTGGACTGTTTCATACTTGATCGAAGCTAACGCCTCCTCATAGTAGGAAAGCGGCAATCCGTACCGGGGTATGTAATCCCTGCCCCTTCGTATGCTGAGAACGACGTCGTTCTTTCCGATGCGCGCGTCGATATTGTCTTCCGTGTGCAGCCACTCTCTTATGCGCTGCGCATGCGGCCTGTAGTATTCGTAGCGCTGAAAATACCCGGTCAGCAGCAGATGATATTTGTCGTGTGAGCCATTGCTGAGGAATGACAGGTCGGGTTTCTGACCGCGCAATGTCAAGACTGGCGCATCGGCGTAATCGTGTCCGTCAACCAAGTCGTATGTTCGCGCGAACCCCGGAATAGGCGGTGCCACGAGTCTGTAACCAATCGTTTCAGCGAGAATTCGGCCGAAACAATATTGAAAGAGATAATTGCCGACGCCTCCGTTGTAAATGACTTCGACCATGAACGACGCTATTCGGATGCCCTGAAGCGGACTTGTGTCGCACCGATATACACCTGGGGGCGATACCGCACGGACGAACGAGGCGCTCTCGCGTGGATCATCAAATTACGGTTCTCGCGGGAAGATCGCGTCCGTGACGACGCGTGGTTCACCAGCCCTGTTTCAATACAGCGCATATCCGGTCGACGTCCTCCAGGTTCATCTTGGTATGGAGGGGAAGAATCAGGTACTTGTCGTCGATCGAATCCATTTGCGGAAATGCGTCCTTGCAGCCGAACACGGAATAGCGGTCGTTGCGATAGTGCGTCTGCCCCGATTCGATCCGATGACTACGCAGCTTAAGTTCGCAGCGCCTGCGCTCCTCCACCAGGATCGTGAATAGCCAGGCGGCATGGCTCTTGCGCCGGTCGAAATCGTCGACGATTTTGACGTGTGGAACGCCTCGCAGATGTTCGACATATCTGCGGTAGAGCGCGCGACGATAGGCGAGGGTTTCGTCGAATTCCTCCAGGCCGGCGAGCCCGATCGCGGCGCCGATGTCGGTCATCTGATACTTGTAGCCTATTTGCGTAATGTCGTTTTCCCAGATGCCCTTCTGCTTGTCCGTCCGGTCGATGCCGAACCAGCGCAGCCGCCGGGCGGGCGGGGCTAGGGACTCGTCGAGGAAGGTCAGCAGTCCGCCGTCGCCCGTGGTCACGAGCTTGATCGCCTGAAAGCTGTAAATCGTGAACTCGGAAAGCGAACCGATCGGCCTGCCGTCATAGGTCGCGCCGAGGGCATGGGCCGCGTCTTCGATCACCGGGATGCCGTATTGATCGGCCAGGGCGCGGATCTCGGCCATGTCGCAGAGCAGCCCGCCGTAACGCACGCACACGATCGCCTTCGCCCGCTCGGAGATCTTGCGCTTCAGGTCGTCGACGCAGATGTTGAGCGTTGCGGGGTTCACATCGACGAACTTCGGCTTGGCGCCTATGTAGAGCAGCGGAATATTGGTCGCGGTACAGGTGAACAGCGGCACCAGCACTTCGTCTCACGCCTTGATCCCGGCGAGCAGATAGGCCAGATGCAGCGCATCGGTACCCGAACCCACGGAAATGCAGGGGCCGGGCTGTCCGAACTGAACGCGGAAGCGTGCTTCGAACAGATCGACTTTCGGACCCTGGCCGATCCAGCGGCTGTCGAGGGTGTCGCAGACGTACTCCTTCGCCTTCTTGGGCATGTGCGGGTGAAAGAGTACGATACCCTCTTCGGTGGACATCATCGGAAGATCGTTTTTCGGGGCCTTGGGCATGACAACATCCTATCCAAGTTGGAATACTTCGGTTTGCACGACGGGGGTTGTCTGCGACCCTCTGTTCCTGCGGTCGCGCAATTGCGTCCGGCATGAGGTGGTCAACAGTACCAGTCCCATCGGGCCTCTATAGAGTGATGGAGCCTGCGTTCACCCGGCATCGCGCCCCAAAAGGCCTTCTGCCAGCCGCTACAAGATAGGGGCCCAGCCCGCCGGACCAGCGATCTACCATGCGACACAATTTCTTATATACGGCCCAATGCAGGCTCTCCTTGGCCGCAGTTCCGAAAGTGGCCGGCACTACATGGTAGGCCATGCTGCGGACGTCCTCTAATCCGCAGTCCGAAAGTAATCGGCGGATATTCGTCGTTTCAAAAACGAAAGTGTGTTCCTGAGAAGTAAAGAACGGCTTTCCGCGTCCGGAAAGGGCAGATAGGTTCCGTTCAAGGAAGGCTTGGCAATACCGCGCATTCTCCGTTCCTACGATGACCAGTCCGCCAGGGGCGGCCAAGGCGACGAGATCACGGCAAAACATCCGTGGTTCCGGAAGATGCTCGATCGTATGGAACGAGAGAACAACGTCGAATATTTCGCCGCGAAACGAGGCGATGTCGCCGCAACGGACTCCTCGCAGATCGAAATTGTCTATTGCATATTGCACGGCCTTCTCTGAAATGTCGCAGCCGTAGCATTGGTTCCCGAGATCGTTCAATACCCGCAGCATCTTCCCGTACCCGCAACCGACGTCCAGAACGCGCTTGCCCGAAATGGTTTCCCCGATAAGCTCATAAATCACGCGGAGATGGCTGCGGCTCGAATCGAGCTCAATCGTATCTTCCTTCCAGATCTGCTGGTAATAGACGTTTCGGTAGTGGTCGTTCATCTCGGCTACGTTGGCCTGCGGCTGGGAGATGATTAAGCGGCACTCCCGGCAGATAACTTGTGCGGTGTGCAATCCGGTGCCGGGCTTCGCGGCGCCCAGGAAGCGGAATCTTGAATTGCCGCAAATAGGGCAATTGCGTACGGTCTTCACTTCGAATACTTCCTAAAAACGGTGTTCAAGTGGACTCCGAGATCGCGTCTCTACTCGGTAAAGAGCAAGACGGGGCACGCTCCGTCCCATGTCCGGCAAGCATTGAAACAACCACAGCTAATCCGTGATCGCCAAATTGTCAAACGTGCCGGCTAAGCCGCTTAAACCGATCTCATCCAGCCTAAGCAGGCTCAGGCCTAAGTTTCTGATTACCGCGATGCTTGCAGCCTCGACAGAAAGGGAAGGATCGAAAAACGAATACACATTCTTCCTAGAGATAATTTGATTGGTCAGGAATCTTCTCAATGACCCGAACCCGACAATCCGCGATGAATACGCGTACATCTCCTCCAGAAGAGCGATCAAGTACGATTGGTAGACCGCTTTGTTCCTGAAGCTGTAACATCTTGTCGACATGGTCTCGATGCTTCGGAAAAGACTACGTGGGTGGCGGTAGACCCTCGCCGCCAAATCGTAATTGTTCGTATCGAACTCCAGTCGTTTCGCGATTCGATACCTGCCGGATATCTTGATGATCTGGCAATTGTCTGGTACGTCCCTTATGCCGGCCAGCAGCAAAAGCGTTTCCGATATCCCCTTGTTTTCATATTGATGATGATCGAACAGTCGTACGCGTATGCTGGGAAATGCGCTCTCGAGCGCCGCCTGATGCTCGCGTCCGGAGTTGTCGAACAAATAGATATTCTCGTACCCGAGCCGTCTCAGCGACGCTATGGTCTCCTGCGTTTGGAGAATTCGCTCTTCGCTCGAATAGACCGACTTGATCGCAGACTTGTCCCTCGCTGGCCGGGGGGCGATCGTCGACGAAATTGCAATGCAGCAATCATCCATTCTTCATCCCCGCCCTCGCGCGTCGCCAAGACTCCATGTCCGGTCAGATCCCCGCCCTACTCGGTCCCGCTTGATATAAAGCGTTGTAATAGGCGTATTTGCTGGCGCCGACCGTCGACTCCTTGTCGTATCGGAATCTCAATGATCTACGCCCCTCGATGATTTCCCTTAGGACGACGCAAAAGTCATCCTGATCATCAGCCTTGAACAGATACCCGTTGATCCCGTCCTTGACCAGTGCTCTGGCAGGCGGAATATTCGACGAGACAACCGGCAAATCGCTTTCCAATGCTTCCTGAATTACCAGTGGGAGCATGTCGCCGCTGCCTCTCGACGATGGAAATAGCAGGTATTCGCTACCACGATAGTAGAGCGGCATGTCTTTATTCTCGATTTCTCCGACCAAGGTGAGTGCGAATCCTGCGTTGATCAGTCGATGTAGTTCCCGAATTACGTGCGGATCGGTATGTTTTCCGACGAAGGACACCGCAAACCGATCCTTGAATTGCTGCAATTGCTCCAGGGTTCGAATCAGCAAATCAACCCCTTTTTGCGCGGAAAGCCTGCCGACAAACAGAAAGTGCACGCACTCCCTGCGAGCGCCGGAGGAGGATTGAGGCAAGAAGTGTCCGGCGTCGAGAATAGGGTTCCGGAAGTAGCTCAATCTTTGTGTTGAGAATCCATTGAGAGCAAATACTTTATAGAACCAAGGATTCAGCACGTCGATCCTGACGTTTTCTTTGAGAAACTCCAATACCCTGAGTTGAGAATCGACGCGTCGTTGAGTTGATGTGTGTGTAGGGCGACTACCCTCGCCGAACATCTCTCGCAAGAAGGCATTAAGCGGTATCGTCAGCGCATTGATCTCGCGCCTGCCGGGCGAGCGCCCTTCAGCCGAACTGATGCAGGTTGAGCAGGTGCGGAATTCCACCTTACCTTCGCAATATTCGCTTCGCCAATTGACCAAGGTTTGATTGGGGCAAACGATATTGACCAAGTGTACGGTCAGTATCAATCTGCGCCTCGATTCCTGCAAAAGTGCCTCGAAATATTTCAGGAAATGAGGATAAATGCCATGGAGGTGAATCACATCCGGGTCGATGCCGGCCACGATTTGGCAGAAGGCAACACTGGTGTGGTGCGCACTTGTGCCGGATAAGAATCGCTTGTCCCTTTCCCCATAGGGAAATGGAAAGTAGGTGATCGGAATTTCCTCTATGCGGTCCCCTGCGGCTTCCTGCGACGTGTTTGGACAGATGATTTGAACTTGATGTCCGTGTTCGACTTGGGCCCGCGCCAGGTTCAGCAGGAATATTTCCGTTCCGCCTTTGGCGTGCGGGGAAAAAAAGGGCAGAAAGTGGAGGATCTTCATTCTTTGCGGCCGCGCTAATTGCAGGTATCCGATCTAAGGCCCCATCGCATGCCCACGGGGCGGTCGCACGACACGCCCAAGGGGCCGCCTCTGCCGTTTCTCAGGTCGAGCGTTTCCAGTAAACGCCCTTGCCGTCTATCGGGCGAATCGCGTCGGAAATCGAATGCGCGGATCGATAGTCTTCGATCGCCCGGCGGCAGGCGTCAACGGCACCCCAGTCGTCGACGATGACATAGCCTCCCGGGGACAGCTTCGGATAGAGATTGGCGAGCGCCTCCATCGTCGAGCCATACATGTCGCCGTCAAGGCGAATCAAGGCGAGGTGCTGGATCGGGGCCTGCGGCAAGGTTTCGCTGAACCAGCCTTTGAGGAATCGGACTTGATCGTCGAGTAGATCGTATTTCTTGAAATTCTCTTTCACCTCTTCAATGGATATTGCCAATTGCTCTACCGTGTAATGTCGGTCGCCTTCGTCCTCAGGGTACACTGCCGGATTGGGCGGAGGAAGCCCTTCGAAAGAATCCGCAACCCAAACCAGCCGGTCCGTGACCCTATATGCCTGGAGGATGGCACGCATAAAGATCGTGGCGCCACCACGCCAGACACCGGTTTCAATGAGGTCGCCGGGTACGTTTGTCTGCAATACGTCTTCAACGCAGTCTTGCAGATTGTTCAGACGCTCCAATCCGATCATCGTGTGCGCGTAAGGCGGCCAGTCCAGGCCCTTCTCCCGCAATGGGAATGAATAAGTATGAGACCTTACAAGCGTGACTCCCGCAGCGTTGAAGACCTTGCAGATCGCCCTCTTTATATTCCCTTTCGGAGCGACCTCGAAGTATTCACGGTCGCCGTAAATTGTGTTGGTCAGGCATTTCTTCATCAAGTCCAGATAGAGTCCGGCTTCAAGGCTCATCGGGTGTCCTCCTGCGTTTGCAGTCGCGCGATGTCGGCGATTGGCGGTGGATGCGGGCGACGGGGGCTCGAAATGACGAGCGGATGATGCGGACCAAACGACGGGTGTTCGGGCCTTGTCCGCCGATCTTGTCCGGTGATGTCCGCGATTGGCTTGGGCATTTTCACCACGGACTGTCAGTTCCGCCAAGGCGCGGCCGCCGATTCTTTGCTATCAGGCGCCGTCAGCGATTTGCCGAAAGCTCGGGCTGCGATTCAACAGTTCTTCGTACGTGCCCTGAGCGACCAATCGACCGTTTCCCAGTTCTACGATCGTGTCGCAGCGCCGCACGGTGGTAAGCCGATGTGCGATAAGCAAGATGGTAAGGTCACGGTTCAGTTCTTCGATGGCATTCATCACCGACTGTTCGGTGGCATTGTCGAGGGCGCTAGTGGCTTCGTCGAACACGAGTACGCTCGCCTGCTTGTAAAGCGCCCGCGCGATGCCGATGCGTTGCCGCTGCCCTCCGCTAAGCCGAATGCCGCGTTCTCCTACGCGGGCATTGTAGCCTTCGCGCTGGTTTTCGATGAATTCCGCAATCTGTGCCTGACGCGCCGCCTGCTGCACCCGCTCAAAATCGATCGCGTGGCGCGGGACGCCGAAGGCGATATTCTCAGCCAGGGTAGTATCGGCGAGGTAGATGCTTTGCGGCACGTGCGCGAGGGCCCGCTGCCAGGCTCTGAGGCGGCTTCCGTCAAGGGGCTGGCCATCCACGAGCAATTCTCCCACGGTCGGGGCCAGCAGCCCCATCAATAGGTCCAGGGCCGTGCTCTTGCCACTGCCGGTGGTGCCCACGAAACCGATCCTCGCTCCCTTGGGGATGGTCAAATTGAGGTCATCCAGGACCCAAGGGCCATTGCTGCTATAGCGGAATCCTAATGCCCTGAACCGAACGGCGTCCTGAAAGATCAGAGGGGCGGGCGCTGGCTGCGATAGCTCCGCCGGGAGAGGTTGGTCAAGCAGCTCCAGGGCTATCGCAAGCGAGGCGCGACTACTCATTATGCCCGCCCAGTTACTATAGGCTTGCTGCAGAGCAGGCAGCAGGCGTTGCCCGCCGAGAGCCAGCGCGCCAAGCAATGGGAGCGCCGGCGCAAGTCCTCCGGCCCGCTGGCTAAGGCCATACGCCAGAACGGCGATGATTACCATGCCCAGGGCTTCCATGGCGTAGCGCGGACTTTGGCCGATGAATGTGTTGTTGCCGGCCGCCCGGCGAAGGGGCAGGTCGGCTTGGCGGTAGATGTCGCAATAGACTTCTTGCGTTCCATCCAGCAGGACATCGCGTATTCCGCCCAGACCTTCTTGCAGAGCCTTCACGACCTGCGTTTGCTCGTAGGCTATACGCCGGCTATTGCGCTCCAGATGGCGCCGCGCCGGCCAAGCGATCAAAGTGTAGCTGATTCCGAAAGCGAGGGCGGTCAAGGATGCCACAAGTGGATCAATGGCGATCAAGACAATCATGATGGCCGCAAGCAATACGACTGAACTGCTGAGTGTCAGCAAGGTATGCAATACGGTCGTCGCTCCGTAGATCTTGTCGACGATGCCGCTTATTACTACACTGCTGTTGCGCGCTATATGCACTGCGTATGGCTGATAGAGGGTGCGGCGATAGACTTCGATGCTCAGGTCTGCGCCGGCGGCAAATGCCACTCGGTTGCTGACCCATAGAAGGAGGATGCGGATTGCGCCTGCCGCGACTGCAGACGCGGCAAATGCAACGGTAAGGGGCAAGATCAATTGTTCGGACGAGGTGATGCCCCAGGCCTGAGCCATATTCGCGACGATAGGGTGGCCAAACACGCGCTCCGGGGCTGCGAGTACGCCGAGAAACGGTAGTACAGCGCCTAGACTAATGACCTCCGAAACCGCGCTGACCAGCATCAATCCCAGGAGCAGCCCGAACTGACGTCGTCGGCGCCGGCTCAGATGTCCGAACAGACGTACCAATAAGTCTAGCAGCCCGTTCTCGATTAGGTTAACTCTCACTGGCGGAATCCCCCTGCCATGGGCAGCTAGATTGTGGAGCGGAAGCGGATCGATCCATTCGTGCTAGACGTCTTGCGCTTCAAGGTCTCTTCCAATCCCTTGCTAAGGGCGGAGAGCCTCCACATACGCGCTCTCGTCGGCGCGCTCAAACAGGTTGAGCTGACCAGGGACTGGAATTCGTGTCTGCCCGGGTCGGAGGACGCTAGCGTCCTCAAATCCGGCTTGTTCGAGCAGTCGACACAAGGAGATTCCGTCGTACATCCAGTAGTGGTGGCGTCCGCCAACGATCAACAACCTCAGCTTTTGAAAAATTGTCTTTGGCTTGGATTGCGCCAGATAGCTTGCTGCGACCAGTGCGTCGGCGTCGCCGTCGTCCAGGTACTTGCGTACGTATAGTTGAAGGTCGGGAACAACGAGCCGGATGATTCCGTCCTTACGAAGAACTCGCTTCGCCTCTCTCAGGAAGGAAATCGCTTCCTCACGGTCAAGGTGTTCCAGCATATGGGAACTGTAGAGCACGTCAACAGAGCCGTCGGTCAATTGAATATGCTTTGTCGCATCTGCCCAGTCGATGGAATTTCTGATATTGAACGCAATGTAATGAAGTTGAGTGTTGTCGATAAGACGAAACGTTCTCAACACAAACACTAGGATTGGATGACGAGCGAGCCACAGGCTGGGTGAATTGTCAAAATTTCGCCAACCTGGCGTGGGGGACTGTCCACAACCGATGTTTACTCTCAACATTTCTATGTCCCAACGTCAAAGTTGCTCATTTCGTAGAAAGTGTTCGAAGAACTGGATGATCTTGATGGGGCTCCTTACGAGGTCGATGGATGTCTTGGTCCCAGTCTGGCGTCTAGGGTGCCAGGTAGACCGCAGACGGGCTCCCTTGCGAGCGACCGAGACTGGTTCGGTGCTCCATTGAAGAGGGTGGGGAGTTCTAAATCCTATGATCGCCACTACCGCGGCTGCGATTGTGAAACGACTCAATTGAACTTCCGGAGCGCAATGCAACAGCTCCGAATCTTGGCTATTCAGAGGAATGCAAGATCGCCGCCGAATTGTCTGCCCCCGCTTACTGAATGACCGCATCGTCCATCGACTCGATGACGCGTCGCGTTGCGGCATAAACTTCTTCCACGCTGATCAGTTTTAGGCACTTGTTGTCATACTTCTCGCATACTTCCAGCATGCACCCTGCGCATTCCACCTCATGCCGCAACACCGCATGCCCTTTGCCATATGGCGCCCATTTTCCGGGATTGTCTCGAGCGCTGAATATCGCGACACAAGGTGTCCCACTCATTGCTGCAAGATGCATAGTGCCAGTGTCGTTTCCCACATAGGCAATGCACTTTTCCAATATGCTGGCAGAGCCGTAAACCGAAAGCTTTCCGGCGAGGTTATGGGACTTTTCTCCCCATTTGGCGCAAAGTTTATGTCCAAGTGTGACGTCCTCGCTGCCGCCCAATACGACAATTTGCAGGTCTGAGAACTGTCCCAGAATTCGCGTCCCCAATTCTGCAAATCGTTCGATTGGCCATTTCTTGGCCGGCATTTTGGACCCGGGTCCCACCGCCAGCAGCCTTTTGCCGAAACTGATCCCGGCTGCCAATGCTACTTGGAGCGCCGATTCACGCTCTGGCTCCTGGATTGGAAGGCGAAATGCAAGATCCTTGGGTTCATCAGCGCTGACATTACGCAGCAGGAGTCGCCACTCTGGCTCGAGGCAAGGCAGGGAGTGACTGGTGGTCGGTGTAGGATGATTGGTGGGAACTGATGTGTGGTAATTTCGCGTGCCGGCTAAGTAGCGGAAGTAGCATGAATCCCTTATGGCCTGTCGTTTGGAACGTCCCGGCGCCAGATTGTAGAGTTCGTCCACTTTCAGGTTGCGCAGTTCGATTAGAAGTGAAAGCCATATCCTTAGCGCGGGCCATCCTTTATTGCCAGGTTCGTAGAAGATCACCCGATCAAACCAACCAGTGGACTTGCATATATCCCAGGAAGAGACGTGGCCAGCAATGGACTTATGGCGATCGGTCAGCAGTATAAACTGGTGCTTGGGATAAGATTTCCGGATCCACTCAATGGCAGGCAGTGCCACCAATGTATCGCCCAATTGGCCAGTCCTGAAGATCAAAGCAATGGGCAGCGCTTCGCCCGAAATACTGGATTTTGTGCCCGTGGATTCTCGATAGACGATAGCCGCCCAATTTCTTAACCCACGCTGAAAATTTGATGTCTGTGCACTGGGTGTCAACCACTCAATTAGCGGGACCGAAAACCCGGTCTTCTTCCGACGCATTATCTGGACCGGCAGCGGTTTCAGGGGTGTTGCGGCCATCGACATCTTTCCTGGAGCACAGGTCGAATTCAACAATGGCACCGTCGCGCGGAACAGTTCGATATCCACTAGCGGGACGCGGATTTCGATCGCATGCGCCATGCTCGCCCAGTCTGCGTCGCGTAACAATTGGTTGCGCATGTACCAGATTGTTTCCAGCGCTGTGATCTTGAGGTGCGCGTTGGATATGCCGTGGGTTGATTGCTGCAGGCACGACGTCGTCTTCAGTTCTCGCCAGCCCTGGCGAACCATATCGCCATCGAGCACGTCGACCAGTTCCCAGGGCATGAACATGCCGCGTCGCAGCAGGTAGGCGCTTTCGTAGGTGCTACCAAACTCGAAGAGACTGGCATATTTGGGCGAGGTAAACTGCCTTAGAATCGGTGCCGATAGAATACGGAAGCCCTTTCCAATGAAAGGAGCAATTTGGAAAGGGCCAAGAACCTTGGCGGCAATTGGAATCTGACGAAATGAGGGATAGCCCCCGAATAATTCGTCGCCGCCTAGTCCGGACATAGCGACTTTGAGTCCTGCCTCTGCCGCCACTTTGGAAATGAAATAGCTGTTCACGGCGTCGGTGGAAGGTTGGTCCATGGCGTCTAGGAACTGTAGGCGCGCACGGTGGAAGTCTTCCTTTGCTATCCAGCGGGTTTCGTGAATCGAACCGTAATGCTTTGCGACGATTTCGGCTAGCGGCACTTCGTCGTCGCTCGTGCCCCGAAATTCTCTGAATCCCAAAGTGATGGTACGTAGATCGGTATTTTCAGTTTCCGTGGCGAGAGCTGTCAAAGTTGATGAATCTAGCCCCGCGGAAAGAAAGAGGCCGACTGGGACGTCAGCGATCATATGGTGATGCACGCTATCGCGGAGGGCAGCACGCAAGCGCTCGTGCATTTCTTCTCGCGTCACAGAGAGTCGCGTTGCACTCGCAGTCGCAATTTCCTCGGAAACGCTAAAGAATCGCCTTTTTTCCTTTTCACCCCCTGTGCCGATCCATAGGGAGGTTCCCGCCTCAAGTGAACGAATGCCTCTGTAAAGCGTGTAAGGTTCGGGCACGTGGCCCCAGAGAAAGAAGCCGACGTGACCGGCAGGCTCGGGAGCAGTGTCAATTGCGCCCCCCTTCAACAGCGCCTTGACTTGCGAGGCGACACGGATGGTGCTTCCGTCATCGGCATAGTAAAGTGGCTTGATGCCGAAGGGGTCGCGGGCGACGAACACGCCCTTGCGGCGTTGGTCCCAAATGGCGAAGGCGTACATGCCGCGCAATGCGTGCACCATGTCTACCCCACGGTTGGCGTAGAGGTGGAGCAGCACCTCGGTATCGCTGGTGGAGCGGAACGCATACCCCTTGCTTTCGAGCTCTCGTCGTAGTTCACGATAGTTGTAGATCTCGCCGTTGAACGTGATACGGAAATTGGCATCGGCCGTGGCCATAGGCTGCGCGCCCGTCTCGGATAGATCGATGATCGACAGTCGGCGGTGCGCAAGACCGACCCGCCGGTCGGAGGAAACCCACAGGCCGGCGCCGTCGGGGCCACGCTTGATCATGTGCTCGCGGATGCGCAGGAGTTCCTGCTCGTCGACGGGCGCTGCCGATTCGCGGTAGGCGAAGATGCCGGCGATGCCGCACATGCGGTTACGGGGTCACGCCGTTGGAAGCGCGGAAGTAGGCGATGGCCCGGGGCAGTCCATCGTCCAGCGCAACGCGAGGCGTCCAGTCGAGGATGCGTTTCGCTAGGGCGATTTCGGGTTTGCGCTGGGTGGGGTCGTCGGCCGGAAGGGGCTTGAATTCGATCTGCGACTTGGAGTCGGTCAGTGCAACGATCTTGCGCGCGAGCTCCAGGATGGTGAATTCGCCCGGGTTGCCAAGGTTCACCGGGCCGGTGAAATCATCGGTGGAGTTCATCAGCCGCACCAGGCCTTCCACCATGTCGTCCACGTAGCAGAAAGAACGCGTCTGCTTGCCTTCGCCATAGATGGTGATGGGCTCGCCCTGCAAGGCCTGGACGATGAAGTTGGAGACCACGCGTCCGTCGTTGGGGTGCATGCGCGGGCCATAGGTGTTGAAAATGCGGGCCACCTTGATTCTGAGTTTGTATTGGCGGTAGTAGTCGAAGAACAGGGTCTCGGCGCAACGCTTGCCTTCGTCGTAGCAGGAGCGGGTTCCGATGGGATTTACATTGCCCCAGTAGTCTTCTGTCTGGGGGTGGACTTTCGGGTCGCCGTAGACTTCGCTGGTGGAGGCTTGCAGGATCTTTGCCTTCACGCGCTTCGCCAAGCCGAGCATGTTGATGGCGCCG
>Ga0209514_10002388_pt1 | contig 29167 bp, 41 predicted proteins | sample Subgrocontami58m_FD_187452 | JGI IMG/M metagenome (GOLD analysis project Ga0209514, IMG submission 187452) | Subsurface groundwater microbial communities from S. Glens Falls, New York, USA - GMW37 contaminated, 5.8 m (SPAdes) (version 3) | ecosystem: Environmental > Aquatic > Deep subsurface >...
CGATAGGATTTTTAGGCCCAGAAAACCCGAGGTTTTCCAGGAGACTAAAATTGCCGGATTAAAAATTTGCGATAAATACTCTGTGCTCTTGGCACAGAGATAGCAAATTTAGGCAATTTTTTTATTTATAATCCTAAAAGTTCAACATTCATTGAATTGAGAATTTGTTCTACTTTCTTTTTTGTTAAATTTTGATTTTCTGCTGTCTTCTCGAGCCTTTTGGTGTTCTTTAGACTTTCTAAGGCAAGTTCATTTAATTCTGAAACTAAAGCGGCTTTTTCTAAATTTACAGATTCAATTAAGCTATCTTTTGAATTTAGAACTTGCTCTATATTTTGAAGCTCACCAGTTATTTCTTTAATTTGGCTGCTTATGGCTTCTTTTTTCGATTCATCTAAAATAGAGAGAAAGCTTTCATTATCCTCATTTTTGCTTTTATCAAAAATAACCCTAAAATCACTTTCGTATCTCTTTATTACCCTCATCTTTTTTTCATTGCTATGATAACTCGCTTCAAGAGATTTAAAATCGATAAATGCTTTTAATTCTGCAATTTTTTTTTCTATTTGTTTTTTCTTCAAAGAGGCTTCCTTGCGGATTTCTTTTTCCTGAATATATTCTGAAGAGACTTTTCCTTTTTCCAGTCTCTGCTCTATCTCTTTTTCTTTTAACTCAAGCTCGTTTTTCTTGAATTCTAAAATTTGCACGGCTTGCAAAATATCCTGTTTTTCATCAGCTAAAGCTTGCAGTTCTGAAATATCACAGTCTATATTCTTCATAGACTGAAGACGGAATATTATTGATTTATGATTTTCAAACAGAGAGTTTAGATTCTTAAAAAAACCTGAAAGGCTTTTCCGCACCGCCGCCATCTCTTTTCCTATTAATATTGTTGTTCTTTCGAATGGAACCTTTGATTTTTTTTCAAATCCAAGAATGGCTTCATTCAGCTGCACCATGAAACTTTCCAGATTCTTTTCCTTCTCAGAATTCCTTAGCTCTCCTAATTCTTGGATGAATATATCCAAAAGCGCCTGATATCTTATCTGGTTTTCTATAACCACATTTTTCAGCTTTTCATGCTCTCGTTTTTCACCGATATCTATTGCCTGAATCGCTTCTTTTTTTTCTTTAAGCTCGAGAATTAAACTGAAAATTATATTCTTTAGATTAGTTACCGCCTTCTTTTCCAGTATCTGCTCTACCTCTCTTTTTTTGATAATCCAAGAAGGAATGTCCTGAAAATCTAACTTTTCTGTTGCTTTTTCCGATATTCTATCTTTTGGCTTAAAAAAATCAAATATTCCCATTTGTGAATTATATACTTGTCGTATAAAAAGGTATCTTCGAACAGATATTTGGGGGGTCAAGAGTAGAAGAAGCCAGAGAGATTATACGTGGGTTTTCTGGCTTCCTTAAAAATTTCTATTTTTAGAACAGTCCCTACTCTGATATCAAGCTTAGCAAAATCTTCATAAGTTATAGATATAGACAACTGCATAGCTTGTAGCTCAATATTAATGCAGTTCTCTATCTGTCCAACTGCGAAATAGTGTAACAAAACCAACGCAGTTGTCCATATCATAAAAGTATAGAAGGAAGGAAATATCAAAAACTATAGTAAATGAAATTAATTTTCGGATATTTTAATTTCATTTCCTAAATACCAAGGAAAAATATTTGTACGGAAATTAATTTCCATTGGTATAACTAAGGGGCTCTTTAAATCGACTATAGAGGGTTTTTAAACAAGATTTTTTTAGATAGTAGATAATGGAAAACGATGAAAAAAATAAAAAATATATCTTTATTGGAAAAACCTTGTTTTTTCCAAAGGAAAAACTTCTTGTTGTGGGGGATTTGCATTTAGGTTATGAAGAATATTTAAGAACCCGTGGATTAGATGTTCCAATTCAGCAATTTGAAGAGATTGCTGAAGAGCTCGGAAAAATTATGGACTATATCAAATCAGTTTATGGAAAGATTGAAATGATTATTTTTCTTGGAGACATAAAGCATCATTTCGGATATATTGCAAACGAAAAGGGAGAAATAAAGAAACTGTTTTCGTTTCTAAGGAAAAGGGGTTTTGAGGAGAATAGGATTATATTTATAAGAGGGAACCATGAAAAAAACGATAAAAATGGAAAATATCAAGATTACTATATTGTTAAAGATATTATTTTCATTCATGGATATATGGAATTTATAGAGATTTATGAAAAAAATATTAACTTAGTTGTCATGGGGCATATTCACCCTGCAATTACCTTACAAGACAAAATGAAAATAAGAACTGAGAAATATAAATGTTTTTTAGAGGGGAGATATAAGAAAAAGGATTTTGTTATCTTGCCAAGTTTCATTTCTGCCACTGAAGGGGTTTCTGCTTCCGAATTGAATGATGAAAAGGGCTATGATTTTTCGATTATTCCTAATAAAGAGCTGGAAAATTTTGAGGTTTATGTTGTTTCGGAAATTGGAGAAAAGGCGTTGAATTTCGGAAAATTAAAGAAACTTATAGATTCGGTTTGTCTGTAAAATTTTTTCATAGTTATAGACAATTTGGATAATTGTGTTGATATAAAATCCAAATTGTCTATCTACACAATTCTAAAAGAAGTAACTTAATCAACCGAATTGTGTATAATCAGCTTTCAGTCTGGCTTTAATGCGTTCAATCAAAGAGAGTTTAGAATCTCGTCGGTTATTGGAAGCGTGATCTGGTTCAGACTGTAGAGGCTGCTTATCTTTTGTTTTATATCTTTCCCCATAAAGTGCAGGGTTTCCAAGGTACTCGGCGCATACCTCGTACGAGGAAAAACGTTTGCCAAACCAGTTTGTGGAGTAGTCATCGCAAATACACGCTCCTTTGCCAAAAAAACCAGATTTGCCTTCTTGCTTGCAGATATTGCAGGGCATTGTTATTGCACAAATAAAACAGAGAATTTAAGCTTTTATATACTGAAGAGAGAACTTAAGGAGCCCTAGTTCGGCAGACTTAAAAACCTGAGAGTTCAAATAACTGGAAGGTGAATCAATGAGCTATTATAATCTTGGGATGGTTATTGCAGTTTTTCTTATTGCAGTCGCGACTATTTTGATGACTTATCTTAAGAAGGATTTTACGAGAAAAATTGTGAAAAGAGAAGATGTTCTTCTAGGAAGTATTGTGCTTCTAGCACTTTGGTATATGGATATCCTTGTTTTGGGTATGAGCGGCGGCGGAATCAAAACAACAAGCGGATTAATATCTGTAGCAGGGTCTCAGACATATGCCATCCTTTTATTTGGAATAGGTGCGCTTGGTATGATTATTATAGATGTTTGGTGGTGTTTTGAGAATGAAAAAATAACTAAAGACAAAAAGCTTAGAAATTGGAATAGATTTTTCCTTTCGATTTTAACTTTTGGCATTATCCTATTTATGATTGCAGCATTATCTCTTAGCTTCAGAGGGCCAGGAATCCTAATCTGGAATCAATTCACGCCCTTTAGTTTGTATCACTTCTCATTATCTTTTATTATAATTCCGACTATTGTAATGATGCTTGAAGAAAAGAGGTAAGGCTTAAAAATGCATAAAAGCGACAGAGAATAGTAAAGAGGATTCGGCATCCAGAAGCGGTTATTTCTGAGAAACAAGTTAATACCCCTCAGGCAACTCTAACTACTAAAGTCTTTTCCCATCCAATAATCCTCTTCTTTCTTATATGCTCTGAAAAGAACATCAAAAAAACAATGGGGCACCCCACTTAAAAGTGGGGGTTTGTAAAGCCCCTTGTTTTTAGGATAATCCAAAACTTAAAACAGTAAAGAGTAAAGCTACGACCACATTCTTTAGAATGTGGTTTTAAGTTTATGGACATAAGCAACCCCTTTCCATTAATTGTGCTAAATACTTCCTCGATGGATAAATCGCCTAAATCCTAAAGCTCGTAATTCTTATTTGTAAAGGTATTATCAGACAGGTAGACTTTTCCTTTAGCGTATATTTTACCTCTCGTCTTTGTAGAATACTTTGAAACTTTTCCTAATTTCAGCAGCTCTAGCTTATCATACTTGAATGACCGCATAATATATCTTGAGTTCATATAATCTTAAATGTTGTGGCTACACAATTTCATATACTTTATATACTAATAATTACACTCTCGCCTTCTTTAATCTTCTAAGCTCATAAAGTGCCGCGCGGCTATTTGCAGGATTTTTCTTTCCTAAAATTAATCCATCTCCGCGAAGAATATCTTTTTTTATAACGAGAAGCAGCAAAACTCCTAGCAAACCGATTATAGTTACGCCAATAAAAGCAGAATCAAAGCCAAACTTAGTTACAGCAGCCCCGCCAATAACTCCTGCTATTCCTGGCCCCAAGCCTACTGCAACAGCATCAAATCCCCATTCAGTAGACTCTTTCCCCTTGTCCATGTGCCTCGAGAAAAGCGTTGTCCAGCCTCCAGAAGACATAGCAAGCGATGCTCCTAAAATTGCCTGTAATAAATAAATATCCATAGGTGAATCAGAATAGAGATAACCAATAGGAACAACTGCAGCAATCAATAATCCCCAGAACATTAAATGAAACGCAATTTTCTGTCCTTTATCTCCAATAACTCCAAATGGAACTCTTAAAAGCGAACGAACAATAAGATGTATTCCTGCAGCCATGCCGACAACAAAAGCCGATCCCCCCACAATAGAATCCACGAGGAATATCGCGAATATTGGAGAAATTAATCCCCAACCGCTGTAAAAAACCATGTCAGATAAAATCAAATACAAGATTATTCTATTAAGTTTAAGGTTCATTTTTCGTTATTTTTTTGTTTAATTTTTCCGATAATCCAGCCGATAAATGCACCGAGAGGAATTATAATAAAATAATCGAGAAATAGATCAAATGCTGGAGAGATCATGTTGGAGATACCTCCAAAATGAAAATCAGGTATCGTGAAACGAAGAATTAAAATTGGCAATACAAGCATTACGAAAATAATAGCAAAAACAATTAGCAGAGATGCTAAAGCTCCATAAAACATCCACCTTTTACTTGGTTTTAGTTCTTTACTTGATTTTAGTTCTTCATTTGGTGCAGGTTGAATTAGCCAGCCAATAAAGAGCCCAAGTAAAGCATAGAATAAGACTAAATAGATTTGTCCTAAAATCGTCGGCGCAACGATCATTACTACTGGATAAAAAAAGGTTGTATCTCGAGCTCCTCCTAAACCCACCAATACAAAGTAAGGAACTAAGCTTAGAATTATATAAGGCAGAATAGTAATAATCCCTAAGGGCGTATTAAAAGTAACAAGCGCACAGATCACATCAATTATTCCAATAACTCCTCCAATCACTCCCCCCCTAAGCCAATATGGCCAATCTTTCCACTTATTCATTCATTCTCCTCCTTCTTTTCAGGCACCAACGCTATAAAAGAGTATCCATTAAATTTTGCGAGCTTCTTGACGTCTTCAAGCTTAACTTTACTTATTTTTTCTTCATACTCATAGCTTCTTGCAGCATTACCCCATATTTCATTATAAAGTAAGTCTATCATCTGCCCCTGCGAATCCTCTTTCGAAATCTTGCTGTTACCCACAAGCTGTTCCTTAACCTGCCCAAGCTCTTTCTCCCCTAAACTCTTCAATTTTTCAAATTCTTCGATGATTAATTTTCTTATTTTTTCAACATTCCCAGTAGATGTTCCGACAAAAATAGCGTTATAGCCAAATCTTTTTCCTCCAGAATATCCTCCTTTAACCGCATATGCAAGATTTCTTTTTTCTCTTATCTCCTGAAATAGCCTCGAGCTCATACCTCCAACCATCAAGCACGACAAAACCTGCGCAGTATAACTCCCATTTTCAGTCGCCCTTGGAGTGTGATATGCGAAAACCAAGTTAGCCTGGTCTATTCCCTCTTTTTTCTCAATTTTTTCTGCATTTTTAAGCACAATTTTTGGCTCTTCGATTCTAAATAAGGATTTTTTGAATTTTTTCTCGCAAAACTCGCATAATTTGCTAAAATCACAATCTCCAACCACGCACAGAACCATATTTCGGCTTCCATAAACTTTCTTAAACTTTTCCACTATCTTCTTTCTATCAATAGAATTCATAGATTTTTCTGTGCCGATTAAGTCCATACTTAAATTTCCTGAATAAAGCAAATTCTGAATTTTATCATTAACATAAACGCTGGGCATATCTTTTCTCATTTTCATCTCCTCAAAAATAACCAGTCTTTCTTTGTTCATTTCTTTTTCATCAAAAAGCGGATTTAGAATCATGTCACTCAGAACGTCCAAAGCAATATCAATATGCTTGCTAGGCATTTTACACCAAAAGGCAGTAATTTCCTCTTCAGTAAAACCATTGAGTATGCCTCCATTTTTCTCTATATCTTCAGATATTTGCTTGGCTGTTCTATTCCGAGTTCCCTTATAAAGCATGTGTTCAATAAAATGAGATATTCCTTTCTCAGATTCATTTTCATGCACTCCCCCATGCCTTGCCGCAAAAGCAACGCTTACCACTCCTGAACCTTCTCTTTTCTCGAAGACAACAGTCATGCCATTTTCGAGTATTTTCCTAAAGAATTTTGGTTTTTTAGTGATTTTCTCCTTTTTATTCATTCTATTTTTACTCTTTCTCCTCTAAGTAGTCAAAACAAAGATATTTAAATAACTTTCTCCTTGCTAATATAGCAAAAAAAGGAGGTTAAAAATGGCAAAAATAAGCGCGTGGATTATAACTATAATCGGCATATTGCTTGTTCTACCTTTAGTAAGCGTAGACATTGGAGCAACAGTAAACAGCTGGTTAATTGCTCTGCTAGTCTTAGCATTAGGTATAACTAAGCTCATAAGAAATTACAAAAAATAATTTCTAACTTTTATTTATTTTTTATTTAACTTAATTCGCCGCGAATTTTTTATATTTTCTGAAGAAATTTTAGAGTATATTCTATATATTGACCATGCTTTTAAGTAGCTATTCTATTTATAGCAAATAACTTTAATTTTCGTATTGTTTTAGTTATTTGCTAGATCAGAAATAATGAATATTTCAAATTACGAACACAAAATTTCCAAAGAAATTATTTTTTTAGATTGTTTAGAAATTTTGATTTAACAGTAAAATACAAGGGGGCAGGTGGTAGAAGACTAAGTTAGAAAATTCTTTTTGTCTTTACTATAATTTAGAAAAATTCTCAATAAGAGCCTTTTGTCTAACTTCTGGATGAAATAAAACCCCATAAATCTCTTTTTCTTTGTGTTTTATTGCTTGACTGACTTCAGAGCTTACAGTATACTCTTCAAAGTGCATCGGCGTATAAATAAAATTATTATGCAAATGATAAACTTCTTGTTCTTCGAATAGGCCTAAAAATTTTTTATCGAATCTCTCCTTGAAATAACCAATTTCGGTTTTCTTTCCTGCATTTGCTCCAAAAACAGCTCCAATAATCTGCATCCCCCCGCAAATTCCCAGCAGCGGCTTTTCAAAACTTTTTATCCATGAAAATCGTGTTCGAGCATTTTCGATAAATTCATTATCCTTCAAGGATGTTCCACAAATAATAACATTCTCACACTTCTCCAAATCAAGGTTCTGAACTTCCTTATAACCTTTAATAAAATATGCCACTTTTGCTTTTTTTAAAATATCCTCAATAGGTTTGACAAATTCCAGATAGTGCAATTTTTCCTTACAAATGTTTATTAAAAGTATCATTCTAACAGTTACTCGAACACACCCCTCCATGCATTTCCTTCGCCAATAACATCCCTAACTTCAATTTCAAGCTTTTTTTTGAAAAGCGGGCAATTAATAACAAGACTCTCGAATTCCCCACCCTCGCCAGCAGGATTTATTTTATGTTTCTCAGAAAGCTCTTTAATCTTTTTAATAAACTTATTATCAATTTTTCTTCCGATCCACTTAGCATCCAAAGGATAAGCAGCCACGCCAGAAATTATTGCTTCAAACTTATTCTTTACTAACTCTTCAAGCAATTCTATTTGATTCTTCTGCCAGAGTGGATTAAAGCATTCTATTCCCAACTTATTGCATATCTGCTGAATTCTTGTAGCCTGATAAACACTTTCTACTGCTCCTGTAACAACTCCTTCAATCGCATGCTTCCTGATAGCTTTCTTTATAGCATGCTCCAAATCTACAAGCTCGTACTCTTTTTCGCCAACAGTTTCTTCTTTTACAAGAGGAATTCCCATCAATATTGCTTGTTTTTCAACCAGTTCTATTCCTGGAGTATGAAACATAAAACTATCTTTATTTTCTGAATAAATCGTAATCAGGCATTCAAGTTTATAGCCCATTTTCTTTGCTAGCCAAGCTGCATATGTCGAATCTTTTCCACCTGAAAATAATACGCCGAGTCTCATAAAGAATTTAGATTTTTAATGTTATTAAAGCTTATCGATTCCAAATTTTGTTTACGCAGTTTTCAAGTTTCATAAACTTTATTTTAGTAATCCCCATCAATGTCCTAAAATTCAACATGACAAGGCTGCTTTGTTTTCTCACGAAATAGGTCTAAACTTCGAATCAGATTTAGGGAATTATCAATATTTTTCCGATTATGCGAAGCAGTCTCTAAAGGCGAGCCGAGCTAGCGGGCGAAGCGAGCATCACAACCTTTTAAAATTCGTTCTAACTCTTATATTTATGCCAGTAAATGCAAGTTATGAATTCGCGAACGCTGAGAAAAAATTCTTTGCGGCGCAGACAGATGAAGAAAAGCTCGAAGGCTTAGAAGAAATGATTAGAACCGTCCCAAAACATAAAAGTTCTGAAAACATAGTTGCAAATCTCCGCACTCGCTACGCAAAGCTAAAAGATAAAATCGAAAAAATCCGTCTTCAAAAAAAAGGAAAAGGTGGAGTTAAATTCTCCATTAAAAAAGGTGAAATGCAAGTTACTTTAGTAGGATTAACAAATTCGGGAAAATCTGCTATTTTAAAACTTCTTAGTAACGCTAATCCGCATATTGCTCCTTACCCATTCACAACCCAAACTCCAGAAGTAGGCATTCTCTACTATGAAAACTGCCAAATTCAAATTATAGATCTTCCGAGCATTGGCGCAGATACTTTTGACACAGGAATAATAAACACTGCGGATACTGTTCTTGAGGTTGTTGAAAAGATTTCAGATATTCCAGAAGTTGAAAAAACCCTCCAGAAATTTAAGGGCAGGAAAATAGTGGTTTTCAATAAAATCGACAAGCTAGATTATGACATTAAAAGAAAAACCTTCGAAACCCTTCGCTCTAAAAAATATAATTTTACGATGTTGTCAGCCAAAACAGGAGAAGGAATAGTAGAACTAAAAGAAAAAATCTTCAAATCATTCGACAAAATCCGAGTCTATACAAAACAGCCAGGAAAATCCGAGCATGATAACGAACCCGTTATAATGCCCCCAAACTCAACAGTTGAGCAGGTTGCAAGAATAATCTTTAAAGGCAGAACAGATTTAATCAAAAGAACGAGAATTTGGGGCCCCTCCAGCAAATTTAGCGGACAGGAAGTAGGCATTAAGCATGTTCTAAAAGATAAAGATGTTCTGGAATTCTCTACGAGATAAATATATATTTTCAAATATAAAAGTTAATATAACGGCTCTAACTTAGTTTTTAAGATGGAAGAATATACAAAGAAAATACTGAGCTTCTTAGCATCAGCTTTATTTTCATATCTATTAGCCAACTTGGGAACGTTTATTCTTTGGAAATTCCCAGAGAATTCAATTATTGGTTTAATAGCCATTTTAATTTCATTTTCATTTCTCTATATTGCCTATTTTGCTCTGCAAATCGGAAGTCACCAAGAAAAGATTCAAAACATTGAAAAATGGATAGAAAATAATGAACAAACTTTATATACTCTCAAGGACATAGTTATACTAAAGAAGATTAGTGAGATAAAATGAATAAAAAAGGATTTAGTTCAAATAATGTTTTAGAATGGATTAAAATAGCAATACTAATAATCGTAGGAATAATAATTATAAAATCATTAATTTCGGTTGGTTTTTAAATTAATTTTTTCGAGTGTTCAGTATCTCATCGTCTCTCCACATTCCCGCACTTCAAACACGTGAAGAGCGTCACACTTTTTTCATTTCCAAGGATTTCTCCGAGTTCTCGGGCTTCTGATTTGTCAAATCCGCATTTCTTACAAAAAAAATTAAAACCCTCGCCAAGATTATTTTCAGAAACACCTGCTCCCTTCTTTGCATCTTTATTTTCAACTTTCTCCTCACCTTCAACAATTATTCCAGAAGTTCTGATAAAACCGCAGGAACACTTTCCAACTGGTTTGCCTTTCCATTCTCCCAGCACAAGAATATTTTTGCACATTGGACAAAATTCTAGCATTTTAATTTTAAAGAAGTTCTAGTCCCTTTATCTCTAACTTTCTATATTCTCTACCCAAAATTCTTTTAAATTCTTTCCGCAAAGCAGAGAATTGTAAATTTGAAAAAGACAGTATTAACTTTGCATCTCCTTGTCCATAATCTCTAACGTTTCTATAAACTGAAGGGATATTGCCTCCTTCAGAAGACCTAAAGGGAAGATTCGTCACAATAAAATCGCTAAGATTTTGTGTTTCTAAAAAATAAGCTATATCCTGATTCATTACCTGTACATCTGAGAAAAGTCTTCTATTAATTCTATTAAATTCTCCACTATCGGCTTCCCACTCGAAATATCTTTCAAACTTATTTGAATCAACAATTTTCAGCCCCCTACAGTTCTTCAAACTAGGATAAAAAGCTTGATAGACAATTAGCGTATTCTTTAATGTCATAAATTTTGAAGGATATTCGGCTATAAAAAGATTTAGATAATCAAATTATTCTTTCAACTCACTTAACAAACTTCCCACTCCCAGAAGTTTTTCATATAATTGTTATATCTGATTGCATCAATTTTTTCTGCACACCTCAAATATTCTTTGTAATTATCTTGTTGCAAAAAATAAGCCAACTGCGCAGCAACGATAGTATTATCGAATGTTTTTTTTAATTTAATAGACCTATTGAAATTTTCCATAGCCATTTTTTCATTAGTATTAAATAAAAGTAAGCCAAGAAGATAATAAGCCTCCCAATGATTGGGCCATTTTTCAATAATTTTAGTGATTAATTGAAAAGACTTTTTTTCTCTGTCAAGACATTGAAAAGAGCCAGCTTTAATGAGCATTGCATCTCTATTTTCCGGATTATTCTTAAGGATATGATTGCATATTCTAATAACTTTTTCTTCTTCACAACTATAATTATGGTAGTATCTTGCCTCATCCAATAATTCTAAAATTTCCTTTTCATTTTTGTTATTTATCAAAACTTTTCTTCTCATTTGCTAATTAAAGTTTAAAGTGTTTATTAAATATCTCATCAGTCTTGATTTTATTACCTGCTGTTTCCTTCTCCAATAAGGCATATCTTTTTTTAATCTCGCTTAACAGCCGCTTTATACTTTCCAAATCATTATCAAATTCGTGCTCAATTCCCTTCGAATCGCAAAATCTCACTTGTTCATAATAAATGCATGAATAAAGCCCTCCTCCGCCAAAATCAAGATTAAGAGATTCTGGACCTGCAGAATCTATTCCTTCTTCTTCAATACAGCCCAGTCCGGTCCTAAAGATTATCGTTTTCATCAATTCATGAAGCTCCGTTTTTAAATTATAAATTTTACGATATTTTTTTTCAAGATTATCCATTTTACAAAGTATCAACATCCCACTGAACAACCATGGGGTCAAAATCAAAATTATCGATCTTTTTAGAAATTATTTCTTTAATTTTCTCGTAATATCTTTTAGCTGGAGCCGATTCGCCCACAATAACTTGAAAGTTTTTTATTGCTTCAGTATAGTTCTTCTGTTTTGCATTTAAAACCCCCCTTAAAAATATCATTTGCATTTCATCATTACTAAAATGCCTGATAAGTTCCTCTGCTTCAAGATATCTTCCAGCATCGATAAAAATAGCAATAATTCTAGTAATATCTCTAAAAAAAGGATTTTTTATCTCCTTCATAATATGTTTAACATAATAATCCGCTTTATCCTTTTCTCCTAGTTTCCAATAGGCATAAAAAAGGTTTGTGAGAGACAAAAAGTCAGCCCCATCCAATTGATGTGCCTTCTCAAAATAAGGTATGGACTCTTTTATCTTCCCTTCATTCAAATAACAAAGCCCAATATTTTCTATAGAAGCAGCATGATTAGGATTCTTTTTCAATATTTCTTCATATAATAAAATTGCCTCTTCATAATTATCTGAATATAAATAATTTCTAGCTTTTAGAAATTTATCATGCAGAACAAAATCTTCTTCAAGGGTAAGAAAACTTTTATCTTCACCTTTTTTCCTAAATTCTTTTTCTAATTTGATCATCCTATTAGCCATCTTAACTATTTCTTTCGGGGGATGATATTTTAAACATTCTCTCAGATAAGCAAATCCATCATTTAATCTTCCCATACAAATCATTGAATAACCCAGATTGTAAATTATTGCTGAATCATGAGGATTAATTTCTTTTGCCATTAAAAAAACCTTTACTGCATCTAAAAAATGCCCTATTTTAATATAACAATCACCTAAAAGTATCATTAAATCGGTATCTATTTTTCTATTTCCGCTTAAAGATTCTAACAGATTAATTACTTCTGCATATCTTTTTTGATAATGCAAATCATATGCAATGTCATATATATCTTTCATTTTATAAAAAATTTATGCGATTACTAATTCCCGTACGCCGCCTTATGCAGCTCATGTATCTTTTTATCTTCTCTAAAGATTTTAAGAATATTATTAATTTCTTTAGTTACTCCACTCTTCAGATCCATAGGATGAAGTTTTTTCTCGATAAAATCTTTCTCTACTTCTGCATAATTGTTGTAACTAACATTTCCTCCGAACTTCGCAGGCCTTTCAATTGAAAACTTTTCGCCTTTTTGAGATTTTAAAACAAAAATTAAATATTGCAGCAAAGCCATAATTCCATTATTGGGATCGCCTTCTGCGCACTCTGCTTTATTTATTTTATTCTTAACTATTTCTTCATCATTCAATAAATCTATTTTGCTGTTTTCTACACTAGAACTCATTTTTACTCCGACCAATCCACGAATCATCGGATTTATCAGTTCAAATCTTTTCCCATACCCTAATTTAGGCAAGTATTCTCTAGCATAGACCATTATCTTTCTCTGGTCCATTCCACCAAACTGACAATCAACTTTCAAATATTCTTCATCCAGTGCTTGCATCAAAGGATAAATTACTCCAGAAAGTTTAGGGTTATCTCCTGTTTTAACTACTTCTGCAGCAGCATGTTTAGCTTCAGCAATTGTCGTCATAGTACTTAATTTTAACATATCATGAAAATACTCAGGTTTTAGCTGAAAACTGCTTCCCTTAACAAACTCTAATTTCGAAACATCAACTCCGATTGTCTTAAGCAATAATAATATAGCCGCCTGATAATAAGCTGTTCTTTTTTCAAGAATTTCCCAGCCAACACCATCAAGCGCAGCATGCAAATCAGCATTAAGAATTTTAACTTTCAATCCTGCTCTTAAAAAATCAGCAATCTTCATCATAGGAAAAAAATAGGCTATAGAAATGCTTCCTGTTGGCATTGTCCCCCAATAAACAGTAATTTCTTTTCCGCTCTGCAATTTTTCAACAAGCTCTTCTTCGCCAATAACTTCTTGTAGATTTCTTTTAATCAATTCGAGTTTATCTTCCCAGCCTTTTACGCTTTTTGTCGCTTTCTTTTCAACCTGCCCTTCTTTTTTAACATCTTTCTTTGTTTCGTTAACTTCCCTTATAGGTTTCACTATTTCCGTTTCAAGTTTCTTCAGTTCTTTACCCAAATCTGCTTTAGCTTCTTTTTTTGCCATGTTTTTTTGTGCTATCCTTTATTTTACAAAAATCAAAAAGCTTGAATAGGCAAACCGAAGGTTTTAGGGCTTTTTGATAAAGTTATTTATATCCACTAAAGAACAATAATCCTTAATAAACCTTGCTCTGTCTTTAATTACAAGTTAAGACTTAAACCTAACAAGTTCACAAGTCTAGTCCCTAGAAAAATGAGTGGGCTTGCAAGAAGAATAAAAAAATTGCCTAAATTTGCTATCTCTGTGCCAAGAGCACAGAGTATTTATCGCAAATTTTTAATCCGGCAATTTTAGTCTCCTGGAAAACCTCGGGTTTTCTGGGCCTAAAAATCCTATCGGATTTTTCGGTTTAAAATTGGACGGGTGCCAAGAGCACGGGGTATTAAACCCAATTTTAAAATAAAATTCTGCCACTAATTAAGCGCCAAATTACAAGAAGCCAAATCGTTTCAGATTATTAAACCTTAATAATTTTTATCAAAAAAACAATGGGGCACCCCCACTTAAAAGTGGGGGTTTGTAAAGCCCCTTGTTTTTTGGATGAAGGAAATTTCACTGAAATTTCCTGCCCTGAAAATTTAGCAATTTTCAGTGATCCAAAACTTAAACCAGTCCCAGGCTACGTCCACACCATAAATGGTGTGGTTTAAGTTTATGGACATTAAAAATGAGCGGTAGCCAAATTTTATCTATGCTGTTCGCTCGAATGATATCTATGCTCTATTTCAGTAATTAATTTGTCAAAAACCTGATGAACAACCTTGTTAAAATCCCAGCCCTCTGCGCTGGCCTCAAAAGTCTGGGTTTCTCCGCTAAGATCAGCTTTAATAGAATACTTTTTGCTTTTTGTCTTATTCTCAGGATTCTTGTTATAAGACTTAATCGTAAGCTTCAAAGAAAATTCACTTTTTGTTTTCCACTTAATCTTATCCTTATAGCCATCTATTTCTTTGTTAAGTTCATTTTTCTCTGCTTCACTCAAACTTTCAAAACCCTTTATTTCTATGTCTTTCATCTTTTTATCCTCAAATTCGAATAAAGAAATTAAGTTTAAATACTTTCCTTACTCACATAAAACATCAATAAAATGATATTAAAACTATTCGGTATAGCTGACTTGATGGTTGCTCTGGCTTTTCTTATTAATCGCTGGTTCGATAAACCATCAACAAACTGGTTCCCGGACAAGATTCTGCTGGTTTTAGCGATAATCCTCATTATAAAAGGGGTATTTTTCTTAATGACTGCAGACTTTGCGAGCGCGATAGATATCATTTCTGGAATAATAATAGTTCTTTCAATTTACATAACTATCCCACTTATTCTAGCAGCAATAGTTTTTATATTTTTAATTCAGAAAGCTGCTTTCAGCCTAATTTCATGAAATTTTCTTAAATTTCATCCTGAATATCAGCATCCCTACAGCAGCAGTCAAAGCCAGGATAAATCCATAAATAAACGTATAAGAGTTATTAACATCAAACAGCAATCCTGCAATAACTCCTGCAGCAATAGCAGATACACCTATGCATGTTTGAAATGCGCCTATTGCAGTAGCCCTATATCTTTCCTCAGAGATATCTGAAACAAAAGCCCTCTGATTTCCAACAATCATAGCATTAGAAAGACCATAGAAGATAAATAATAAAATAAAAGCGGGCAAAGAATCAAAAAGCAAAAATCCAAGGCAAACTAAAGAGAATAAAAAATATCCTCCGGCAATAATTCTTCTTCTGCCAACTTCATCTGACAAGCTTCCAAATGGAATTGCAAAGCCAGCATAGAAAATATTAAAGAAAACGTAAAGCATAATGGGAATAACAAATGTGCTTCCAGAAAACAAACTAAAAGCCTTCATAACAAAAAACATATAGCTGAAATTAGCCAGCGCAAATATCACTGATATGAAAATAAAAAACTTTAGCTGTCCTGAAAGTTGCTTTAGGCTAGAAAAGAAAAACATGCGCTTTTTATTCTCGCCATTTTTATTGTCAACATTTTTCAGAAAATAAATAGGGATAAGAGAAGTAAACCCTATAATTGCTGCTGCAAGTATAAGCGGCTTAAAATGCAATCCAAAATAGAATACAACTATTAAAAGGACAATCGACCCAAGTATAGCCCCTGTTACATCAAAAGCTCTTTGAATCCCGAATCCTCTGCCTTTTTCCGCAGGCATAGACTGAGAGATTAAGGCGTCTCGAGGAGCCTCTCTTATGCCTTTTCCAAGCTTGTTTAAGCCCATAAACGCCATTATCCAAATCCAAGTGTTAGCAAAAAACAGCATAAGCTTAAAAAATTCTGCAATAAAATAACCCCAGAAAATATATCGCTTTCTATTTCCTGATTTATCTGATAAATAACCAAAAAATACTTTAAGCAGATTAGGCAGTCCGTCCATTAAACCTCCTATTAGCCCAATAACTAAACCAGAGCCCCCAAGTGAAGCGATAAGCAGAGGAAGGATAGGTAGCACCATCTCACTGCTGAAATCATTAAGCAAACTTACAAGACCTAAAAGAATAACATTATAACTGACTGCTGCTGAAAATTTCCTCTTTTTTGCGCTCATATAATCCTGAATTAAAAGAGATATTTAAATTATTCGCCCTTCAAAAAAATTCTACTTCTCAAGCTCTTCAATTAATTGCTCAACCTCAATATTCTTTATATCATTCACAAAAATTTCAAGATTTTCAGAAAGCTTGCTCTTTCTTGCATAGCCCTCCACTATAACTTCGCTGCCAAGCAACTCTATTCTCTTAGGCATAAAACTTTCAGCACTCTCTAATTCAGCCTCAGAAGCAATTTTTTTAATTTGTTCTGAAAACAGAACAGCCCTCATGTTTCCGCTTCCATCATCAAGTATTAAAGTTAAAATTGCGTTTCTTTTTGGAACAACCACGCCATGCAATTCGCAAGAATTTGTTTCAGAGACTCTCTTTTTGCATTCAGGACAGACATTATAAAAAGTGGGTCCGAAAATCTGCACAATAAACGCTCTCGAAGAAAGATTATCATTAGGCTGTATATTTCCTATCTCCTTTTTCTGCACAACAGATTTTGTTTGAACCTCTCCTAGCGAAACATTGCTCAGCTTTAAATCTCCAAAGCCCCCTAAGTGAAATTCAGAGTTTCTTATATCGCCGTTGGAAATTTCAATTGTATCTCCTTCTTTTATGATTCCATTTTCTATAAGCGCTATGTGATTCGTGTCCCAAAGCACCACTCTTATATTACTAGTATCATCTGCAAGTAAAAAACTTCCGATTTTTCCACTTCGTCCATTTTTACTGTATTCTGCAACGCGATTCATTTTTATTATTTTCCCAATGAGATTTATTTTTTTCATTCCCGAAAGCAAGCCTGAAATTTTCATTGTCTGTTTATCAAATGATATTCCAAGTTCAGAAGCAATTATTTGAGCAGCTCCTTCTTTTGAAATAAGCCCAGAAAGCTTAGCTCTTTTAGCCCCTATCTTTCGTTCAATTTCCTCAACAGGAAGCTTTGAACTTTCAGAAATAAGTTTTATAATCTGTTCATAGTTTCCTTGAATCATTCTTTTCACCTATTTTTACTTTTATTCCCTTTTTTATAAATTAAATCTCCCTTAGTTTTCTCTTTCGGGCGATTTCTCTTTTTCTAAAAGAGAAAGTCCTTTTTAAAGACTATTGTTCTCAAAAACTATTTTCAAAATTCTTGTTCGAAAAACATATCTTTATAAATCCTCAAACATAAGGGAAATTGTTAGCAAGAAACCGTAGGTGTCTTACAAATGGGATTTACAGCAGTACAAATGAAACTTATGCCAGATTCTCCTAGTGCAGACCTCGAAGCAATAGAAAAAAAAGCAGAAGAAATCATCACTTCAATGCATAAAACTATTATAAAAGTAGAAGAACAGCCAATAGCGTTCGGCTTAAAAGCAATAATTCTCAGTTTTGCCTGGAATGACGAAATAGACACAGAAAAGCTCGAAGCAGAGCTCCAGAAGATTGAGCACGTATCCAGCGTCGAGATTCTTGATGTAAGAAAAGCATTCGGATAAAATTTGAAAATAAAAAATCCCAATCACAGCAAGCTGTGAGGTATTTTTTAAGCCTCCAAATGGGAACGAACGACGAATATCGTAGCAAGCTACGGGGTATTAAACCCATTTGGAGCAATAAAACTTCTTCAGAATTGATATATTAAATTACCTTAGGAAATTGCTACGTGCACGCGTCTTGCAGTTTGCTGCCAGGATTTTTCTGTAACTAGATTTATACAAGAGCCGGTTCCCAATCCTGGAGGCTGATAATTTATGTCTACTGCAGAAGCCAAATTTCTAAGAATTTCCCTAGAAGATAAGCCTATTCTTGCCCTTTCTTCATCAGTAAACAACTCCTGTTTTTGCTTGACTGAATAATCTGCCATCCTCCCCTTAAGCTAAGATAGTTTAAAAGTTTAATTATAGTCAAGGACGCTTAAATTTTACCGTTTGCGCCTTGACTATCAAGGGAAAGACATGCAATTTTGGTAAATTATTAATGTCTTTCACTATACTTTACGAAATAACATTTATTAATCCCCTTTCTTATATACTTTCATGGCACTATCAGACGAACAAGCAAAGTTAATAAAAGAACAATTATTCAAGCAAGCAGAAAAATTTCCTGAAGACAAAAAGCAGCAGGTGATTGATTACATCGAAAGTATGAATAATGAAGAGCTCGAGGAGTTTGTCAAGAAAAATCAGGCAATGTCTGGGCGTGGCGGTGAAGGACAAGAAGAACAAGAAGGAAACGCAAAGAAATCCCAAAACACAGAGTGTGTTTATTGTCTTATCTCCAATAAGCAGATAGAATCCCTTGCGATATACGAAGATAAAGATTATCTGGCAGTTTTAGAAATAAATCCGTTTTCAGAAGGCCACACCATCCTTATTCCGAAGAAACATGCACCAGAAACAAAAAATCTCAAGCCAAAAGCATTCTCAATAGCCGATAAGATAGGAAAACACTTAGTTAAAAAGCTAAATGCCGAAAACTTTCAGATAACAACCTCTGATGATATGAAGCATGCAATCGTGAACATAATCCCCGCATACAAAGGTCAAAAAATAACTTTTGAAAGAAAACCAGCAGATAAAAAAAAGCTCCAAGAACTCTCAATGAAAATCGGAGCTATGATAAAAAAGCCAAAAAAGCTGCCTCAAAAAACTGAAGCAGATTTAAAAAAAGAAAATGAAAAGCTTCTGAATGATATAATCAAGCTTCCAAGGAGAATTCCTTAGTTTTCTATATTTTAATTTCTGCTGTCGCATAATTTTTTAAATAATTATTAGTATAATAAACCCAAGATTTACAGCTTCTTGAGCAAGCATTATTCAACCTTTTTCGGATTGGCTACTTGAAACTTCTGCTCCAAAATTAAGGGCATTATCAATATCTTTTAATAATGTTTACGGAACTAAAAAAATGCGAGCAAAAGTACAAATTAAAACATAATCCACTAGGGGAGTTGAACCCGTCTTGCTTACTCAACACTTCAACCCCGAAGTTTTAGAATTATTAATAGTTATTTAAAATTGGCGCAAGCCACTCTTAACCTAAACCCAATCCACAAATTTATTCGAATACTTCCCCGTATCATTGCAATGATAAACCTTATGCATTATCTGAAAAGGATATCCTCTAACTTCAAATCCCATTGCCCTTAAAGTTTTTCCATTTTCTCTACTTAAACTAACTTGCGGCGCTTCAAAAATCTCCGGATATCTTCCAAAGCACTTCCTGAACTCTTTCATTCCAGCGCGAATATAATCTTCGTTTCTCAACTCTCCAAACTCCCTATAATTATGATAAACTCCGTGCATACCAAGAGTTTTATTTAAGCTAAGAATATATTTACACCATCCACTATCCTCAGCAATAGATTTATTCTGAAAAATAGGGATAACCATTAATGTTTCGCTTTTCCCAATAATCCCCGAGTCGCACGCAATAGCAGGGCTGACATCATCAACTTGTCTGGAAGAAAAATTTCTGAGCAGCAGAATGCAAAAACCGATAAGCAAAATCACGAGTACAGTGTTCAAAATAACTCTTTTTGCTCTCATTTTAAAACGCACCAAAATAAATTCCAAGAATCAAAGCCAAAAGCGTGATTAAAAATGCAGGAATAAACGGCGCGCCGTATTTAATTAAAACTTTTCTCTTGTATTTTTTCTGTATTAAGCTTAATTCGCTTTCGCTCAATCCCTCCCAATTAGGAGTTATTTTCTTTTTTCCGATAGTCAATGTATCTGCGAGCCAGTCCCCAACAGTCAAATCCACAGCACTAACAAAACGCTTCATGCAGCTCTCCTCTATTGCTTTAGCCCAGACTAAGAGCCATGGCGAAGCAAAAACCAATGCCATTAGATAAGAACCGATATCAAATTTATAGGCAAAAGAAAAAATAAATCCCAAAACTCCTACAATTTCCACTAAAAACAATATTTTTCTGTATTTCTTGAATATCTTTAAGAATTCTTTTAAAAATGCTCTGAAGTTTCCAAGCATAACAACAAGGCTATAGCACGCGCCGTATAATGCTCCTGCTACAAGAAATATAAAAAGAAATAAAATCAGTATCTCCAAATTTACTATCCATTCAAGACTAAGTGGAAGCACAACACCCAGAGCCATAAGCATTTTTGCATCTCCTCCGCCGAACATTCTAGCATAATAAAAAAGATTCATTACTATAAATCCTGCAAGCAAGCCTATCAGTCCCCACGCAAAATACCAAATATTCCATTCTACAGCAGAAACAAAAGCCCTAAAAGCCAGAATAATAGCAATAAGCGAAAAATTCCACCAATTTTCAACCTCTCTTCTCTTAAAATCTTGTACCGAAGCAATTACTAGCCAAAAAATAGCAATTGCAATAATAAAAATATTATATTTAGAAAACATTTCTGCCTTATCAAAATAAACCGGAAGAAAATTTAATAGATTTATCATTTTAAAAGTTTTTGCATTTCTGCAGAAAATTTAATTGCCCTTTCCAGAGAAGTTTTTGCCTTCGACTCAATTACTATCTGCCCCATTTCATAAGTAAAATTTGTTCTTTTATCTTTCTCTCCGTAATAATCTCCGACTATTTTGAAAGCCTTTTCTTTTCCCAACAATTCAGATGCTTCTTCTCCAGCTTGGTTAAAATCTTCTATAAACTTCCTTTGAATTTTACCATTTGAATAAAAGCAATAAACAAACGCATCGAATATAGTGGAATGAATTCCTAAATCTTTTTCAATTTTTATTCCATTATTTTCAAGAAGCGCTTTTGCCATGTAAAACATCGAATAATAACTTGCGTTGATCACCCATAAAAATCCATCAAAATTTGGAAAGCCATGCTCCGCCGATAAATTCTTGTCGGATGAAAATTTAAACAAAAACTTTGCGCAATCGAGAGAGTTAGCAGAATTCTTTAAGAAAAATTCTGTAAAAAGACTCTTGCCCTTAAAAATCTTCCCAGATTCTAAGAGTTTAAGTGTATTCTCTTTTGCTTCGTTTATTCTTTTTTCATCTAGCATTTTTAAGATTTTGATAATAACTCTCAGCCCCGTAGAGTATTATGTGCTTATTTAAAGTCTCATTTGCGATATTTAACTCTTCTCTTTTTCCAAGCATTTCATAAAAACTTTCAAGCCCAATAACAATTGCATGAAGCTTCAATGGAAATCCTATTGAAATAAAATCAATGATTTTCTCAACGCCTTTAACTTTTTTTTCATCTTCCGCAATTATCAAGATATCGATATCTTCTGGGTTTTTCTTCTCAACCGCAGAGCCAAACACTAAAAAAATGAAAAGTCCTCTATATTTAACTGAAAAATCCTTAACAAAAGATTCAATTAAGGGATATTTTCTTAAAAAATCGGCAGCCCTAAAGGATTCAGCATATGCTAAATCTAAAGCATGCTCCTTATAATCGAGGCTTAATAGTTTATGAGAATCGAAGGCTATATACCTTTCCTTAACTAATGTTTGAAATGACCTATGAACGAGCGGATATGCTTTCTCTATGTTTTTAGCTACTTGATTAATGCTGAATTTTTCAGTTATTTTTGAAGTAAGTAGTTTCAATATTTCAACTTGTACTTTTGTCAGCATTTTAACAATATAACTTTTTAGTTATAATCCTATAACTTTTTAGTTATATAAAGCTTTCTCTAATGCTTTTTTAGTTTCTGCTGCGCATAATAGCAAAATATCAAAACCTATTAGTAATGCAACAAAACTCAAAACGACGGGTTATTAATTTTCCGCTATTGCTGCTTGAAACTTCTGCTTGCTAAGCTCTCCCGAGTTAAATCTAAATTTCCACTTCTGCTCGCCTTCGGCTCGCTAATTCGCAGAGACGCTTCGCATTATTCTTTAAATAAAAAACAAGTAATTAATAACAAACCGAATCGGATTTAAGGGCATTAATAAGAAGTTTAAAGCAGTCCCGCGAGGAAGGTTGAACATGCCTGATTGCAAGAAGCCCCATCGTTCCAGGTTATATAGAATTATTACAAATTTTAGTAAATAATGTTTACCAAACTTGAAACATGCGAGCCGAGAACTTGCACCTTTAGCAGATTCCGATAAGAACTCAAAAGTGCAAGTTCGAGAAGAAGCGAGCAATAATTACTGTTTAAAGCTCATTTTTTATTCGCCTCTTCTGTTCTCCACTTTCCGCCGTGCTTATAAGGATGAAGCTTTTTTCTTTTAAATTTGTCTTTACCCTTGTTTCTTCTCTCGCTTCCGCCTGAAAAGCCATAGTCATCTCCCATGATAGCTAATAAAGAATAAAGAAGTTTAAAAATGTAATTAAAAAATAAATTTAAATCTTACAACAGTCTGTACTTGTTCCTTTGGCAGAATCCCTAGGATCGATTATGCTAATTTCATCTACTGTGAATTGCTTGCCTGTTGCGCATGAGCCTGTTTGCCATTTGCCACCAAGAGCGCTACAAGTTTTAAAACCCGCTTCAGCAGTTATTTTCCACTCACTACAAGGTTTCCCATTAACCAGATAATCTGCTTTTAGCTTGCCATTAACACAGGTTTCATTAGCAGACTTAGCAATATTAAAACTACTGCAGTCTAGCTCCTTAATTCCAGGATAAAGATTTGCTGACCTTAAATAATCACAGCTTGCTTTTTGTTTTTTATCACTTATAGCCATTGTCTTGAAATTAGTGCAAGAATCAGCAGGAGTCATTCCAGCAGTAGCAACACAAAGTTTACCTGCAGCTTCAAGAGTATTAGGCGCTAAACCGATTTTTCCAAAAAGACTATCCCATCCAAAATAAAATCCAACACCAAGAAGAATAGCAACAGCGATAACTAATATCATTGCAACAAGCTCAAGAGTTCCCCAACCACCACTCTGCGCTTTCTTATCAATTTTTTTTAAAACTACCATCTTTTTCTTTTTTACTGTTTTTATATAGTGTTAAGGGTTTAAAAACATTATGCTAACACTATGTTGATGGAAATGTCGTCAGTATAACTTATTTTTGTTATTCCCCCATCACTATTTTGATAATCCCTTGCAAACTCAAAATCCTTAAGAATAAAAACTAAGTCTCTTGCTCGAATATAATTAATAGTTCTATCTTTTATCTCGATCTTATATTTTAAATTGTTTTCTATTTGATTTTTTATTTCCTGTCCAGAGAAACTGCTAGGAATTCCTGGACTGTTAATTTTAGCTATAAACTTTACTTGAAACTTACTCAAAAAACCATTAGCATCGATTCTAGAATTTTCTGCTACTACTTCTCTCGCTATCTGATAAATAAAAAAATCAAAAGCAATTCTATCAGAATAAAACCCATCGATCACCTCTAAGTCTGAAAACTTGTTCTGCGCAAGGTTCTGCCTATGCGCAAAGAAAACCAGCGCAGTAATGCATAATACTAGCGTGCCTATAACCAGCAAAACTACTGAAATTGACATGCCTGCTTTTTTTGATTTTATCATTTTTATTATACAATTAGTTTATCGTTTATCTATGAATATATAAATGGCTTTGTCTGAGCCGATTATAATACTCGATGAAAAAAAATCTCTTCCATCGCCATCTCTAGAGCGTATTTTAGTATAGCTGCTAAACCCAGATATAGACTCGGCTAGATAATCATTAAGGACATACCATTTTTTGTTTCCATTTACATCATCGAATTTCGGCAAATCTTTCAGGGAGATGAAATAAAGGACACTTCCATATTTTTCAATAGGAAAATTCTTCTTCAAAAAATCTTCAGCCATACTCTTAAATCTCTTTCTTCTCTCAGGAACATCCTCTAAGTTATATTCCACCAACAAATCATAAACAGTCCCATATTCCCCTGCTTGCATATTCAAAAACTCTGTTAGTTTTTCAGTCATTAGTTCTTTTGGAATTTCGGAATAACTAAATTCTGCATTTAATCCGCCATCTTTAACAAACCAAAGCCCAGTAAATACGATAAATATGACAAGAATAACAAAAACCAAGATAGTCGCAATCACCCAAGTTAAGGTTGATGCTTCTTGCGAGGATTTAGATTTCAATAAATTCCCCATATTATATCGCCACCTGATTTGATGCCGCCATCACATTTATTTTATAAATTTTTCCTGCCTTAACATCCTCAATCAACGCAGATTTTTGGCTACAAGCAGCAAGTTTAATCTCAACCCTATTCTCCAGTTCTTGATATTCACACTGAACTCTAAAGTCAGTATTCCCGCCTTCAAGACTATATTCGCTAGAATCAGAAACTCCTGTTAATTTTATGTTAAAATAATAAATAGCGCTGTCTAGAACTTCTCTATGAAATCTGCATTTTTCATAAACATTAAAATCTTTCGCGATTATCTTGCTATAATCAAAATCTTCATTAAGACAGTCTATAATTTTCGAAGCAAGAGTATCTGCTTCTATGTTTCTAACATCAAGCTTCACAGAAAGAATCATCAAAACACCCATAACTAAAGCTACAATAACCGCCCCCATAATTATAAAAGTCCATATTGAAACATATCTGTCCTCTGCTTTTTTGTTTTTTAGATTCATTTTAAGTTTTTAAATTGTTTTTATTCGTTTCAACGGAGTTTAATTATCAATTTTTTCTCGTTTTCATTTAGCGATACAGAACCCGGCTCTAAAATGCTAAAATACCGGTAACTATGTCCTTCTCCATCTTCAACTTGCACACTGACAGTATTATTTTTATAATCAATAATAACAGGATTAAGATTATAATTATTTTTTCTAGTATCTTCATAAAGCCGCGATATATCCAAACTAATTTCTGTTCCAGGTTTCATCGAGTCAATAATTATCGCTATTTTTTTAGAGTATATCTGCTCATCCATATCTGCTCCAGCGCCTACTCTCGCAAGAAAAAGCGCTGCAATCGCCAAAAAAGCCGCAAATAAAACTAGAAATATAATTGTTCCTGTCAGCAAATTAACCGCTTTTTTGTTTTTCATTTTTATTAAAAATATCCCCATTAATATTATAAATTATTTTTAAGCCAAAGTTTCTACGCTGTCGCAATTCAGCTCAGCTATTACCTTTTCAGTGTATGGAACTAAAGTTGGAGGATAATACTGATATCCTGTCTCGCCACTAGGCAGGCTAAAATATGTTCCTGCGCCGGCTACTGAAAAGAATACCGTAGTTACTACTTTGACCCCCATAGCTCCAGGTATGACAAACGATGCAAGTTTTAAAAGACCAACTGCACCAACACCTCCTATTGCTCCAATGTCAAATGCGCCTGCCCACCCCCTATTTGAAATTTTAACTGCAACAAGAACATCTGCAGAATTCAAAGCTATGATATTTGCCTTAGCCTTATTTATTTGGCTCGAATCCAGTGAGCTAAAATCAGCATCATACACCTCTTTAAAATAAGATACTCCATTATCCTGCTTCTTCCCCTCCATGGATTTATACAGGTCATAAACAGTTAATTTATCAGCTTTAAGTTTATCTACCAGTTTAGAATCCATAGTTATTTTTGAAGTAAATAAACAGTAATCCTGGCTAGTAAACACTCTCGGCATGAAATTCAATTCTCCTCTTCCAGTCATTACATAATCCTCATAAATTATATCTGCAAGGCTGTCTGCAATTTCTTTATAATCGCTTACTTTTACGCGCCTAACAGGGCTGTTATCCGTTGACTTAAGATTGTCACATCCTCCAAAAAGTTTATCAGTAAGGCATATCCTTTCTGTTCTGCATTTTAACGCAACACCCTCCTTAAATTCAAACCTTCCGAGGTTCATACTATCTCTTAACGCGATTGAAGACTGGCACGCTTCTTTGTTGATATTACCTCCCCAGTTTATCTGCGACCATAAAATTAAAATCACCAGAAAGCTGACGATAAGAATAATCATTGTTATCAATGCCTTGACTTCTAATGCTTTTTTGTTTTTCATTTTATTATTTCTTCTCTTTTTATTTCACTTTTTAATTTTAGATTTAATTTATCCCAAGGTAGTCCTTGCTGCCTTAAAAAGATAATTTAATCCGTAAATTCCTCCGATTATAAAAATAATCCACAAAACCCATTTAAGGAACGCTTCAATCTCATATGCTTTTTTGTTTTTCATTTTTTGTTTTTCATTTTATCATCAAACTTTAATTTCAACAGTGTCCACTAACTTTTTAAGATTAAACTTGGTATAAAGCGCAATCTGAAGTGGTCGTGATGTAATTTTGGTGTTTTGTAAAATTGTGCATGCTGCCGCTTTCTTATCATCACAACCCTCAAAGACCCCCAATCCATTTGGTCCTATTGACTTGCAGATGCACAAGCACCCCTTTCCCATTAAGCATCCATTAGGAACAGCAGAAGAAAAAGAAACTAAATACCAACCCAGAGGATTGCTCGCAGTAAATGTTGCGGTTTCTCCTGTATTTTTCAGCCCTTCTATCTGAGCCTTCAACAATTCCAATGTGGCAACAGCCTGCTGCTGTTCTGCTGTTTGTTTTGTTAAAAAACTGTATATTGCAACACCTAAAAAAATCAGTATAACAATGCAGAACGCAGATATAATTAACTCAACAGTATGCTCTCCGAGCAGTTCAGTGCCTTTTTTGTTTTTTCGATTTATCATTTTAAGAGGATTCAACATAAGAGGATTCTATAATTACAATTTCATCAGAGGCGGGAGAGACAGGATTACTTGAAGGGCTTAATTCAGAAGGAATTTCATTAGGGTCAAGATTAACCAACGGGCTTAATTTAGCCTGAACTTTATCCATATCCTCGTAGATGGAAACAATAGAAGTACGGAATTGCTTGCTAAGAGTCTGGAAGGCAAGCCATTTTTTCCCTTCTTCAGGAGAGCCATCGCCAATATAATTAATAAAGTCTCTGCCAGCCGTTTTAAATTTGAGGTATAATGCATGCATGTCTGCATTTTGGAGTCGATTATGAATACTTTCTATAAGAGTCTTAACATCTTGAGGCACCGCAGGATCGTCCTTTAAGCCAGCCTCATAATTAGCCCATAAATCCTGTTCTACACCACGTAATTTAAGATAAGTATCTTCTACTGCTAACATTTGCTTCTCAATGCTCTGGCGTGTTTCTCTCTCAGATTCGTCGAGAGTTATCATTGCTTTCTTCCAATCTTCAGCAGCATATACAAACAATCCTGCATCGCAGACTGCACTTGTCACAGAGAGTGCAATATTAGCTTTAGAAACTACTTTCAAGAATGCAGCATATCTGCTGCTAGCTGCAATAAACTTTAATACACCTTCTTTTGGAATTAATGCGCCTGCTTTTTCAGCAGTTGTAACAATCGTTTCAGTTCCTGCTTTTAACAATGCAGCTCCTCCAGGAACCCTTAATTTAGCCAAAGCTTCAGCAGAATGCTCAACTACCTGCACTGATACTCCTGTCCCTTTTTCAGCAACCAACTCTATTCCTTTTTCAATAGGCACTATTTTAGCAGCATCTCCAACTCTTCCAATAATCTTGCCCGCATCATTTACAACATAGCTTATATCATTGATATTCTTAATTTTATACAAGCTCGTTACTAAATTTCCAGACGCGCTAACCTCCCCAATCACAGTGCCGCCTCTAACGACGACATCATCAGCAGCATTATAAATATCTACTGCTTGAGTAACCATAGCACTAACCTTCCGCGCTTCCCACATAGTCTTAAATGATTTAACCATTCCAGAGACACCAAGGAATTCACAAACTGCTCCAATAGTAATCACCGGTTCCTCTAAAGGATTAACACTGCCCCCTCCGCTTCCTCCGCTCCCGCCTCCACTTCCTCCTCCCGGCGTATAATCTCCACCAAACATATTCAAATTTTTCAGAAAATCCAATCCGCCCATATTATACATTGCAATAAAAGAAAAAATTATCACCATCACAACTAGCATAACAGTCACTAGTTTCATATTTCCCCAGCTTCCTGCCTGCCCTTTTTTGTTATCTAAATTGTCTATATCACTTTTTTTGTTTTTCATTTTAACTCATTCCAAAAAGCTTCTGAATAAATTTTAATATATTGCTTCCATTGCCCATAAGAATAATTATCCCAATAACAACAATTACCAAAACTCCTATACCAATCATCCATTTTCCAAGAGCTTCAATTTCCATCCCTTTTTTATTTATCTTCATGTTTGCTTTCATCTTTTCACCTCTTCTATTATCAAAAAAACAATGCACACCACACACTAAAGTGTGTGGTTTAAATGCGCTTGTTTTTTGGAGATAGAAAAAATCTGAAGTTGCTTAGCAACTTCTGCGGATTAAAGTCCGCAGTTTATTTTTTCTATACTATGAAAATATGAACAAAAAGAATTATTTAAACCTTCCTTAGAAGGGAGGTAAGGAAGGTTTAATGCAACCAGCCCAGCATAAACACCACACTTTCACTCAACTCCAAACCCATTCAAACAAAACCCCAAGATAAAACTGCTCAACCAATAACCACCCTAACCACTGCTATTAAATTTACGGAATTACTACTACAAATTTTTCATAGTTATACACAATTCGGTTGATTAAGTTACTTCTTTTAGAATTGTGTAGATAGATGATATGAGAATTCTTAAACGATAACGAAAGATAGATTAAAGCCGATGGCTTTAATATGATATGGAAAAATTGTCTGCTTTCAGACAAGACAATTTTTCTAACAAATACTGAAAGGAGGT
>Ga0209514_10002392_pt1 | contig 29098 bp, 28 predicted proteins | sample Subgrocontami58m_FD_187452 | JGI IMG/M metagenome (GOLD analysis project Ga0209514, IMG submission 187452) | Subsurface groundwater microbial communities from S. Glens Falls, New York, USA - GMW37 contaminated, 5.8 m (SPAdes) (version 3) | ecosystem: Environmental > Aquatic > Deep subsurface >...
CAGTGGAGGCCCTGATGTCGAGAATATTCGATCCTGAGAAACGTCGGAAATCCTTTCTGGACCTCTTTTTGCCGCGCATATCGAAGTTCGAGCCGGAAAAGACTGGCCCGCTCAATCGCTCGGGCTACATGGCAAGCAGACTGGACAATCTGATAAAGGCTTGTCTTTTGGGCTTGCGTGATCGGGTGCTTCCAGCGGCACAGACGATGATGGGGTGGATGGAGGCGCAGCCGCATCCCACCGAAGGCAAGGATACGAGTGAATGCTTCTTCGTCTATGAATGGTGGGAGACGCTAGGTCTGTGGAAGTGGCTGATCGACGGCGATCCGGCGGTGGCCGAGTTCGCCCTCGCAAGCGAGGCCGACTGGCGACGGTGGGACCGGTTCGAGCGTTTCGAGCCCGACGGCAAGAAACTGTTGATGCGGGAAGGGCTCGAACACTCGCTCCCGCTCAACCTAGCGGCGCGGCGCTACGACGTCGGCCTTACTCTTTGCCATGAGGCGGGGTTGACGACCAAGGCCTCGTCGGCGCCGGCCATCGTGCGGGCGGAGCTGATGTACGGCCAGTGGGCCTGCCTTCATCTGGCGGAGGGCGGCCAACCCGACGCGGCCTATGTCGCCAAAGGCGAGGAGATGTTGCGCGAGGTCATGACGCCGCGCTGCATCGAGCGCGGTGACTACACCAAGATGGCGATGTGGCTGAAGGCGATCTACCACGACAGCGGCATCACGAGCACGCCGGAGGAGACGATCCTCAAGGCCTACGACACGATGATCGGCGTCGAGAAGCCTGCCTTCGCCAAGGCCTGACGGCGCGCCAGTCGATCATGACCAGCTTTCGGGACTGATCCTCAAACGGGTCGCGCCCATGAGAAGGATTCCCGACACGGCTCGCATTCAGCGACACGCAGGTGTCGGAAAACGTCCGGCGAAAAGCCCTGTCGATCAACGCCTTGAATTTTCCGACACGATTTTCCCGACACTGGTGCGTCGGCAAAGCCTAGCCGAAGCGCCCCGGGTCGGCGCCGGCCAGGGCGCTCTCCAGGGTTTCGCCCTCCATCTGGCGGGCGATCAGCCGGCCGCTCGCGGTCGCCAGCGTGAGTCCGAGATGCTGGTGGCCGTAGCTGCAGTAGACATTGGCCAGGCGCGGGGCGCGGCCGATGGCCGGCCGGTAGTCGGGCAGCGTCGGCCGCTCGCCGATCCAGCGACTTTGCTCGGCGCCGCCGACGCCGGGGAAGATCTCCTTGAGATGCTTCTTCAGCAGATCGGCGCGATGCCACGACGGCGGCTGGTGCGGGGCGGCGAGTTCCACGGTGCCAGCGATGCGCAGCCCATCCTGCATGGGCGTGAAGAACAGGCCGCGCTCGGGCGGGCTGACGGGCAGGTCGAAGCGCACGTTGTCGGGCGCCACCATGACGTGATAGCCGCGCTCCGCCACCAGCGGCGCGTTGAAGCCCAGGAGGCGCGTGAGCTCGCCCGAGGCGCGGCCGGCGGCAATGACCACGGCCCCGGCCGGCAGCGACTGGTCGGTGATCTGCACCGAGGTTACGCGATTGCCGTCGCGGCCAAAACCGCGCACGCGGCCGCGCAGGATCGTGCCGCCGTCGGCCGCGAAGCGCTCCGCCAGCGTTTCGACCACGCGGTAGGGATCGATGGTGTGCGTGCCGTTCGGATAGTGGATGCCGCGCACGATATGCGGGCTGAGGCCGGGCGCCAGCTCGCGCGCGCGGTCGCCGCTCACGATCTCGAACTCGGTGCCCTTGTTCATCTGCAGGCCGCGCATCTCGTCGGTGGCGAGGAAGGCGGCCTCGCTCTCGTAGACGTAGAGGGCGCCGCGGGTCTGGAAGAGTTCGCCCAGGCCCGACGCCTGGATCTCGGCCTTCCAGGCCACGTCGGCTTCGAGCATCAACGCCTTCAGGGCGTCCATTCCTTTCCGAACCTCGGCGGTGCTCAGCGCCGCGCGGGTGAAGCGCGCCATCCAGGGCAGCAGCCAGGGCAGGCTGGGCGGATGCAGGGTGAGCGGGCCATCGCGGTCCATCAGCATCTGCGGGACCTTTTTGAGGGTTGCCGGCCGGGCGAGCGGGATCAGGCTGTCGAGCGACAGGAACCCCGCGTTGCCGAAGGACGTCGCCTTGCCGGGCTCGGCGCTGTCGAGAAGGGTGACGGCATGGCCGGCACGCTGCAGGGCGCGGGCGGCTGCGGTGCCGGCGATGCCGGCGCCGACGACGATGACGGGGGCTTGAGAGGGGACAGGATTCTGGTCGCTCATGAGTCAACGTTAGCATGACCCGTGCGAGAGCCGAGCGGCGCGCGGCGATTGATTTCGAGCCGTGAATGACTATTTAGGGACGCATGTCCCCCCAATCCGACAGTTCCGCCAGCCCCGGCTGGCATGCCACGACCATTCTCTCGGTCCGCAAGGGCGGCGAGGTGGTGATGGCCGGCGACGGCCAGGTCTCGATGGGCCAGACCATCGTCAAGGGCAACGCCAAGAAAGTGCGCCGCATCGGCAACGGCCAGATCGTGGCCGGTTTCGCCGGCGCCACGGCCGATGCCTTCACACTCTTCGAGCGGCTGGAGGCGAAACTCGAGCGCCACCCCGGGCAGCTCCTGCGCGCAGCCATCGAACTCGCCAAGGACTGGCGCACCGACCGCTACCTGCGCCGGCTGGAGGCGATGATGGCCGTCGCCGACAAGGACGTGTCGCTGCTGCTGTCGGGCACCGGCGACGTGCTGGAGCCGGAAGGCGGCATCATCGCCATCGGCTCGGGCGGCAACTACGCGCTCTCCGCCGCGCGGGCGCTGATCGACGTCGAGGGCCTGGATGCCGAGGCGATCGCCCGCAAGGCGATGAAGATCGCCGCCGACATCTGCGTCTATACCAACCACAACGTCGTCATCGAGAAGCTCTGAGTAGTGTGATGAGCAACGACTTTTCCCCCCGCGAGATCGTTTCCGAACTCGACAAGCACATCGTTGGCCAGCAGGACGCCAAGCGCGCGGTCGCCATTGCGCTGCGCAACCGCTGGCGCCGCCTGCAGCTGCCCGAAGGCCTGCGTGAGGAGGTTCTGCCCAAGAACATCCTGATGATCGGCCCGACCGGCTGCGGCAAGACCGAGATCGCCCGCCGGCTCGCGAGGCTCGCCAATGCGCCCTTCCTCAAGGTCGAGGCGACCAAGTTCACCGAGGTGGGCTACGTCGGCCGCGACGTCGAGCAGATCGCGCGCGATCTGATGGAAGCCGCCATCGACATGACGCGCGAGCGCCTGCGCAAGGACGTGCGCGCTAAGGCCGAGCTGGCCGCTGAGGATCGCGTGCTCGATGCGCTGTGCGGGGCCAACGCCAGCGAGGAGACGCGGATGCGCTTCCGCCACAAGCTGCGGGCGGGCGAGCTGAACGACCGCGAAATCGAGATCGAGGTCGCCGACGCGGGCGCGCCCATGCAGTTCGAGGTGCCCGGCCAGCCCGGCGCGTCGGTCGGCATGATCAATATCGGCGACATGCTGGGCAAGGCCTTCGGCGGGCGCACCAAGAAGCGCAAGATGACCGTGGCCGAGAGCCACGAGGCGCTGATGCGCGAGGAGAGCGACAAGCTGCTCGACCAGGAGCGGGTGGTGCGCGAGGCCCGCGAATCGGTCGAGCAGAACGGCATCGTCTTCATCGACGAGATCGACAAGATCACGGCGCGCAGCGAGTTCCGCGGCGGCGGCGACGTGAGTCGCGAGGGCGTGCAGCGCGACCTGCTGCCGCTGATCGAGGGCACGACGGTGAACACCAAGCACGGCCCGGTGAAGACCGACCACGTGCTGTTCATCTGCTCCGGCGCTTTCCACATGGCCAAGCCCTCGGACATGCTGCCCGAGCTGCAGGGCCGGCTGCCGATCCGCGTCAGCCTGGCGTCACTCGGCAAGGACGACTTCCGCCGCATCCTGACCGAGCCCGAGGCGAGCCTGGTCAAGCAATACAAGGCGCTGCTGGCGACCGAGAAGGTCGACCTCGACTTCAAGGACGACGCCATCGACGAACTGGCTCGGCTGTCGGCCGAGATCAACGAGACGGTCGAGAACATCGGCGCCAGGCGCTTGCACACGGTGATGGAGAAGCTGCTGGAAGAGATCAGCTTCACTGCCTCGGATTCGCCCGGCAAAAAGGTCGAGATCGACGCCGACTACGTGCGCGCCCACGTGAGCGAGCTCGCCAAGAACACCGATCTCAGCAAGTTCGTCTTGTGAGTCAGAGGCAGTAGGCGGCAATCAGGTCGACGAGATAGGCCGGGCCGTTCACGCCCCACAGCACGAACGACAGGGCGGTCGCGGCGACGACGAGAGCAGCGGCGCCCCATAGAAGCACCGCCTGCCAGCCCCTCACCATCGCCGGGGTCTCATGCCGGTTGCAGCGCCGGCGCCATGGCGCCGCGCGGCAGGCGTTCCTCGACGATCGGCCAATGCATGGCCGCCGAGACGAGTCCCAGCGCGATCGAGATCCACCACATCGTGTCGTAGTTGCCCTGCAAGTCGAACAGCAGGCCGCCGCCCCAGCCGCCGACGAAGCTGCCGACCTGGTGACCGAAGAAGACGATGCCGTTCAGCATCGTGACGTGCACCGGTCCGAAGATGTAGCCGACCAGCGAGGTCGTGAGCGGCACCGTGCCCAGCCACAGGAAGCCGAGCGAGCCCGCGAAGATCAGCACCGAGGCGGCCGACAAGGGGGCGACCATGAATCCCAGGAACACCAGCGATCGCAGCAGATAGAGCATCGTCAGCAGGTTCTTGCGCTTGTATCTGGCGCCCATGGAGCTCCACAGGATGGCGCCGGCGATGTTGAACAGGCCGACCATGCCGATCGCCCAGCCGCCGAGCTCGACCGGCGTCAGTTCGACGCCGAACAGCGACAGGCCGATCCCCTTGTCGGAGATGTAGGCCGGCAGGTGGCCGCCGACGAAGGCGACATGGAAGCCGCAGACGAAGTAGCCCGTCACCAGCAGGACGTAGCTGCGCAGCCCGAAAGCCTCGGCCAGCGCCTCGCGGGTCGTTTGCGAGCCACCACTGCCCTTCTTCGACGCGGCGATCTCCTTGCGGTCGTTGAGCCCTATCGGCAGCACGATGATCAGGACGGCGAGGACCGTGAGCGCCCACATGGTCGGCCGCCAGTCGCCGAAGTAGCTCTGCAGCACGGCCGCCAGCGGCACGATGAAGAACTGGCCGAACGAGCCGCCGGCCGAACAGATACCGACGGCCAGCGCCTGCTTCTCCGGCGGCGCCACGCGCAGGATCACGCCCAGCACCGGGCCGAAAGTCGCGGCCGAGAGACCGATGCCGACCAGGATATTGCCCAGGATCAGCATGAAGCCGTCGTGCATCGTGGCGGTCACGATCATGCCCAGCACATAGACCGCACCGCCGCCGGCGATGGTGGGCGCCGAGCCGAAGCGGTCGGCCAGCCGGCCCGAGAACGGCGCTACGGCGCCCATCAGGAGCATCGACACGGCGGTGCCGAACGAGAACAGCTCGCGGCCGACATGAAGCTCGGCCGACACCGGCTTCAGGAAGATGCCGAAGCTCTGGCGGACGCCGAGACCGATGGTCAGGACGAGGAAACCGCACCAAACGGCGGTCCAATAGGAACGTGAGGTCATGGCCCGCAACTTGCGTTGACCCAACCGTACTGGCAAGGCATTCGGCCTATTGCGATCCATAGAATTACTTCATGCCGTCACAAGCTGCGATGTGGCAGAACATGACCATGATCCGACTATGGTCTCATGGCATCGTAGCGGCAGTCTTCGCGATGCTGGCGGGGATGATGCTGGCCGACGGGGCGCTCGCGGCGCCGCGGCTGGAGCGCGAACGCTGCACCTTCAAGCCGCCGCGCGGCGACCGCGTCGAATGCCATGTGCTGATCGTTCCGGAGAACCGCGAACTGCCGCAGGGCCGTGAGATTCGCCTCAAGGTCGCCGTCCTGAAAGCCAAGCGCACCGCCGGATTGGAGCCCCTGGTCTATCTCTCGGGTGGCCCCGGCGACGCGCCGCTGGTGGCGTCGAGTCCCGGCGCCGATGCCCTCGCCGAAGGCGACTGGTGGAACGAGACCGCCAATATCCGCCGCCGCCGCGACGTCATCATCCTCAGCCAGCGCGGGGCCGGCGGGGCGACCCCCAATCTGGACTGCTTCGACCCCCGCACCTCCGAACCGGCCAAGGCCCGCCGGCGGGCGATCACCGAACAGCAGGAGCGCAACATCCTGGTGAGCTGCCGGACCTCGCTCGAACGGCGCAAGATCGACCTCACGATGTATGCGACGCCGGCGCTGGCCGACGATGTCGCCGATCTCGCGGCGGCCTTCTCGTTGCAGCGGGTCAACCTGTATGGCGTGTCCTACGGCACGCGCTGGGCGCTCGAGGTGATGCGGCGGCATCCCGGACTGGTGCGCGCCGCGGTGCTGGACGGAGTCTATCCGCCGCAGGTCAACGGCGAGCAGAACGAGCCCGAGATCGTGCGCCGCGCCTTCGAGCGACTTTACGCCGATTGCGCCGCCGATCCGGTCTGCCGCGAACGACACCCGAGGGTTCGCGCGGTGGTCGAGGGCGTGATCGAGGCCGCCGAACGCACGCCGCTGCAACTGACATTGCAGCTCGAGGACGGCGCGCAAGTGGCGCGGCTCGATGGCGCCAAGCTGCTCATGGTGTTGCTGCACATGATGCGCGAGGGCGAGGCGGCGCTCGTTCCCGAGACCGCGGCCGCCATCGGACACGGCGATCTTCGCCTGTTGCGCATGTTCGCCGAGGACCTCGAGAGCAACGATGGCGGCCTGCTCGAGCAGAACGCCCAGCAGTTCGACGGCCTCTACAACAGCATCGAATGTCGCGAGACCTGGTCGGCGGTCGACAGAGCGGCTCGCCGGAAGCTGATCGAGGCCAACGGCCTCTACGGTCTCAACGCCCGGCTCAGCAAGTCGCCGGCCTTCTGCCAAGTGTGGCGCGTCCCGGCCGCGCCGGCCACCGAACGCCAGCCGGTCAGGTCCGAGATTCCCACCCTGTTGCTGAGCGGTGGCTACGACTGGCTGACCCCGCCGGCGTGGGGCCGCGATGCGGCCAGGACGCTGTCGTCGTCGCGCCACGTCGTGTTCCGTTCCCAGGGCCATGGCGTGGTCGTCCAGGACCCGTGTGCCGCGCGACTGCGCGATGGCTTCATCGAGGACCCGGACCCCAAGCGGGCGCCGCCCTGCCGGGCCGACACGCCGCCCAATTTCACCGCCGCCTACGAGCGCGCCCGAAACCTGCCCTGATGCGACAAGGAGAAGAACGAATGAACCGCGTGCTCGCCCATACCGGCGTGAAATACCCGATCGTGCAGGCGCCGATGGGCTGGATCGCCCGCAGTCCGCTGGCATCGGCGGTGTCCAATGCCGGCGGCCTCGGCATCATCGAGACTTCGAGCGGCGAGGTCGATGCCTGCCTGGCCGAGATCGCGAAGATGAAGGAACTTACCGACAAGCCTTTCGGCGTTAACCTGCCGCTGCTGTTCATCCGCGAGCCGCGCGTCGTCGATCTGGTGGCAAAGAGCGGCGTGAAGTTCGTCTCCACGTCGGCCGGTTCGCCGGCCAAGCTGTTGCCGACACTGAAGGCGGCCGGCCTGATCGTCTACCACGTCGTGCCCAATCTCTCCTCGGCGCTGAAGGCGGTGGAGTCGGGCGTCGACGGGCTGATCGTCGAGGGCGGCGAAGGCGGCGGATTCAAGAATCCCGACGACGTCTCGACCCTCGTGCTGCTGCAGGCGGTGCGGGAGCAGACCGACGTGCCGATCATCGCCGCCGGCGGCATCTGCGACGGGCGCGGCATGGCGGCGGCCTTCGCGCTGGGCGCCGAGGGCATCCAGATGGGCACGCGCTTCGTCAGCGCCGCTGAAAGTCCGGTGCACCGGAACTACAAGCAGGCAATCGTCGATGCCGACGATACCGGCACGGTGATGCTCAACCGCAAATCCTCGCCGTGCGTACGGGCGCTCAAGACCGAACGCGCCAAGGAGATCGATCGCGCCGGTTCGTTCGACCGGTCGTTGTTCGGCAATGTCCGCGACGTCTATTTCGGTGGCGACATGGAGGCCTCGCTGGCGCTGGCCGGCCAGACCGTCGGCCTGATCCACGAGGTTCTGCCCGTGGCCGACATCATCGGCCGCACGGTCGAGGGCTTCCACGCCATCCGCAGGCGGCAGGGCGAGCGCTCGCGGGCCGGCGGATTCTGAGCGCTACTTGAGGAGGTCCGGCGCGATCAGGCGGGGCAGGAACAACGGGATCTCCGGCCACACGATCATCGCCGCCAGCACCAGGATCATCGGTACCAGCATGATCATCGTGTCCTTCAGCGCAAAGCGCAGCGGTACGCCGGCGACGGCGCAGGAGATCATCAGGCAGAGGCCGTAGGGCGGCGTCACCAGCCCGAAGGCCAGCGACACGATCGACACGATCGCGAACTGGACGGGATGCATGTCGACCGACTTGGCGAGCGGCTCCAGCACCGTGCCGACGATGATGATGGCCGGAATGGCATCGAGGAAGCAGCCGACGACCAGGAACACGAAGGCGATGAAGAAACCGACGCCGATCGCGCCCATGCCCCAGGTCGAGACGTTGGCCAGCAGCTCCTGCGGGATCTTGTAGTAGGCCAGCAGCCAGCCGAAGGCGCTTGCCGTTCCGATGCAGAACAGCGCCACGGATGCGAGGCGCCCGGTGTCGAGCAGCGCGTTGTAGAGCTGCCGCGGGCCCATCTCGCGGTAGACCATTGTCGACAGCACCGCCGAATAGAGCACCGCGACGCAGGCCGATTCGGTGGCGGTGAACCAGCCCAGCAGGATGCCGCCCACGATGATGAACGGTGTCATCAGGGCCGGGATCGACACCCAGAGCGCACACAGGAGCTGGCGGAAGGTCGAGCGCGGATAGGTCGGATAGCCGCGCCGCACGGCGTAGACGTGGACGGTGGCCATCTGTGCGCCCGCGATCAGCAGGCCGGGAACGACGCCGGCGAGGTAGAGCGCACCGATCGAGGTTGAGATCAGCCCGCCCCAGACGATCATCAGGATCGAGGGCGGAATGACCACCGCCAGCACGGCCGACACGGCGGTGATGGCGATCGAGAAGGAGAGGTCGTAGCCCTCTTTGGTTTGAGCATCGATGAAGATCTTGCTTTGGCTGGCCGCATCCGCCGTCGAGGAGCCGGAGATGCCGGCAAAGAACACCGACAGCACGACGTTGATCTGGGCGAGCGAGCCCGGCCAGCTTCCGACCAGGGAGCGCGACAAGGTCACCAGCCGGTCGGTGATGCCGCCCACGCTCATCAGGTTGGCCGTCAGCAGGAAGAACGGCACCGCGAGCAGGATGAAGGAGTTGTAGGCGTTGAAGGTCTCCTGCGCGAGCATCATGGTCCCGAGGCGGGGCTCGAAGTAGAACAGCGGCAGGCAGGCGAGCCCCAGCGCGAAGGCCACCGGCACGCGCAGCACCAGCAGCGTGAAGAAGACGCCGAACAGGATCGCCGCGGCCTCGCCCGAGGAGAATACCGTTGCGCCGGTCATGGCGCAGGCCTTCCGAAGAGGATTCGGGTCTCATCGACGAACTGTTCGCCGAGAAAGACGATCCAGGTGGTCCCGGCGACCGGCCAGGCGATGTGGATCAGCCACAGCGGCAGCTCGGCAAGCTCCGACGTCCGGTACCAGGCGAACTGGGTGAACTCGATGCCGCCGACCACGAAGATCAGCGCCATCGCCAGGATGCCGAGGCGTGCCGCGATGCGCACGGCGGCTTCGCCGCGTCTCGGGAGCCTGGGCCATACGTCGACCTCGAAATGCGCGCTTTCGCGTACGCCGATCATGGCGCCGATCATGATCATCCAGATGAACAGGAAGCGCGCCATCTCCTCGGTCCAGATGTAGGACGGAATCAGCGCGGTGTAGCGGGAGATGATCTGCAGCGTGACGGGAATGACGAGTATCGCCACCGACAGTGCCAGCAGGGCGGTGAGGAACTGGGCATAGGCGGCCGTAAGCCGGCGCCAGAGGCCGGGCGGCGAAACGACAGAAGAGGACATTGGAAAACCGTACGGGAAGAACGCCAGAGGGAACGCCGGGGCCAGGGCGCAACGGGTATGTCGCCCGCTGCGCGTCCCGGGTTCAGTTCAGGTTCACGATCTTGACGAAGATCCCGTCGGCGCCGATTTCCTTGGCGTAGGCTTCCATCACCGGATCGACCATCTTCTTCATGGGCGCCCGGTCCTTGAACGGAATGCGCTTGAGCTTGCCGGCCTTCTCCATCGCCACCAGCTTCTGCGCGTCCTCGGAGCTTTCGACCTGGCGGCCGTAGGCACCGGCTTCCTTGCCGGCCTTGATGATCGCGTCCTGCAGATCCTTGGGCAGGGTCTTGAAGGTCTTGCCGGAGAAGCAGATCGGCCGGATGGTGATGGCGTGCTCGGTCATCGCAAGGTTGGGCGCGACTTCGTAGAACTTCATCGTCTCGACGCCGGCCGCCTCGTTCTCGCCGGCGGCGATCACGTTGTTCTGGATGGCGTTGTAGACCTCATTGTAGGCGATCACCGTCGGCGACATGCCGGCGGCGGCGAAGGTCTTGGACCAGATCGGCGCGCCCTGGACGCGGACCTTGAGGCCCTTGATCTCGGCCAGCGTGCTCATCGGCTTGTTGATGAAGATGTTGCGCGTGCCGCCGCCGGCGTAGCCGATCAGCATGACGTTGGCCTTGGTCGCGATCTCGTCGGCCACCGGCTTCAGAAGGTCGGCGTCGAGCACCTTGTTCCAGTGCGCGAGGTCGCGGAACAGGAACGGTGCGTCGATGAAGGGCGCCGCCTTGGAGAAGGTCGACATGTGGGCCGGCGAGACGATGCCGTAGTCGACGGCCTTGCCCTGCGCCATGTACTCGAAATACTGCTTCTCGAGGCCGAGCGCCGAATTGCGGTGCAGGACGAAGTTGACCGGCTTGCCGTAGTATTTCTTCACCAGCTCTTCGAATCTGAGCAGCGCCTTGTTGAAGGCGTGGTCGTCGTTGAACTGTACGGCGCCGTTGAGCGTGATCGTCGCCTGGGCGTTCGCACTGCGGACGAACGGGGCAGCGACAGTCGCGGCGGCGAGGCCGCGGACCATGGTTCTGCGTTGCATCGGTTTTCCTCCGGAGGCCTCGTTTATTGGCTACTGCCATCGGCCCTTGGTAAGGACTATGCATGGGAACAGCAGGTCAGGCCAGAATGTGAAGAGGAGCGTCGGCAAGCGGCCGGCGGTCCTGAGACGTAACGGCGCTAGATTTGACACAAAAATCTAGTGATAATGCAATTCTAGAATGGGGTACCGAGGCAGCCGTGCCGGAACTGTACGTGTCAGGCGCCGCGTTAGGGGCATTGGCTGTCGCCGCGGCGGTCGCGACGCTGGTCCGCGGTCCGGCGCTGGCGTTCGTCTATCCGCTCAGTGCGTTGGCGGCCCTCGCGCTGGGGGCCGTCGATCTGCGCGTGTTGCTGGGCGGCGGTGAATTGGTGGCACAGCTGCCGATCGGCCTGCCGGGCGTCGGTCTTCATCTGCGCCTGGACGCCCTGTCGGCCTTTTTCGGCGTTGTGATCAACGGTGGCGTGCTGGCCGCCAGCGTTTATGGGATGGGCTTCGACCGCGCCAAGGAACTGACGCCGCGCGTCGAGCCCTTGTTCCCGCTCTTTGCCGCGGCGATGAACCTCGTCCTGATCGCCGACGACGCCTACGCCTTCCTGTTCTCCTGGGAATTGATGTCGCTGGCGTCCTGGGCGTTGGTCGTGGCCCGTCATACCGACCTGGAAAGCCGGCGAGCGAGCTACCTGTACCTGATCATGGCGGCGATCGGCACGTCGGCGCTGCTGTTCGCCTTCGGCGGTCTCGCCGGGCCGGCGGGCGGCTACGGCTTCGATACAATCCGGGCCCATCCGCCTGGCCCGCTGGTCGCCGCCTTGGTGCTGGCAGCCGCCCTGGTCGGCTGCGGCTCGAAGGGCGGGCTCATTCCCCTTCATGCCTGGTTGCCGCTCGCCCACCCGGCGGCACCCAGCCATGTATCGGCGCTGATGAGCGGTGTCATGACCAAGGTCGCCATCTATGGCTTCGTGCGTATCGCCTTCGACCTGCTGGGGCCGCCGGCGTGGTGGTGGGCGCTGCCGCCGATTGTGCTCGGCGCGGTGACGGCGGTGCTGGGGCTGCTCTACGCAGTGCTCGACCGTGACCTCAAGCGCGTGCTCGCCTATTCGACGATCGAGAATATCGGCGTGATCTTCGTGGCGCTGGGTCTTGCCCTCGCCTTTCGTGCCAATGGCCAGGAAGCCGCGGCGGCCGTGGCGATGGCGGCCGCGCTGCTGCATGTGCTCAATCACTCGTGGTTCAAGTCGCTGCTGTTCCTGGGCGCCGGGGCCGTGCTGCACGCCACCGGCCGGCGCGACCTCGAGGGCCTGGGCGGGCTCGTCCACCGCATGCCGCGCACGGCCGCATTCTTTCTCGTGGGTGCGCTTGCGATCTCGGCGCTGCCGCCGCTCAACGGCTTCGTGTCGGAGTGGCTGCTGTTCCAGGCGGTCATCGCGGCACCCGCCTTGCCCCAGGCCGCACTGCACTTCGCCTCACCGGCGATCGGCGCCATGCTGGCGCTGGCGGCGGCGCTGGCGGCAGCCTGCTTCGTGCGCGTCTACGGCATTGCTTTTCTCGGCCGGCCCCGCAGCGTCGAGGCCGCGCGGGCACACGAGGTTCCCATGGCGCAGCAGATCGCCATGGGCGGGCTTGCGCTTCTGTGCATCGCGGGCGGGCTGTTCGGCAGCGTGCTCGCGGCAATGATCGCGCCGGTCCTGCGCGACCTCGTCGGCAGCGTGCTGCCGACCGCGGGCAGCGGCCCCACGGCATTCTCGCTGATCGCCTTCGATCCGGACCGCAGCATCTACGATGCGCCGATCATCGCCTTCTTCGTGGCGATCGCCTCGCTCACGACCTTGTTCGTCGTTCACCGCCTGTCGGCGCGTCGCACCCGCCTCGGACCGGCGTGGGACTGCGGTTTTCCCGATCCGTCGCCGGCGACCCAGTACACCGCTTCGAGCTTTGCCCAGCCGTTGCGCCGCGTTTATGGCGCCGTGGTCTTTGCGGCACGGGAAACGGTCGTGATGCCGCCGCCCGGCGATGGCCGCCCGGCGCAATTCTCGGTCACCCTGGTCGATTACGTATGGCGCGTGCTGTATGTGGCGCCCGGACGGGCCGTGATCAGGCTCTCGGAGCGTCTGAATGCGCTGCAGTTCCTCTCCATCCGGCGCTACCTTGTGCTGATGTTCGCCGCCCTCGTCATCCTGCTTTCGATCGCTGTGGTGACGATATGACCGGCGATCTGGTGATGCAGTTCCTGGCGCAGGGCGTCCAGATGTTCATGGTGCTGCTGATCGCGCCGCTCGCCGTCGGCGTGGTGCGCCGGGTCAAGGCGAGGCTGATGCGCCGGCAGGGCGCTCCCCTGCTGCAGGGCTATCGCGACCTCGCCAAGCTTTTGCGCAAGGAATCGGTGATCGCCGAGAATGCGTCGTGGCTGTTCCGATCCGCGCCCTCCCTGATCTTCGCTCTTACCTGGGTGGCGGCGGCTCTCGTGCCGAGCTTCGCGTCCGGCCTGATGTTCAACTGGGCGGCCGACGTCGTGGCGCTGGTCGCGCTGCTGGGGGCGGCGCGCGCCCTGCTGGCGCTGGCCGGCATGGATGTCGGCACGAGCTTCGGCGGCATCGGCTCCTCGCGCGAGATGATGATCGCCACGCTGGCCGAGCCGGCGATGATGCTGATCGTGCTCACGCTCGCCATCGCCGCCGGCACGACGAGGCTGGCGGGGGTCGCCGACTTCTTCATCGCCGAACCGCTTGCCGTGCGGGTGTCGCTGGCGCTGTCGCTGGTGGCGCTGATCATCGTGGCGCTCGCCGAAAATGCCCGGATCCCGGTCGACAACCCGGTGACCCATCTGGAACTCACCATGGTCCACGAGGCCATGATCCTCGAGTACTCCGGCCGGCACCTCGCCCTGATCGAGGCGGCGAGCTACCTCAAGCTGGTACTCTACCTGTCGCTGTTGATCTGCCTGTTCGCGCCCTTCGGCATGGCGCCGGCGAGCGCGGGGGTCGGCGGCTGGGCGATCGGGCTGCTGGCCTGGACCGCCAAGCTGCTGGGCGGCGCGGCGCTGCTGGGTGTGTGGGAAGTCAGCATCGCCAAGATGCGCGTTTTCCGGCTGCCCGATTTCCTCGGCATTGCCTTCGTTTTCGGCTTCCTCGCCATTCTGCTGGCGTTCCTCGCACGCGGGGCGCTCGAGTGAACCAGGCTTACGAGATTTCCCATCTGCTGGCCGGCGTCATGCTGGTGACGAGCTTCGCCCTGCTCTACCAGCAGCGCGTCGCTGCGGTGCTCAATACCTTTGCCGCCCAGTCGATCACCCTGGCGCTCGCCGTCGCCTGGGCGGCGTGGTCGCAGGACCGGCCGGATCTCTTCATCACTGCTTTGATCGCCCTGACACTGAAGGGCATCGTGATCCCCGTGGCGCTCCACCGTACGGTGGCGCGGCTCGGCATCCATCGCGAGGTCGAGAAGGTCGTGGGCGTCGGCGTCGCGCTGATGGTGGGCCTGGCCCTCACGGGTCTCGCCCAGGCGCTGCTCTTCAAGGTCACGCACGGCACGGCGAGCCACGCGCGCGAAGAACTGGCGCTGGCACTTGCCATCATCCTGATGGGCTTTCTGATGATGATCGTCCGGCGCAACGCGGTGACCCAGATCGTCGGGTTCATGTCGATGGAGAACGGCCTGATTCTCGCCGCCACGGGCGCGCGCGGCATGCCGCTCGTCGTCGAGGTCAGCGTCGCCTTCTCGGTGCTGATCGCGCTGTTCGTGTTCGCGGTCTTCGTGTTTCGCATCCGTGAGCGTTTCGACACCATCGACATCGAGGCGCTCGATCGCATGCGCGGGGACCGGCGATGATCCACGCCTACCAGATCGTCGTGGCCGCGCCCTATATCGCCGCCCTCGTGCTCCTGGCGATCCCAGGCTACCGGCTGGGCGCGATCGCCAACGTGGCGGCATCCGCGCTTACCTTCGGTGCCGGCCTGTGGCTGGTGGTGAGCGAGCGCAGCGTCGGCGACTATGCCATCGTCGACGAATTCAACATCGTCTTCATCGGCATCAATACGCTGGTTGGGTTCACGACCGCGCTGTTCAGCGCCTCCTACATCGGGCACGAGATCGAGACCGGCCGGCTCACCCCGACCCTATTGCGATTCTACCACGCCATGTTCCAGGCGATGATGGGCTCGATGAACCTCGCCCTCGTCGCCAACAATATCGGCCTGATGTGGGTCGGACTCGAACTGGCGACGCTGATCACGGTGGTGATGGTCGGACTCTACCGCACGCCGCAGGCGATCGAGGCGGCGTGGAAATACTTCATCCTGGCGAGCGTCGGCATATCGCTCGCCTTCTTCGGCACCATCCTGATCTACCTCGCGGGCCAGCCGGTCCTGGGCGAGGGCGTGCCGGCGATGACCTGGAGTCTCCTGCAGGCGGCCGCCTCGCGCATGGATCCGGCGATCCTGGATCTCGCCTTCATCTTTCTGTTGATCGGCTACGGCACCAAGGTCGGGCTGGCGCCGCTGCATGCCTGGCTGCCGGACGCCCACGCCGAGGGTCCGACGCCGATTTCGGCGGTTCTCTCCGGCCTGCTGCTGAACGTGGCGCTCTACGCCCTGCTCCGCTTCAAGATGGTCATCGCCGGCCAGCCGGCGGCGCTCGATCCCGGCCCGGTCATGATCGCGATGGGGCTGGTGTCGCTGATCTTCGCCGCCTTCATGCTGTATCAGCGGCGCGACATCAAACGGCTGTTCGCCTATTCGTCGATCGAGCACATGGGTCTGATGGTGTTCGCCTTCGGCATGGGTGGACCGCTCGCCAACTTCGCGGGCCTGCTGCACATGGCGATGCACAGCCTCACCAAGTCCGGAATCTTCTTCGCCGTCGGTCACATCTCCCAGGCCAAGGGCTCCCAGCGCATTGCCGACATCAAGGGCTTGAGCGTCACCCATCCGCGGCTGGCCGTGGCGTTCGCGCTGGCGGTGCTGGCCATTTCCGGCCTGCCGCCGTTCGGCGTGTTCACCAGCGAATTCCTGATCCTGACCACGACCTTCGCCCGCGAGCCGTGGCTCGCCTTGCTGCCCGCCTTCGGTCTTCTGATCGGCTTCGGCGCCCTGCTGATGCGCCTGCAGGACACCATCTTCGGCGAGCCCGTGGGGCCGGCGCACCGCGTCGATGCCTCCTCGGTACCCATGGTTCTGCATCTGCTCCTGGTGCTGATCGCCGGTCTCTACCTGCCGCCGGCGCTCATCGGCTGGTTCCGGCGCGCCGCCGAGCTGCTGGGATGAGCGCCGGTCCGACCCTGTCCGAGCTCGTTGCGGGTCGCGATGCCGGCCCTGACGGCTACGTGCGGCTGGACGTCGAAGCGAACGTCTGGACGGCGCTGGCGCAAGGCTGCGCCGCAGGGTCGCACGACCTCAGCGCTCTCTGGGCCGATGGGGGCAGGGTGCGCATGGCGCTGAGCGGCGGCGGCCTGCGCGCCATCGTCTCCCTCGGCACGGAGGACGGCGTCTATCCTTCGGTGGCCGCTCATCATGTGCCGGCGATGCGTCTGGAGCGTGCGATGCGCGACCTCCACGGTGTGCGCCCGCTCGGCCTGCCCGATTCGCGGCCTTGGCTCGATCACGGACGCTGGCCCGGCCGCGAGAACCCGGCGCGGTACGAATTCCTGACGGCCGAGGGCGAGGGGCTGCACCAGATCGCCGTCGGTCCGGTCCACGCCGGCATCATCGAACCGGGCCATTTCCGCTTCACCGCCAACGGCGAGACGGTGGTGCGGCTCGAGGAGCGGCTGGGCTTCGTGCACAAGGGTGTCGAAGGCCTGCTCGCCGGCGCCGACATCGCGCGCGGCGCCGGGATCGTCGGGCGTATCTCGGGCGACAGCACCGTCGCCTATGCCTGGGCCTTCGCCCGCGCGGTCGAGGCGGCGCTGGGCTGGACCGTGCCGCCGCGGGCTGTGCTGCTGCGCGGCATCATGGCGGAGCTCGAGCGGCTCGCGCACCACATCAACGATGTCGGTGCGATCTGCAACGATGCCAGCGTGCTGACGATCAATGCCCGATGCACTCTGCAGCGCGAGGATGTGCTGGCTGTGACCGCCGCCTGCTTCGGCCATCGCCTGATGATGGACCGCGTCGTGCCGGGCGGTGTGGCGGCGGACCTGTCGGGCGACGGCGCCGGGCGGATTCGCGGCCTTCTGGCGCGTCTCGAGGAAACCCGCGCGGAAATCCTGCGGGTCTACGATTCGATGCCGTCGCTGCAGGATCGCACCGTCACCACCGGGATCGCCTCGCCCGAGCTCGTGCGCCAGTACGCCGCCGGCGGCTTCGTCGGCCGGGCGGCCGGCCGCGCCTTCGATGCCCGCAGGAATTTCCCCTATGCGCCCTACGACGAACTGCCCTTCGACCTCAGGACGCGGACCACGAGCGACGTCGATGCGCGCCTGCTGGTGCGCATGGACGAAATCGTCGAAAGCCTCAAGATCGTGGGTCTGATGCTCGATCGTATGGCGCCCGGCGACCTCATGGGCGGCCGTCCGGCCCTTGCGGCGGGCGAGGGCGCGGCCCTGGTCGAGGCCTTCCGTGGCGATGTGTTCATGAGCGTGAGGATCGCGGCGGACGGGCGGCTCGCCCGCGTGCATGCGCGCGACGCCAGCTGGTTCCAATGGCCGATTCTCGAAGCCGCCGTCGAGGGCAACATCGTTGCCGACTTCCCGCTCTGCAACAAGTCGTTCAACTGCTCGTACTCCGGGCACGATCTGTGAGGCAGCCGCGATGAGATCGTTCCTTCTCGATGCGCTGTTCAAGGGAAAGGCCACCATCGCGCCGCCTGCGGCGGGGACGGCCGCCCTCGAGGAGGTGGCGCGGGCGCTGGGCGAGCGCGCCCGCCAGCGGCTGGGCCGGTCGCTGGCGATCCGCGAGATCGATGCGGGCTCGTGCAATGGCTGCGAACTCGAGATCCACGCCCTCAACAATCCAGTCTACGACGTCGAGCGCTTCGGTCTCAAATTCGTGGCCTCGCCGCGCCACGCCGACGTGCTCCTGGTCACCGGTCCCGTCACCTGGAACATGCGCGAAGCGCTGCTGCGCACCTACAATGCGGCGCCCGAACCCAAGTGGGTGGTGGCGCTGGGTGATTGCGCGGCCAACTGCGGCGTCTTCGCGGGCTCTCCGGCCGTAGTCGGTCCGCTGGCCGACATCCTGCCCGTCGACCTGCACGTGCGCGGCTGCCCGCCGGCGCCGATCGAGATCGTGAAAGGCCTGCTCGCCTTGATCGAGGCACGGTCGCCGGGCCCCTGATCGGGTGGCTGCTGCGGCCTCTCAGGCGCCGCGGCCTTTCTGGCTTTCGTAGTAGGCTACCTTGCGTGCCCGCATGACCTCGCCCAGCGGCCGGTGGGCGGCGAGCCCGCTCCATGGGTCGAACCTGGCGGCTTCGGCCTCGGCGGCGGCCGCGTCGGCGCCCTGCTGCGGCAAGGTGAGACGCGCCACGGTGATGATCGGCGTCTCGGCATCCGGCCACGGCTTCGAGGCGTCCTCGATCGGGGTCGTGGTCTCGTCGACGAAGAACTGCAGCTCGAGATCCCAATGCAGCGGCCCGACGGCCAGGCGCTCGCGCATGTCCTGGGCGATGTCCTTCGACCGGGCCTGCGGTGGCGGGTTGCCGGCGGGCCTCAGGCGCACCCGCACGGCATAGGGCCCGCATTGCACCGGCGCCACTGTGTTGAACTTCTCCACGGCGAAGCCGCTGAATTTCCGGCCCAGCATGGCGAACAGGTCGCGCAGACGGGCGAAGCCGCCAACGGGACCGTGGGCCTTGAAGAGGTGCAGGATTCCGGAAAGCGGGCCCGGGGTCGCTGCCTCGATGAAGTCGATGAACTCGCGGCTGTCGGCCGAGGGGCCGCGGTCCTGGTTGATCATCAGGAAGTCCTGGTGATCGGTGGTGCCGCCCAGCGCACTTTCGCCGGAAACGTCGAGCACTTTCAGGGCGAAGCCCCGGATGTCGGGCAGTTTGTCGGACTGCACGTCGGAGCCGCCGCTCGACATCCGCACCAGCACACGATGCCGGCCGGGGCCGGCGAAGAGGCCGTGGCGAGCATGGTCGGGCAGGCCGTCGAGGACTTCGAGCGTGCCGGTGGCCGCCACGAGCTGCTTGCGATGGAGCGCACGGCCGGTGCCGAATTTCCTCGACTTGGCGCGCTGCAGCTTGCCGATGACCTCGGCGACGCGTGCGAGATGCGCCGCCTCATCCGGCGCGATCTGCTCGCGCCAGCCGGTACTGGGCTGTTTCATCGCTCCCCCTTCACGACGCAGGCCTGGCTGCGCATGATGCAGCATGGCTGACATTGTTTCGATCTCGGACTCCACGCTCAGCGCGCAAATCTCCGCCGCGGGCGCAGAGCTTGTACGTCTGCAGGACCGCGACGGATTGGACCTTTTGTGGGACGGAGATCCCGCTTTCTGGACCGGCCGGTCGCCGCTCCTGTTCCCCATCGTCGGCGAGGCGAAGGGCAACCGGATCAGGGTCGCGGGTGTGCCGTACGAGATCGGGCGCCACGGCTTTGCCCGCACTTCGACGTTTGCGCTGGTTTCGTCCGATACGGCACGCTGCACGTGGCGACTGGAGGCAAGCGAGGCGACGCGACGACAGTATCCCTTCGCATTCCGCCTCGACGTCACCTACCGGATCGAGGGGGCCGGGCTGCACATGACGGCCGAGGTGACGAACCGGGGGGATGGTCCCATGCCAGCCTCGTTCGGCTTCCACCCGGCGCTGCGCTGGCCCTTGCCATATGGCAAACCGCGCGCAGCGCATGAGATCGTGTTCGAGCGGGACGAGCCCGCGCCGATCCGGCGACCCATCGACAGCCTCCTGAGTTCGGCAGCGTATCCGACGCCCGTGCGCGGTCATCGCCTGGCGTTGCACGACGACCTGTTCGAGGACGGCGCCATCGTCTTCGACAGGCTCGCCAGCCGCAGCCTCGTCTACGGCGATGCGCTCGGCGTGTCGTTCCCGCGCATGCCCCATCTCGGCATCTGGACGAAGCCCGGGGCCGGCTTCGTTTGCATCGAGCCGTGGCAGGGCCATGCCAGCCCCGAAGGTTTCGACGGCGAGCTGGCCGACAAGCCCGGCATGGTGTCGATTGCACCGGCGGCGACACGCCGCTTCGAGATGTCGATCAGCGCATTGCGGCCGGGCTCCTGAGCCGCGCGTCGCTGCGGTCGTCGGCGGCAACCCGACGCGAGCTTCCTGCCGAGCGATGTCCCGCGTGGTTCAAAAGACGAGAACCTTGTCGGCTACGATCGTCGCGGCGGCCAGCTCGTCCATGGTGCTGCGGCGCGCGCCGAGGGCGATCTCCGCCTCCGCCAGGCCGCGCGCGTCCATGCAGGTACCGCAGAGAAGCACCGTGCCCTTGCCGAGTACGACGCGCCGGAGCATGCGCTCGATGTTGTAGAAGCCGTCCGGCGTCTTCTGCCCGGCCTTGGCGCACAGCACCGCGTCGGCCATCAGGAAGACCGTGACCTCCGCCTGCGCATCGTTCTTCTGCAGTGCATGCGCGAGGCGCAGGCCATTGTAGCTGCGCTCCGTGCCGTAGGGCGGGTCGTTGAGGATGATGAGCGACCTCATGTCGTGTCTCCCTCGTTCGCCTTCGACGCGTCGTCGCGGAAGGGCTGGGTCAGCATGCGGTCGAGCCGCTGCTCGCGCGGCTGCCGGAATTGTTCGATGCCGATCGTCATGGCCTCGTGCCCGGCTGCCGGCTGCGCGCGATAGGTGCCGAGCAGGCGATCCCACCACGGCATGCTGAAGCCGAAATTGCTGTTGGTTTCCTGCGGCACGATCGAGTGGTGGACGCGGTGCATGTCGGGCGTGACGACGAACCATCTCAGCCCGCGATCGACGCCCTCGGGTAGGCGGATATTGGCGTGATTGAACATCGCGGTCGCATTGAGGAGGATCTCGAAGGCCAGCACGGCCTCGGCCGGGGCGCCGAGTGCGGCGATGGCGGCGAGTTTCAGGATCATCGACAAGGCGATTTCGATCGTGTGAAAGCGGGCGCCGGTCGTGACGTCGAAATCGAGATCGGCGTGATGCATCCGGTGCAGTCGCCACAGCACCGGGACGGCGTGAAACAGCACGTGCTGCAGGTAGATCGCGAGGTCGAGGGAGAGGACGGCCAGGGCGACGGCAGGCCAGCGCGGCAGGTCGATGCTGTTCAGAAGTCCCCATCCGCGTTGTTCGCCCAGAAGTGCGAAGGCGACGGCCGTGGTCGGCAACAGCAGGCGCACCAATGCCGTGTTCAGGGCGACGATGCCGAGGTTGGCCGGCCAACGCGCCCAGCGCGAGAGCTGCCGCTTCCGGCGAGGCGCCAGCGCCTCCCAGGCCGCGACGACGATGAAGACGCCGAGGAAAAAGCCGAAGCGGATGACGGGCTCGTTCGACACGGCGCAGCTCAGTCGGCGACCGCCGGGACGGCGGCGCTGCGCCGCCGGTAGCCGAGCCACAGCAGCGCCAGCGCCGCCACGGCCAGCCACGGCAGCAGCAGGAGATTGAGCGTCTGCCAGCCGAACGCCTGCAGGAGCGCCGCGGCGCCCAGCGAACAGGCGAGACCGACGATGAAGATGCTCATGTCGTTGGTCGCCTGGGCGCGGCCCTTCTCGGCGGCGGCATAGGTCGTCGTCAGCAGGGTCGTGCCGCCGATGTAGAGGAAGTTCCAGCCGACGCCCAACATCACGAGCGCGCCGGCGAACGATTCGAATGCCGTCCCCGTCAGCGTCATGAGGACGTGGCCGGCCAGCAACGCGACGCCGGCCAGCATGACGGGCAGTACGCCGAAGCGGGCGATCAGCGAGCCGGTGAAGAAGGACGGCAGGAACATGCCCAGCACATGAAGCTGGATGACCGTCGTCGCGGCGGTGAGCCCGTGGTCGTGATGGAGCATCGCGATCGGTGTGGCCGTCATGGCGAGGATCATGACGCCGTAGCCGGTCGCCGCCCCGAACAGCGCGACAAGATAGGTCGGCTGCGCGACGATGACGCCCCACGGCCGGCCCGCGGCGGCGGTACCGGTCTCGGCTTTCGGCGTTGGAATGCGCAGGCCGAGCAACAGGCCGGCCGCGACCAGGGAGACGATCGCGAGCAGGAGGAACGAGCCGACATACTCGGGCGAAAGCAGCGGGCCGCCGAGCCGGCCGAGCAGCGGACCGGCCAGCGCCGCCACGATGCCGCCGGCCAGCACGAGCGAGATCGCGCGCGCACGGAAGGAATCGTTGGCCACTTCGCTGGCGGCGAACCGGTAGAATTGGGCGAACGCCTGATAGACGCCGACGAGGAAGGTGCCCAGGGCGAGCAGTGCCAGCGAGCTCAGCCACAGGCCGGCCGCGGCCGCCATGCCGCCGGCCGCGCCGAGCAGGGCGCCGGTGACGAAGCCGCGGCGGCGTCCGACGCGCGCCATCCAGAGCGATGCCGGAAAAGTCGCGACCGCCGTGCCGAGGAACATCGCCGCGATCGGCGTGGTCGCGAGGTGCGGCGATGGCGCGATCAGGCTGCCGGCCAAGCCGCCGACGGTCATCACCAGGACCGAGGTCGTCTGGAACAGAGCCTGTGCGGCCGCCAGCAGCAGGACCTGGCGGTGCATCGAGCCGAACCGGGAATGGCCGGTCATTGGGGGTCACCTCGTTGAGACAGGTGACGGCTTGACTCGATTAATTCAATCAGTCAAGTTATCGATTGAATGACAGACCCTAAGGCCGAGATTTTCGAGCAATTCGCCGAGTTGGCCCGCGTGCTGGGCCAGGGAAACCGCCTGGAGCTGCTGGAACACGCAGCCCAAGGCGAGCGCTCGGTCGAGCGCCTGGCCCAGCTCACCGGCCTCTCCCTGGCCAACGCCTCGCAGCATCTGCAGGTATTGAGGCGCGCCGGCTTCGTACGCTCGCGCCGCGACGGCAAGCGGATGCTCTACCGGCTGGGCGACGGGCCCGTGATCGAGCTGTTGGGGGCGCTCAGGCGCTACGCCGAGCACAGCCGCGCCGAAGTGCGCGGCATCGTGTCGGGCTATTTCGACCGGCTCGACTCGCTGGAGCCGGTGTCGCGCGAGGTGCTGCTGGAGCGGCTCGACGACGGCAGCGTGGTGCTGCTGGATGTGCGCCCGGAAGACGAGTTCGCGCTGGGCCACCTGCCGGGCGCGCTCAACATCCCCTTCGCCGATCTCGAGCGACGCCTCGCCGAGCTGCCGAAGGACACCCAGATTGTCGCCTACTGCCGCGGCCCCTATTGCGTGCTGTCGTTCGAGGCCGTCGCCGCGCTGCGCGCCAGGGGCTACGACGTCAAGCGGCTGGAGGACGGCTTTCCGGAATGGAAGGCGGCGGGCCTGCCGGTCGGTACCGTCATTGCAACGCCTCCGCCAGCGCCGACGCCTTCCGCCACACCTGCTTCTGGCAGATGAACAGCACGCAGCCCTCGATCAGGAGCGCATCGGGGCCCTGCCGGCGCACCGTGGCGCGGTAGGTCTGGCCGTCCTCGGGATTATAAATGCGCGCGGACCAGCCGCTTCCGGCAGCAGGTGTCAGTCCGGACAGGATGTGCAGGCCGACCAGCGGCCGCGTGCGCAAGGCGGCGTCGGCGTTCTGCGCGTCGAGGCGCGGCCGTCCCTTCTCGTCGACCGCGTCCCATAGCCAGCGGATCGTGCCGCAGAGCGTTGACGTGCTGCCGCAGGGCGCCAGCTCGACGATGGCGGCGACGCCGGGCGTCGCCCAGCGGCCGATCACGCCATCTTCGGCCATTGTCGGCGCGTTCACGGAGAGGAGCAGTGCCAGCGCAATCGCGAGCGCCCTCTTCACGACCGCACCTCTATTCCCGCCGGCGCGGGTGACGGCGACGACGGCGCGGCAAGCGATTCGAACTTGCGGCGATAGTCGGGGTGCTCGGTGCCCATGAGCTTGTCCCACCAGCGGAAATAGAGGCCGTAGTTGTAGCAGCCGGTCTCATGATGGAGATCGTGATGGGTCGTGGTGTTGTTCCAGCCCAGCCAGCGGCCTGGCCCGAACACAGCGGGATGCACTTCAGTGCCGGCATGGCCCATGACGTTGCGCCCGATCTGGATGACCATGAAGATGAACACCGCGAGGCCGTGCATGGGCACGAGGGCGAGGAACAGCGGCACGAACGCGCCTTGCACGAATGCCTCCGGAATGGCGAATGAATATGCGGCCCACGGCGTCGGCGTGCGCGACAGGTGGTGCGTGCGATGGAACAGCGCGAACAGTCGCCGGTGGTGCATCGCCCGGTGCGTCCAGTAGAAATAGGTATCGTGCGCAACCAGCATCGCCACCAGCGACAGGCCAAGATAAAGCGGCCCGGCCGCGTGAAAATCCTCGTAGATGGTGAACCAGCCTCGCCGGGCCGCCACGAAGACGGCGGTGCCCAACAATGCGAAGATCAGTGCCGAGCGTAGCGAGGTCACGACCTCGCGGCGGATGTCACGACCTGTGGCGTGGCGGGTCTGCAGCTTGCGCGCCGCCAGGCCGGCCCGCCAGAACACCACCAGGATCGTCGCCATCACCGTCGCCGCCACGAGGTAGCGGGCGGTATCCATCATCCACATGCCCGGCAGGGCAGAGACATAGGTTTGAAACAGGTCGTTCATCGGCTGCCCCTCCTTGAGGCGTCGATGCACCTTGGTGGAGCAGGCCGGTGGGGGTCGCGCCGGTTTCGGAAAACGCTGGTCCGTGGCGAAGAACGGCTCGCCGATTCCGGAATCGGCGAGGAATCAGCCGCTTTTTCGGCTGCCGGCGCCCCTGCGGAACTCGGTCGGCGTCAGGCCGGTGTCGGCCTTGAAGGCCCGGTTGAAGGGGCCGAGCGACTGGAAGCCCGAATCGAGGGCGATGGTGAGGATCGGCACCTCGGCCTGCGTCGGATCGGCCAGTGCCTGTTTGGCGTCGGCCAGGCGGTGGCGGTTCAGGTACTCGTTGAAATTCCGGAAGCCCAGCCCGCGGTTGATGGCGCGCCGCACCCGGTACTCGGGCAGGCCGAGCTTGCCCGCCAGCACGCCGATGGTGAGGCCTTCCTGGCGGTAGAGCCGATCGACCTTCATCAGGCGCTCCAGCGAGGCCAGCAGCGCCGGCTCGACGGCCTCCTCATCGGGCGGCGCTGCATCGCGCAACGGCTGCACGACAACGACCGGGCCGGCCAGCACGGAGTCGAGATCGGCCTGCAGGAGGAGAGTGGCGACGATGGCGGCGATTGCCGTCAACGCCGCCGCGTTCAGCACGTGCAGGATCATGGGCACATGGTCGGGGCCGAAGAGCAGCTCGACGGTGACGGTGACGGCAATATGCAGGGCCGTGGCGATCAGGATGAACAGGCGCAGGCGTCGCCGCCCCTCGACCAGATCGCTGCCCCAGCCTCGGACAGTCTGCATCAGCGCCAGCAGCGCCAGGAGGATGACGGCGACACGCAATGCCACGCCCACGGGCCAACGAGCCATGATGCCGGCGCCGAACAGCTCGGCCAGCGGCCAGACGATCAGGCCGAGCCATACCAGCGCATGCCAGGGCTTGAGCCGGAAGGAATCGTCGAACAGCGCCCGCGCGAACAGCCAGAAGATGGCGGCGTTGCCGGTGCACAGCGCCAGAACCGGCGCGAACCAGGGCGAGGGATGGCCATGGGGGCCCGGCGACGAGCAGATCATGTAGGCGGCGGCGCCCACCGACAGCAGGGCGCCGAGCCAGGCGGCTTGCCGGCCGCGGGCGCGCCGCAGGGTCGCGGCGGCAATGGTCAGCAGCAGCGCGATCGCCGCGCCGCGCAGCGCCGTATCGAGAAGGGTGAGGGAGCCGAATTTGCCCATGATCGGCGCAGACCCTACACGATCGGGTCGAGCAGGTTCATCCTTCCATGAAGCCAATGACCCTGCGACCGCCGCCGCCGATCTCCCGCCGACGACTTGCCTACGAGGCGCCGATGAGCGCGCCCCCGAGCGCACAAAGGACGACGACCAGCCAGGGCGGCGTCTTCCACATGAACAGCAGGAGGAAGGCGCCGGCACCGAGCGCGAAGTCGGCGGAACTCGTTATTCCCGACGTCCACACCGGGTCGTAGAGGGCGGCCAGCAGGATCCCGACGACGGTCGCGTTGACGCCGCGCAACGCCGCCTGCGCCGTGCCGCGCCGGCGAAGCTCCTCCCAGAACGGCAGGGCGCCGATGACCAGCAGGAAGGAGGGCACGAACACCGCCACCAGGCACAACGCCGCGCCCGCCACGCCGTTGGGTTCCGGCGTCATGATCGCGCCGAGGTAGGCGGCAAAGGTCGTCAGCGGGCCGGGCACGGCCTGGGCGGCGCCGTAGCCTGCGAGGAAGACGTCGTTGCTGACCCAGCCGGGCGGGACGACCGATTCCTGCAGCAGCGGCAGGATCACGTGGCCGCCGCCGAAGACGAGTGCGCCGGTGCGATAGAAGGCGTCGATCAGTTCGACGCCATGCGAGGAGGTCGCGGCGCCAAGCAGGGGCAGGCCCGCGAGCAGGACGAAGAAGATCACCAGAAGGACGCCGCCGGTGCGCCGGCTCACGGGCAGCGGCAAGGACACGTGATCGATCGGCACTTCGGCACGAAGCAGCAGGGTCCCGACGATGCCGCCGACCAGGATCATGCCGACGAGGGTCCAGGCCGACGGCAGCGCCAGGATGACGCCGGCCGTGACGACGGCGATCGTGGCCCGGTCGCGATCGGGCGTCAGGGTGCGCATCATGCCCAGCACCGCCTGGGCAACGACCGCCACGGCCGCGACTTTCAACCCATGCAGCCATCCGGAGCCGCCGAGACCGCCGAAGGCGTCGACGCCGTAGGCGAAGGCCACGAGCGCGATCGCCGAGGGCAGGGTGAAGCCCGCCCAGGCTGCGAAGGCGCCGGCGTAGCCCGCCCGTGACAGGCCGAGGGCAATGCCGACCTGGCTCGATGCCGGGCCCGGCAGGAACTGGCAGAGGGCGACGATGTCGGCATAGGTCCGATCGTCGATCCATCGCCGCTTGGTCACGAATTCCTCGCGGAAGTAGCCGAGATGGGCGACGGGACCGCCGAATGAGGTGAGGCCCAGCCGCAGAAAGATGGCGAGGACCTCGACCCAGGTTCCGGGCGTGCCGCCGGCAGCCGCCGACGGAGGGTTGCGCGGCCCGCCTTGCACGTCCTCGGTCATCGGCTCTTGTCCAATTCGTTGAAGAGTTCCCGCACTTTTGTCTGGGCGACCGCCAGCGCGGCGCGCCCCTTGCGTGTGGCCCGGTAGTGGCGGCGCGCGCGCCGGCCGGCGCCCTCGGTCCTGGATTTCAGGTAGCCGTTGCGCTCCAGGCCATGCAGCATGGGATACAGCGTTCCCGGGCCGATTTTGTAACCGTGCTCACGCAGCTCCTCGAGCATCCAGTTGCCGAAGAACTCGCCTTCCGCCGCATGATGCAGGATGTGCAGCCGGATCAGCCCGGCGAGAATGTCGTGATGCCTTGCGGTCGCCATGCCTGCGGTGCCGGCTAGTCGAAATCCGTCATCGATTTTCGATACTAAGAGCCGCCTGCCGGGCGGGCAACGGCGTCCCTGGTGATCGACGTCGCGGACTGCCGCTTCAGCCCGGCCAGCAGGCGACGCCAGGCGGCGATCTCGCGGGCGGGCCGGAACAGCGGCGCACGCCGGGCCAGCGCCTTGCCCAGCCGCACGACGAAGCGCGGCTCGGCCTCCAGCCGCTGCAGCAAGCGGGCGAGCGCCTCCGTGTCGCCGACGGGAAAGTAGCCGGGATAATCCGCGCCGAGCAGCCCGACGTTGCCGTCGATGCGCGACGCCAGCACCGGCACGCCGGCGACGGCGGCTTCGGAAATCACGTTGGCGCCGCCTTCGCTCAGCGACGAGATCACCATGGCATGGCTGCGTGCGAGCAACCGGCGGACGGCGGCGGCCGGCACGTCGCCCCGCCAGCGGTAGCGCGGGTTGGCTTCCATCTCGGCGCGCGCGCGTTCCATCCACTGCGGCGTGTAGGCGCGGCCGACCTGCTCGATGCACACGCGGCTCGCGGTCGGCAGCAGGCGCGCCGCCTCGGCCGCGCGCAGCGGATCCTTTACGTCGCGCAGATGGCCGATCACCGAGACGACCACGGCCCGCGCGCCCGGTCGGCGCGGCTGGGGCGAGGGTGCGGCCGACTGATGGATGACGCAAAGACGCGGGCGGAACCGCTCGGGGACGACGCGCCAGGCGAGATCGTTCAGCGCCACCAGCCGGTCGGCCAGCGCCATCGAGCGAAGCGTCGGCACCGGATCGGTGTCGATGTACTGGTAAATATCGGTCCCGCTCAGCTGCAGGATCACTGGCCGCCCGGGGAACTGCGCCTTGAACCGCTCGATCGCCGGGGCGCTCCGCCAGGCGTGGACGGCCACCATCAGATCGGCCGGCCGGCCGTCATAGTCCGCGGCGATGCGCACGCGATGGCCGAGGCGGCGCAGGATGCGCGCCCAGCGCGAGGCGGCGACGCGGTTGCCGGTGCGTGAAGTGGGGCCGTCGGGTGTGATAAGGACGATCCTCATGGACCACATCCATGAGCAACGTCCGACCAGCGGAGCGTCCGCGGCCGAACTGGCGGCGCAACTGCGCGAAGTCCGTCATCGCACCCGGCGCTTGACGGAAGAGCTTTCATCGTCGGAATTGATGGGGCCGTGCCTCGACATCGTCAATCCCGTGCTCTGGGAGATCGGCCATGTCGGCTGGTTTCACGAATACTGGACGCTGCGCCACAGCCATGGCCGGGCGCCGCTGATCGAGCGCGGCGACCGCCTGTGGGATTCGAGCGCGGTGCCCCACGACACGCGCTGGCAGCTCGACCTGCCGGACCGCGCCGGCACCTTCGGCTACATGGCCGACGTGCTGGCACGACAGGAAGATCTGCTCGGCAGCACGATCGACGGCGCGCTCGAGGGCGGCGCCCGCTATTTCTACGAACTCGCGATCCGTCACGA
>Ga0209514_10002395_pt1 | contig 29081 bp, 41 predicted proteins | sample Subgrocontami58m_FD_187452 | JGI IMG/M metagenome (GOLD analysis project Ga0209514, IMG submission 187452) | Subsurface groundwater microbial communities from S. Glens Falls, New York, USA - GMW37 contaminated, 5.8 m (SPAdes) (version 3) | ecosystem: Environmental > Aquatic > Deep subsurface >...
GGCTTCGCCGTGGACGTGAGCATTCATCGCGAGCCGGGCGAAGGCGGCAGCCGTGACGGGTTTGAGCGGGTCCGGGTCGGCCTCGACCGCGACCGACTGGTGCTGCCTGACGGCAGCTACGACATGGACGCCATAACAGAGATGGTGGTCGAGCAAGTCGGCGAAGACGAAGAAACGGAGGTGGCAGCGTGAAACGAACTCGCAGACTGGCAGTTGAACCTTTCCAGCCCCGCGGACGGGGTGAAGATGGGTCTTTGATCCGCATCAAAGGCCGTTGGCTTTCCCGGCTGGGATTCCCGCCCGGTAGCGCGGTTGAACTGACGGCGGTCTCACCGGGCGTGCTGGAAATCCGGCTGTGTGCGCCGCCGCAACTGAGGGCGGCGGATTTCACGGCGACCATTGACCGGCTCACTGAAGCCGCGCGGAGGGCCGTCGCGTGAAACCGATTGACGCATTGCTTGAACTGATGGGCCGTGGGCAGTGCGCCGTTGTGCGCGCCGGGCTGCGCGGCGAGGAGAAGGCTTACTTTGCCGAAGTGCTGGCGCGGGTCGCGCGGACGTTCGACACAATGCCAACGACCGGCGAGACCGACGGGCAGGGCGAGGATGCGGTGGCGCATCTCCACTACTTCACCGGCGCGGCGGACTTCTGGATCGTCGAGCGTGACGCCGGCAGCCCAGACGATGAGCCGGGCACGGGGCAGATTCAGGCGTTCGGCCTGGCGGACCTGTACGGGGACGGCGGAGAGTTGGGTTACATTTCGATTCCAGAGCTTTTGGAGAATGGGGCGGAATTGGACTTTCATTTCAAGCCGAAGACATTGCGCGAGATTCGCGCGAAACAAGCCGCGCGCTGCGGCGTCACAGCATGAACACACAACACACTCCCGGCCCGTGGCACTGCTGCCAGCCTGACGATTCGCCGCGCCAAATCACAGACGGGCAGATGCGAATCTGCACCGTCACCGACCGCAGCGAAGACACTGCCAACGCGCGACTGATCGCCGCCGCGCCGGCGCTGGTGGCGGCGCTAAAAGCCGCCGTCGCAATCATTCAGGGCTGGGAGCAGGCCGCGCCCATTGACATTGCCTTTGTCGCGGACACCGCCCGCGCAGCGCTGGCCCGCGCGAAAGGAGAAGCGTGAACGTCGAACGCACCAACGAGGAGCGGGTCAACCCGCTGTGCTGGCTCGTCGCCTGGCTGTTCTTCAACGCCCTGGCCGCGTGGGGCAGCTTGGTTTTCCGGGCCTGCTCGCCGGTGATCTGCGCTTGGTGCGGCAAAACCACGCGCCGACAATGGATCCCCGCGCGACTGCTAGGGCGGAGGCTCAGGCCGAGCCACGGGATTTGCGGCGCGTGCGCGAAGCAATGGGGGCGAGGATGAAACTTTACCGCAACCATTACTCAGTTGAGGGTGGGGCGTCTGGCGGATTTAGTTGGCACACGTCGAGGGCCGACGCAAAACGAGCGCTGACAGAATGGCGCCGCAGTTCAGAGGAGCCGCTGGCAATCGCCGAGCCGGTCGAGATCACGATGACCAAAACCGGCGTGCTGTCGTTCGCCAACCGCTTCGCCGAACATCCCGACAATGGTTGATAAACCCCTTGACACGCAGCGCGGGAAAGCGGAGAGTGGGCGCGTTCGCTGGCAACGGCGGACGACTCGAAATGCAATCCGTGCGAGAAAATCGAAACTTCGGCGCTTCCCTTCGCTGGGTGCAAAACCCCAGGTGTCTTCGCGCTTCCCGGCGCAACGATTGCAACCTGACGAGGGCGGAGGGCAGCGCCGAGTTTTCGGTTTTCCAATGAGCATAAAAGTAATGTCGGATGTCTGGGAACACTCTCCCGCGTCCGGCTCTGAACTTCTTCTCCTCCTCGCCATCGCGGACTTCTGCCACGACGACGGCACGGGCGCTTGGCCTTCGATCCAACGGCTCGCGAAACGAACGCGACAAACCGAGCGCAACACGCAACTGCTCATCCGCAAGCTGTCGAAAATGGGCGAACTCAATGTTGAACCGGGCGGCGGACGGCACAACACCAACACCTATTCCATCCCCGTAAAGGGTGAAAAGATTTCACCCTTAAACCCTGAAAAGATTTCACCCTTTGCTGGAAACGGTGAAATCCAGGGTACTGAAAGGGTGAAATCCAGCGTCGTAAAGGGTGAAATAGCTGTTTCACCCGATCCGTCAGGATCCGTTATAGATCCATCACTCTCAGTACAGGAAGGGAAGGATGCAAGGAAGGGAAACCGCTTTGAGCAACCGACCCTCGAAGCGATGAAACTGCACGCGGCGAAGATCGGTCTGCCAGACGCGGAGGCTGAGAAGTGCTGGCACTACTACGAGTCGAACGGCTGGCGTGTCGGCAGGAATCCGATGCGCTCCTGGGCCTCCGCGATGATTAACTGGCGGAAGAACTGGCAGGAACACGGCGGAGTCAATGGTGTATCCCGCCAACCCGCCTCCGTAACTCCCTGGGCGATTCAGCAGGTGATCGCAGCGAAGGAAAAACAGGCGGTGGACATCAAATTCCACCACGCCTCCGAGGTGGCGACCGGCCTGCAATGGTCGAGTGAGGAAGCCCGCAGTAGCTACCGGGCCATTCGGACAGAGATCAAAACCCTCAATGGCCAGTTGGCCGGAATGGCATGACAATTTACCGCAACTGTCCAGAGTGCGGCGCCGAGATGAGCATCGCGGCAGATTGGATTCCCGAATTGCAGGAACTCATCGAGATCGTCGTGTGCAATCGGTGCGCTGATCTTCGGAACCCTCAACGGACGCCGCTTGTCGCCTTTCGCAGCAAAAGAAAACCGCGCCCCGTGCGCGCCACCCACCCCGATCCATGAACCGGACTCCCCTTGTGCCCATCACACTGCCATCAGTGTCCTACGCCCTGATCCGTGAGGCTCCCGATCTGGTCGCCCGATGTCTGCAAGCGGGCCTGTTGAAGCTGGGCCGGCCTCTCCGTGATCGACAACTCAAAGCCGTCCAGAACCAAAAAGCATACGAGGGTATGAAAGTGAACGGATGGAAAAAGACAAAGCGATGAAACCGACCTTCACAGTCGAACACTGGCCTCACGGCCAGTTGGTGTGCGCGCCCCCAGGCGAGGCTGGCATCCAGTTGCGTGCGGTCAGCGATTATCTCAACAAGTTGCCCCCCGGATTCTGCCTGTCCAACGGGATCGTTCACCACTATCGGCAGTCTGGCCGGCAATACGGCGCTACCGTTGCGCTCGGCACGGCGGAAGGAATCTCCAAATGGAAAGAGGATATCACTACCTGGCTGCTCGACCGCAAGCCTGAAACCCAGTGGTGGTGGGGCACGGACGTAGGACGAAGCTCGGCAGTGATCTTCTCTGTTCTTGGTCCGCCCTGCCTGGCAGCGTACTATTACGGCAACGGCGCGGTGCCCGTCGATGCAGAGGACTTCGGGCGGTGCCTTCGCTTGCTCGCACTCTTTCCTGTGTGGCGTGAGCGCTTACATGAAGTCGCTCAGGCCTGGCCGCTGACTCCATGGCCACGGATCACGACACGGTGGGATGAACTGGCGGCTTTAGAGGCAGAGAAACAAACCGCGCTGCTGGACGAACTCAACAGACCAGAAGCCAGATGAAACTCAACGTGAAACTCCTGGCCATAGATCCCGGAACATTCGAGTCCGCCTGGGTGCTTTTCGACGGCGCGAAAGTCCTCGCCCACGGAATCGAATCAAATGTCACTGTCATGGGCCGATTGCGCGAACACGCGGGCTGTCCAGTCTGGATCGAAATGGTGGCCTGTTACGGCATGGCTGTGGGATCCGAGGTGTTCGAGACCTGCGTCTGGATCGGGCGATTTTGGGAAACCGCGAACCTGAATGGATCGAGCTTCAACCGTGTGACACGAATCCAAGTCAAACTGCACCTGTGCCACTCTGCACAAGCCAAGGACACGAACATCCGTAGAGCCATCCTGGACAGGTTCGGTGGGACAGCCGCCGCCCTTGGCAACAAGAAACAGCCGGGACCCATTTACGGTCTTGTGAAGCACGAATGGGCAGCCATGGCTGTCGCTCTTTACGGCGGAGACAGCCAATGAAAGTCACCCGACAAAGTTCGGTCATCGTCGGCTGTTGCAATGCCTGCATGGACTCCACGCCGCATGAAGTTTTGCGAATCGACCTGGGCCAGTTTTGGTTCCGATTGTGCGAACGCTGCGCTCAGCGACTCGCGCAGCGCCTCGCCCGACATTTCACCCCGCCCGCCAACCGTTCTTTGAGCGCGAATGACTGACCTCATTACATGAGCAGCGCAATACATAGGGCGGGCGGGGTGGATCGCTGGCCGCGCGCGGAAGCCTTGACGGTGGACAAAAAACTCAATCTTGAGGCGCTGGCCTTCCATTGGTTACTCACCGAGCGGCGGTGCTGGGCCGTGCTGTGGGAACGGCACCCGACAGCGCATTACCGGCCCGACGTGCTGGGAGTGACACGCGGACGACTGCTCATCGAAATCGAGTGCAAGCGGACCTTGATGGATTTCAACGCCGACCAAAGCAAAACACACATCGCCTGCCGGACCGCAGGCTTTCCATCCCAGGCACCGTGGAAGTTTTTCTATCTCGCGCCCGCCGAACTGGCCACTGACATCAAACCGTTGCTGCCGGCGTGGGCTGGCCTCCTCTCCGCCGAGTCCAGCGGGCTGACCGTGCAAGTGATGGCCCCGGTCCTGACCGTGAAACGGCTTACGGTGCGGCAATGCGTGAAACTCACGCACCTGTTGGCGAATCAAATCGCCGCGATGGCTTGGAATAATTCACAAACGCAATACGTTTGCAATGCGCCTGCTTCGACGCCGGATGTCTCACCCCACGCCAATCGGCAGATTGTGGCCGGGCATGAGAGTTGCACACCGGAAACCGATGATCTGTGATACCAGAATGGCCATCTGTGATACCACAATGGCCCGCCGTGCGCCGGAAACGGCCCGCCAGGGCATTTAGATTGAAACCATGACCAGCGAAAAAGGATTCACCAACACGACCACTTTGACGCATGAACCCGCTCATCCTCGAATCACCCCCGGAACCGGCTGCTGAGTCGGTGATGAAAACCTGTGGCAAGTGCGTCCATTTCGCGCCGCACACCGACCCTTTCACAAAGCGGGTTCATCCGAGCAAGGCCGGAAAATGCGAATGGCGCCCAGCAGCCTGGCCAATGTGCGTGTTGCGGGCGGTGTGGGGTGCTCCTGCCTTACTGCCAAGCCTTACCCGAACCACTATTTACAGGGGCACCAATGCCGCTGACTGTCAGTGCTTCAAGCTGAAGCCATGAAGACCACTACCCACCTTGTCCGTAAGTTTTGGGTGCCAGCCGAGCTGGTGCATAAACATGAACAGAGCAACTGACCTTGTTCGGCGCTGGCGCTGGAATCTCGCCGATGTCTTATCATGGCTCGCCTGCATGCTCCGCGGCCACCACTGGGCGCAACTGCCGGACAACTATCCCGGCATCTACGGCAATCATGCCGCTGCGCTGAGGGACCGGATATGGCAGCTTGCTGTGCTTGCCAACCACCCGAAGCCGCCAACTGACTATCTCGACGAGCTGGAAACCAAGCTCGACGAACTGGGGCGGCTGGCTGGTGAGAACTGGGGTCACTGGAAAACGGCCAAACTGAAAACATGAACACCCCCCTTACCCCGCCAGTCGGGCCGGACAATCCGGCTCCCCCAGCGTCCGGCGAACCAAGTGCCCAAGGCCGGCTGGTGGATTTCGTCGTGCAGTTGGAAAAAGGGCAAACAGTCCAGCCCGCCAACCAAATCGGCTGGCACCGCTGGGCCGACGCCAACCGGCGCGTTGCTTCGTTGCGAGCGTGTGGGGCTACGGCGCGCGTGATGCGCCGGGAGAGATTAAACGGGCTGGTGGTCTGCCTGGAAGCCGTAGATGAAAATGACAAATGATCCAATCACAGAAGTGGCCTCAGCCCTGTGCACACAGGCTGAGGATAACATGCCCCGGCCACTCTCCAGCCCCATCATGGACGATGAGGATGCCCTACGCGAGCAGGTCGAGAGCTTGATCGCAATGGCCGATGGCGCCATCGCCACGGCCAAGGAACAGCAAGCTCGCGCCCAAAAGCTCCGCGCCGCCGTGAGCGAGGCCCTGCTGGCCGTCGCGCAAAGGGAGTCTGGGAGGGCTGCCAGGCTGCTGGAAACCGTCCTGGATGAAACCATGCCGCAAACTGACTGACCCATGATCGAACTTTCCAAAACTGAAACGCCGGTCCATCCGGCAAACCAACAAAACACATGCACATATCAGAATTAAAAAAGTCCAATTACCTAAAAAAAGAGGACTGCGGCCCGAATGGCATCCTCGTCACTGTCAAGGGAGTAGTCGAAGAAAATATAGCCAAGGAGGGCGCCCCGGAAGAATTCAAGTGGTGCCTGCACATCGAAGAGCACGAAAAACCGATGGTGCTCAACAGCACCAATGGCCAACTCATCGCCGTCATCCTCGGCTCCGAGAATTCCGATGACTGGATTGGTAAGCGGATCGTGCTCTACAACGAGCCGGGGGTAACCAATCTGCAAGGCAAAGTGGTTGGCGGCATCCGGGTCCGCGCTCCACGCGGAAGAGCCGCCCAAGTCAATGCGGTGCCAAAACCAGTGCCCGCAGCCGCGCCCAAGCCAATGCCCAAACCGGAGTCTGTGATGGGGCCGGCAGCCGCCCCGTGTGATGAAAGCGGCGAGGTTGCTGACCAAGATGTGCCATTTTAGAATGGTCTTCATTCATTAAAAGGGTCTTGACTCAATGAAGGTCTTTCCGCCACCACCGCAACCCGTCGCCGACTGGGGAGATGCCAGAGAGCTTCAGCGTGAGATGGTCTCTGCGGTTGAGGAAATCTCGCGCCGGGCTGCGGACGTGGGCTTGGCCCGACACGTTTTAGAATATGATTCCGACCGCCGCAAGCGCGCCCTGGCGCGTGCGATGGCCCCACCCTTGGCCGGTGGAGATTCCGCCGCCAAGGCTGAGGCTGAAGCTCGCGCCTCGGCCAGCTATTCCGCTGAACTCACGCAACTGGGCAAGGAACATCAAGCCGCCGAAACTGTCTGTCTCGAATTCGAGGCCGTCAAACTAAAGTGGGAAACCGCCCGCTCGCTGCTCTCGATGCTGAAAGAGCAGGTGAGACACGTATGACTACCAAGACCGCTCTGCATCACACGCACATGGTGATGATCTTCAACGTCAACAATGCCGCAACGGAACTTGAACACCACGAAGCCATCCTACAACTGGAAGGCTGGCGTCGCGGTGTCCGGGACGCGGGCGGGCATCTTGATCCATCTGCGGCGGACATGGACTTGCTCGAACGTGGGCATGGCCGTCCTATGTGTGCTGGTGTTTTTCTGGATTGGAAACCGACAAAATGAAAACGAGCCTCGTCTGGATCGACGATTCCTTTGCTCCGGGCTACCGGCTGGCACGCGATCCAGAGCCGCCCCCGGCCGTCCCGGCGTGGTTCACACCCACCGGCGCCGACCAACACCTTGACCCGCGTACCCGGCAGTTGACCGAAGTCATCACGGCCGATGAACGCACGGCCGATGAACGCACGAAGAACGCACGAAGAACGAGCGCTCATGTTCGCCGGGCCCGTAAGCTCGCATGAAAAACTTCCAAACATCGCTGGCCCCAACCCGCTCCGGCGCCTGTGCCGGCTTTGCCGCCTCCGGGCAGATTGATCCTTCACAGTGGGCCACCCAACTTTACCACGGCACGGTGTCCGGCCCATGGCTGCTGTGTTACATGCTGCGCCGATTCGGGTGGCCCAACGTCGGCTCGGATGACTACAAACAACTTGTCTCCTGGAATCTGAAGACGCCGATGCCAGGGCTTTATCTGTGCGTCACGCCCTATCTCGGGAGCGGAAGCAATCTTCATTTCTCCGTGCGTTTCGACAAAAACGTGCAGGCGAAAATCAATCGTGACCCCGGCCGTGAATCGTTTTTGCGACGGCGCAACGAAGCTGTCCTCGATTGGTGGACCAAAACAGGAATGAAACTCTACGCCTGGGGAGTGGGCCTCAAGGTGGGGGATCGCGATACGCTCGCCTATAAGTATTGTGACGACCCCAAGGACGGCAGCCGGGTTTATGGCCTCTGGAAACGCACAGTGACAATGAAAGGCAACCGCGGTCTGCCGAAGAGGCTCTCAATGAAGGCATGGTGGCTTGGCCAACTCATGTCGAAACTGCATCCCGAGTTACGCCTGCCACAAATGACTAAGCGTGAAGAGACAACTCGAACTTCACGCTTTGACCTGCGCGTGCAGGCCGCAATCAAAGTGACGCTCATCGACCTGCTCCGGCCGGTGAGTGTTCGCGACGTGTCATTCACAATCTTCGGAACCATCGAACAAACGCCTCCAGCTTTGCAGCGTTACACAAAACGAAAACCGGCGGGCCGTTTTGCGGGCGCGGGTTACACACCTGAGTACTGGTTCAATCACAAAACGCAAGCGGATGCCCTGATCGTCGCCTTCGTGCAGGGCGCGCGATGGTGGGAATACCAAAAGACCGGCGCGACCCTGTGGGCGAGTGACCGCAGAAGGGCTGAAAATGCGGCTGAAGAGAGAAGAGCCGATGGCACGCTGGGCAAGTCGCCGGGCAGCGCCTTGAGGCGGCCTTTATGACAAAAGAACGATACTACGCAGTGAGAATCGGAAACCCAAAATACTGGCCATACTTCATGCTCTCAGCGGACTGCAAAACTCCGGCACTGTTTGCAACCCACGAGGAAGCGCTCAAAGCCTGTCCAAAACAACCCGCCACCAGAGTCGTGCGCGTGTTTCTGCTCGACACGAAACCATGAAACACAAAACATTGAACGACCTGTGGAACAAGTGCCACGAGTGCGGACGCATCATCCCGTATGCGGATTTCGCAAGCGGCAAGGCACTCAATCGGATGATAAGCCCGGACTCGGCCATAAGTGGCGAGGAGTGGGAAGTCCTGTGTCACAAACACTACACGCCTGACGCAAACTGTCCTGGCAGGAGCGCTCCAGCGCACGCTCCAGCGCACGCTCCGGTGCCCCGTCGCCCGTGGCTAGTGTCATCTCAATACGGCATGCAATTCATTTTGTCTCAGGACAACGAGATCATCTGGCGGGCAGACTGGATGCCGATGGACATGCTCCGTGTGATGGTGAAGGCCGTGAATGACTTTCAGGCGCCGAAGAAAGGCAACGAATATGAATGAGACTCTCCCGCCCCACCCTGTCAGCCACCGCGCGGAGTTGGATGCGCTCGCCCGATTTCTCGAAAACCACGGCGATGATTTCCTGTCGTGGCAGGACGGCTACGTCGTCGTCGAAACCTACAGAGACAAGCAATTCCGCGCCCTCGGTGGAGACACCAACCGGCTGATTACGTTCTTCGAGGACTACGGTAATATGACCGATGCTGCCCTCAACTACATCGAGGCAATGTGGAACGCATCGAGAGACCTTGTATGCTACCGCTGCGATGGAAACGGCGTGACACTCGATCACACTTACATCCCGCCGTCTTACACCAACTGTAAAAGCTGCGACGGCACGGGGCACTTTCGTGCTACGCCAGCCGCAGCCGAACGATTAAGCTCTGCCAAAGATGCCCGGCGGAGCGCATAGAAGTGCAAACCAACAACCCAATTACCAGCGACGTTGCCGAAGCCAAAAGCGGGGCATCTTTGGCAGCAGCGCAGGGTTAGCATGAAACGGAGATCACGATATGTCACCGACAAAGAATGGTGGGCCTTCGTCTGCACATTCCTCGAAGCCGCCCAATTCATCCGCCACCACCGCACTCGCTGCACCCTCAAGACATGCGCTTGCAAAACTCTTTTCGGAGTTAAGATTCGGCAGGCCGGCGATGCAACAAAACTTCCTCGTCGCCCTTGCAAAAGAGTGGCGCGGCAAAACACCAAGGCCGGTCTGCGGTGATTGCTGCCAACCACTCGTGAGAACCCACATCGAAACGGATGGCTGCACAATCAAGGCGTGGGTCTGTTCATGCTAACGCTTTATGAAAATGAAAAGGTGGTCCCTGTTTGATGGCCGGTGGAAAATCTGGTGGCGCGGCGATGGCTGGACGAAAGATGCGAGTGCGGCCAAACGATACACCAGCATGGAACGAGCACGCAAAGCGGCAGCGACATGGCTTGGTGATGCGTTCATTGAGGTCGTGGGTGTGAAGCCGCCTAACGACCAAGCTCACCGACCGGGGCGCGAACAACCAATGACCGCCGCAAACACGATGACCGTTCAAACTTCCGAGGCCCGCCCCGGTTCGGTGCAGCGTTTTGTTATGCCTTCGCGTCCCCAAGCTCTCGACCTGTTTTGCGGTGCTGGCGGTGCTGGCATGGGACTGTCTCGCGCTGGCTTCGATGTGACCGGCGTGGACATCATGCCGCAACCAAACTTTCCATTCCCGTTCCTGCTCGGCAACGCGCTCGATGCTGACCTGTCCGGCTTCGATTTCGTGTGGGCAAGTCCGCCGTGTCAGAATCATAGCCGCATGAGTGGCTGCCGCGAAGGACTGCGCGACAAGTATCAGAGCCTCATCGCCGCGACTCGCGCCAAACTCAAAGCGTGGGGCGGGCCGTGGATAATCGAAAACGTGGTCGGTGCGCCGCTCGAAAATCCGGTGATGCTCTGCGGCGCGATGTTCGGGTTGGCAACCTACCGGCATCGAATCTTCGAGAGCAACGCTCCGCTGACAGTGCCGCCGCATCCGAAGCACACAATTCCAGCGAGCAAGGCGGGCCATTGGAAACCTGGAACACTGATAAGCGTGGCAGGCAACTGCACTCCCGTGGCGATGGCCCGCGCTGCGATGGGCATAGACTGGACAACCCGCGACGAACTCGGCGAGGCCATACCGCCAGCCTTCTCGGAGTTCCTTGCGCGTCAAATTACCTGCGACGTAACCGCGAGGCATAACGAAAAGCTGAGCGACTGCCCATGAAAACGCTCCCGAAATCACGCAAGACGCGCAAGGGCAGTTCGCTCCGGCGCATGGTTCGGCGCTGGCGGAAAACCCGGCCAGCGAATGACGGGTGGTGGCTATGGCGCGAAGGTGGCCGGTCACGCGTGGATAAACTACTGCTCAGTGGAGGAGGGCGGTGCGTAAACAGCGATGTCGAATGGGAGCAGGCCACCGGCAGACCACCGGAAAAGGACGCATGGTGGACCGAGAACTACTGGGAAGGGACTGACACCACGCAAAAGATGATGCCCGGCCTGTGGATGAAAGCGCCAAACGCTCCGGATCAGCGACCGGCCAAACAAGACGATGAAAAACACTGAAGACGTTGTGGCCGGTTCGCTGCATCCGGTTTGTTCGGCGACGGTCGATAAACCACACAAGGTTCATGTATGGGTTTGCGGTCACTACTGCGGGCCTTACGAATTTGCGACGGCTGGAGAAGCGGACGCTGACTACGAATACCGAAAAGGCTTCCGCGTCCTCGGCTGCTACTACCGGCGCGAGTCGCCGAACCACCGAACTGTTATGAGCACACAAACTGAAGAACTGCATGACGTGGTAATCTACGAGAAAGCCACGCGACAAATAGACGCCATCATCGGCACGAACATGAAAAGCTGGGATGGAAACGGCAGCGGTCGAAACACCGCTGAACTCCGCGTTCAAACCGGACAGGAAAGAATCAACGAAGACTACGAGTGCGAGATGGTAGCGGCTGGAAAATACCAGAAGGGTGACGTGTTGCCCTAACGACCAAGCTCAGCCACGCGGACCAACGATATGAATGAACCAGAGGTGGACGCGCCACGATGGGACGATAACGGCGACCCGATCAATCTGAGCGCCGCCGCGTCTGAAATGAACTGCCCACACTGCGGAAAACCAATCAATCCCGCCGCCTGAGCGTGTTCACGGCCTGCCAGACCCATCCGTTCGCGCCAGGTGTTGCGCAAGCAACAGGCGCAGATCGTCCACCGTCTTCGTCAACCGCTCGTCAGTCGCGGCCATCTGTTCGTGCAGCTTGTCCGCATGAGCCACGCGAACCCTCAAGTCCATTGCCATCTCCGCTGTCACTCGCAACAGCGTGCTGATCGCCGTGGTGTTCTGCTGCGTCGCGGCGCGCATGTCGAATACGGCCGCCGAGACCAGTGTTATCACCAGGGTCGCCAGCACACCGACCGCCCATTTCCACGTCACATTCACGTCTTTGGACATGGTCCCCTTACAGAGACCGTTTTGCGCTGCCCTGCACGGGCTTCAGCTTCCACAGTGGTTCTGGTCGTGATGCTCATCACCGGGTGCCGTTCCGTAGTGAGTTCAAGGCTTGATCTTGCCGAGGATGCTGTCGAGGGCCTTGAGTGCCTCGACCATGTTGGTTCCGCCCCCTTGCTGTTCCAAGCCATCCGTTCCAATCGACTGGGTGCGCCCATTGCCGAGCTTCTGTCGTTCGAGCAGGCTCGTCGCCGGCCAGAGCGCGAACGTGATTGAGGACGTGCGCTTGATCGTGACGATGCCGTTCGTGCCGCGCTCCTCCGTGATGACGAGCGGTTTGTTGAACGCGCAGCCCGAAAATAGAACGGACGCGCTTGACACCGCCAGAACAATGCACAATCTCGCGGTGCCTCGCAGCGCGCGCCCGTTCAAATCACTTCGCTTCTTCATATTTTGCATCTTTCAGTTTCGTCCGAATTCGGGCCGCTGCCTCGTCCAGTTTCCGCGCGTCGTGTTCGGCAAAGAACTCCGCGCCCGCCTTGGTCGTGATTTCCTCAACAGCTTCGAGAACCTCACACCAGCCGATGGTCACAGTGACTTGAGTTTCCAGCGGGGTGGTCATGGCTTCCCGACTTGCTCAGTCTCGCCGTTCTTCGCTCCCAACACTTTCTTCAGCCAGTCAGGCAAGGGGAGCACTCGGGCCGCTTGATGAAGTCCCACTGCGACGGCGCCTACCAGGATACCCTCGAACACTTCGCGCTGCGGCGGTTTGTTCTGCGCTAGGAATGGGTAGGCCAGACCGCCCAGGACAAACAGCAGATGCGGAACGAATCGGTTCGGAAACACCGGCCATCTTTTGCAGGCGAAACCGACCGCCCACAGAACAGCCAGCAGCAAGCCGGCGTCACTCAAGTCGAGCAACGGTTTGATGAAGTCTTCAATCTGTTTCGTGTTCATGGTTTGGGTGTCAAGGTAAACGTGATGTTGGTTCCGCGCAGCGTAATGACACTATTGGTCAGCCTCGCCAGCACAGCATTGACGATCCGCTGTTCATCGGCTGGCGAGAGCGTTAGCGTGCCCGCCAGTGAAGTGCTGTTCGTGAGCGGCTGGCTCAGCAGCCCGACACACAACGCCAGCAGCGCCAGGCCGGCCAGGGTGAGTTTAGTGGTCGATTTCATGGTTGCACAGTGAAAGTCCCGCTCAGCGTGAACGTCCCCACCAACGTCCCGCTCACCGCTGGTGTCGCCGTCGCTGTGCTGAACGCAAAATCAGCGTTCGCCTCTCGACTACCTGCCGGACCACGCGCCGTCACGCGCCAGTAAATCGTCTCTCCCGCGTTGAGCGTCCCGGCTGGCACCGCGTAGCTCGTCACGTCCACGGCGCGGGTTGTGTTGTAGAACACCGGCGCCATCGCTTGCACGCGCGAGAGTTCGAGGAGCCAATCCGTTTCCCCGGCGATGTTCTCCCACGTCAACGTTGGGGTCACGCTTTGGTTCACTGCCCCGTTCGCCGGCGTGAGCAAGGAGAATTGTGGCAATGGCTCCGGCGCGGGTGGCGCGGTCGTGAAATCCCACGGCGCACCCGTCGCCACTGTGCTGCCCCCAGGTCCTACCGCCGTGACACGCCAGTAATACTTGGTCGAATCCACCAGCACTCCACCGGCAACCGTGTAGCTCAGCACGGCCGTCCCCAGGCTCGTGCTCAGCGCGGGTGAACCAAAGGCCACATCATCGTCCACGGCCAGGGTGTAACTCGTATGATTCGCGCTCGCGGTCCAAGTCAACGTCGGCGTCACGGATACGTTCGTGGTCCCGGTCGCCGGTGTGCCCAGCGTGAACGTCGCTGGGGCTACCACCGCCGCCGCCGTGGTGAACCGGAAGGGTGCATTACTCGCGCGCGTGCTGCCGCCCGTCGAGTTCCCGGTCACATCCCAGAAATACTGCACCTCGGGCGCGAGGAGGCCAGCGGGCACAGCCTCACTCACATCATCTGCGGCCAGGTTTGCCGTCCACGTCAACGGGGTGAAGAAGCCATTGCCAGCCGTCGAAGCTTGGGCTGCCCAATAGGACGGCAGGACATTCCAGCCGCCCACAGTTTCCATGAAATACACGTACCGATACCCGCGGCTCAGTGCCAGTCCAAGCCCGGCCTGCCAGTTGGCTGCGGTCGTTTCCTCCACCAAAGCCGCGAGTCGCGTCGGGTAAGTCCCGATCCAGGTCGGCGTCGAGTCGTTGACCCACAGCGCATAGGCATCCTCGAAGATCGTCCAAATCGAATCTGGTGTCCCCACACTCATTGCGGACTCCGGTGGGTCCGTGCCGGGATTGAAAACGATGGTGTGCCCCGCGCCGTAGGTTTTCACCCAGTTGTACCGCGCCTGATAGTAAGCCTGATCGCCCACGGCCGTATCCGTTTCGTCGAAGAAGATGCCGTCAACCCCGCTGTAAAGCGTCGAGAGCCAACGGGTGATGTCCGCATCCACGGTCGCTGCCGCCGTCGCGCCGTAGCCCGTGGCCACGTAACCGAGTGTCACAATGCCGTGCGTGGACAGGTTATTGATCTGGGTCTGGTAATTCGCATCGGCCACTGTGCCGGGGCCGCTGGACGGATTCAAGATGACCCAGCCAAAGGCGCTGGGCCGATTCGTGATCGTCGCGTAGGCGGTCAATCCCGCGCCGCTGGGATAGATGTAGAACGGCAGCCCGATCCGCTGACCCGTGTCCGTGTCCAAGCGCACCGTCACGCTGCTCTCCCCGGTCATCGCCGTCCACGTCAGCGTCGGTGTGAGGCCCTGGCCCGTCGCCGCGTCGGCAGGCGTGCTGAGCGTGAACGCGCCGGGCACAGTGACAATGGTCGTAAACGAATCCGGCGCGTTGCTGGCGACGGTCGAGCCGACCAGGTTCTGGGCGGTGACTCGCCAGTAGTAGATCGACCCATTGGCGAGGAAACCCGCCGGCACGGAGTGTGTGACTGTCAACCCGGTGTTCGCGGTGTAAGTCACGGGCACATTGAAGCCATTCTCTGTGTCCACCTGGACCAGATAATTTGTAACCCCGCTGGCTGCGCCCCAGGTCAGCGTAGGCGCGACGGAGACGCCGGTGGCTAGATCGGCTGGACTCGTCAGCGTGAACGCGCCTGGAGGCACTGGGGCATCAAGGGTCGTGAACTGGCGCGGCCCAGCAGTCGTCGAGCCGACGGCGTTCAAAGCCTTCACTTGCCAGTTGTAGGCCGTCGAGTATTGGAGGTTCGCCCCGCCCGGCACGGCGTAGCTGACCGTCCCCGCCGCCAGTCCCGCCGCACTGTGGTACACCGAAGCGCCGCTGAGGATCTCCACGGTGTAACTCGTCTCACCGCTCGTGTCCGCCCAACTGAGCGTCAACGTCTGGCTCTGACCCGTCGCCAGGTCTGCCGGGCTGCTCAACTCAAACCCAGCGGGCGGGCTGCCCCCGCCGCTGTCATACTCGAACGCGCCAATATCCCACGCCGCCCCGAGGGGCCGGGACACACCGTCAAACGTGTTCGCGAAGCCGGCTATCGTCGCCCCCGCGTTCACGCCGGGACTGCCAGATTGCAGTTTGTAATCCGCCGCCGCATTGCCACCGGGATTCAGGAACAGCGGACTGAGGCCATTCACGCCATTGGCTTCCAACCCCCCGCTCACAAACCCGCTCTTGACCGTGCCCGCCCCCGTCCCGATGACGAGATTGTTATTCGCTGTCACGCCGGTTACCCCAGCAGAGATGCTGTACCAACCGTAGCTCGGTGACGCCGGTTGACTGCTGCACTCGACGAAGATGTTGTTGAAGAACTGCGCGTTATTGGCCGTGCCCCGGTTGTTGTCGTTGACGCCATACCGCGCCAGCAGCGCCCCGCCCGTGTTCAATCCCACTTTGTAATAGACGTTGTTATAGAATTTGAAGCTGTCGTTGTAAAACTGGAAAGCTGAAGTCGTCCCCGCGGCCGAGTTATCCGCGTAGATGTTGTTGCGGAAGGTCCAGTCCTTGAACTGGTCGTGCCCGGCACTTTCATCATCGAACATGCCCATTTGGACGTTCACACAATTGATGATGAGGTTGCGCTCGAAGATGACGTTCGTCGCCCGCCGCCCCGTCTGCCAGAACGCCTGGATGATGTCCGCGTGTTCCGTCGAGCCGGTGATATTCGAGTGGTTCGTGAACACGTTGGCCCGATAGGTCGTGCTGGACGCAAAGCCCCGGATGGCATCCCAGCCGTTGACCGTGGTCCAGGTGTTCGACTCCACCAGATGCCCGGTCCCTGTGAGTTGGAGGGCCGTGTACTGGCCGTTCGTGAACAGACAGGAGCGGATCACGCAGTTGGAGGGATTCGCGATGCCGCTGTCGAACCCGACGCTTTGGGCCTGCAACACGGGCGCAATGGTGCAACTGAGCAGTTCCAATCCATCCGCCGGCGTGCGCACGCGAATGATGCCCGCCAGTGGCGCGCCCGTGCCTGTGCAGGTAAAGCCGTTGAACGTGTAGTGCGCCCGCTGAATGTCGAACCCGTAACACGTCACCGCGCCCGACGCCGTGAACGTGATGCGGCTACCGGCTGTGCCCGCCGCCCCCGTGACGGTGACGCGCTCGTTGTAAGTGCCCGCCTGCACGCTGGCCGTGTCACCCGCGGTGACCGTATTGGCGGCCTTTTGGATGGTCAGCCAGGCGCCGCCCGCGGAATTGACGAGGCCAGTGTTGGCATCGTTCCCATCCGTGCGGACGTAGTAGGTCGCCGCTGGAGCGGCCACGGCCCAGGCGCACAGCAGGAATGGCAGCAGTCGTTTCATTCCACGGTGTTGAGATAATCCACCACGCGCGATTGCTGCGTCGGCGAAAGACTGGCCCATTTCTCCAAGAGCTTCTGGCTCGGTGTTACCGTCGAGTTGGTGAAGCCCGCCGCCTTGAGTTCCGTCAACGCCCCGGCGCGCTCCCACTCGGTGCCCTTGTCCCGGACCTCCTGCACGACGTACTGGCCGAGTGTCAACGCCGCGACACCCGCGTTGGTCTTGTTTTTCGAGTCCGCGTTCCACGACTCGATCAAGCCCATCAAGCGCGTGCTGGAGATGTTCACGACGTTCGTTGTCCGCGATCCATCATTGAGGCTGACGATACTGCGCAGGTTCAGGTTCGTGGCCGTTTGCGCCTGCGCCGCGAAGGCCAGGCCCGTGATAAGACTGAGGAGGAGTAGTTTTTTCATGGTTTGACTTGTGCGTTAGAGTGTTGCAAATTCAAAGGCGGCGGACGGATGGTAACAGCCATCACGCCCGCCTGAACAAGTCAACCTTGAACAGAAAGATTGAACATGTCTGCGGAGAAAATGACTCATCCCAGTCCAAGACGCAAGCCGCTGGCGCAACGCTTCTGGGCCAAGGTGCTGAAAACTGAAGCCTGCTGGCTTTGGCGGGGCGCTGTATCGAGGAGCGGCTACGGTGCTTTCTGGGTTGACAGCAAAGCCAGAGCCGAGAACGCCCATCGTGTATCGTGGCTTCTCAATAAAGGCCCGATTCCAAGCGGTCTGTTTATCTGCCACCATTGCGATAACCGGCTCTGTATTCGCCCCGACCACCTCTTTGCCGGGACCCCGGCGGATAACTTGGCGGATGCGTCGGCCAAGGGCAGGATGGCTTCTGGAGAAAAGCATGGATCGCGCACCCATCCCGAAAGAATCGTTCGCGGTGAGGCTGTTGGCGTCTCCCGGCTGACAGAAGCGCGCGTATTTCAAATCAGAAGCATGTTGTCCGTCCAACTGTGGACGCATAGAGAACTTGGCTTCTTGTTCGGCGTAAGCAAAACGTCGATCCGCAACATTGCAGTTGGAAGAACGTGGAAACATTTACTCAAGGCACGGTGACTGTCGTTGCATCCGTGCCGTTGAATCGCATTTGCAGAGCCGCTTTCAATGTAGTCTGGGGCAGGCTACTGGTGGCATTACACTGAATCAGGAAGTTTCCGCCTGAAGTCGAGGTCGTGTAAGTCGCAGTCAATGTTCCGGCGCTTGCTGCCGTTGTATTATCTGTTTGGGTTGCGGTCGCAGTAATCACCCCGGCCTTTGAAATGGCGTCGAACTTGACGGTACTGGTCAAGCTTTGATGGTCAGTCCCATCAGAAGCAAATACCGTAACCAACGCCTCTCCGCCGACAAAGAGGGCGGCACCAACTGAAATCGTCGCAATGGTCGTCGCGACTGTCTCCGTCAACGTCACCGGATCGCCTTCGATCCACATCCGGGGCCGGGCTGTGTGGAGCGTCGAGCTTGTCGCCTGCGCCCCTGTGCCAGTCGAAACCACAAACGCGCCATCCGTACCCGTGCCCGTGCCGAGGGGAGCAATCAGCGTGGCAGTCGCGGCGGCGGCCTTATCGGTGCCGCTGGCGGCGCCGAACGTGATAGCTTGGGCATTGGGCGTTGCGAGATTGCGACCGAGTTGCAGGGTGTTTGCGGTTGTGCCGCGCAACTCTGTAACAATCGAACCATCCAATGCGCCGCTAACCCATGCGACAACTCCGTCATTCGGAACGGTGATAAACTTGTTGGCGTTTAGGCCCAGTATATCCGCTCCGTTGGCAGACCACGCGGTATCATTAACAGCAGCCAAGCGATGGAACCCGGTCCCGCTCCCGTCATCGCTGCTGCCAAAACCCAAGCCAGGGTTTGCCGCCGTGCCGTCAGGAATCCGAATCATGCCGGTTCCCTTCGGCGTGATTGCGATGTCGATATTCGCATCCCCGCCCGTCGCGGAAATCGTAGGCGCACCCCCCGTCGCCGCGTTGGCCACGGTCAATTCGTTCACTGCGCTCGCTGTCGCTGTGAAGATCAGTTCTTCGTTGCCGTTCGCGTCGTTGATCTGTGCGATGACCGGCGTCGTGATCGTCGGGCTGGTCGCCAGCACCGCCGAGCCGGTCCCGGTCGTCGCCACGCTGACGAGGTTCTTGCTCGCGTCCGTGAACACGGCCTGCGAGGCGGTGAGATTGGCGACGTTGATAACTCCCGCCGCGCTGATGCCGATGCGTTCCACCGCCCCGCTGCGCAGGCTCAACGTCGAGCCGTTGACGACGAGCGGCTGGTAAGAGACGACGCCGGTGTTGTCCACGCCTTCAACCAATGCAAGCGCAGTGGTCGTGCCAACGCGCACCGCCTTGGTCAGCCCGGCGAATACGTAGCCCGCCGCAAGGTCGCTAGCCGTCGCGGCTTTGAGGAGACTGGTCGCCGTCGGGGTGACACCGATGCCGAGGCTGTTGTTGGCCGCGCTGACCTGGAATGTCGTGGCATCGACGGTGAAATCGTTCGTGACGACTGCCGCCGCCGCCGTCAGATTCGTAGTGATTTGTAGGTTCGCCACCCGCGCCGTGTCTGCATCCACGCGCGAGACCGGGCTGTCAGCCAGCGTCGAGGCCCCCGAGAAATAGGGCAGCACGCCGGGCGTGCCTGTGCCTCCCACGGTGCCCACCCCAAACGGCCCGACTACCGTCCCGGCGCTGTTGCGCTCGAACCAGCCCGTGCTTTTCGGATAGAGCAACCGACTGCCGGCGACCGGCGCTGCTGGGTCACCTGCTTGTTCGCCGCCGGTCAGGCTGAAGCCGCCCGCGCCTGTACCCGTGATCGTGCCGGCCTGCGTGGAGTTGCCGCTCACGTCCACTTGCCAGTTGCCGCCCGCCGCGTTGACGGCACTGGGGGCTGTGAACAGCGTCTTGGTCGCGCTCCACATGTTCCCCGCGCCCGTAACGTCGTAAAGAGTGGTCGAAGCTGAGCCTTGCCGGAAGCTGGATTTCTGAACCACCCCCTCGGTGCGGTCCAGCACGAACATGTCCGTGCCGGCAGTGCCGCCCTTGACTGTGAGCTGCACCGTCGTCGCGGTATTGGTCCCGAACGTTGCCGCCGTGCCGATGGTGCCGAAGTCCTGCCACGTCCCTGGCGAACCCCCGCTGACACAGATGAACCCAAGCTTCCCGTTGGCCACCGGGTTTTGGTGCCACACCAGATCGCCGGTGCGATAGGTGCCAGTCGCGGGCGAGGCCGTTCCAAACTCGCCCTGCCGCGCAAAGGATTCGATCACCGGCGCGACGGCGGAAATCACGGCCCCCGTCACGGTGGTCGAAGCGGCGTTGAACAAGTAGATCGTTCTCACCGTGCCCGCCGCGTTGACCTTCATATCGACGATGCGCGTGGTCAGCGCCGCCGCTGCCGGACCAGCCCCGGCAATCGAGATCACGCGTCCGATGTACAGATTCGTCATCTTGTTCACGGTCGCCAGCGTCGCGTCCGTCACGATGTTGATCGTCGCCGTCGCATCAATCACCGTCGCGTCGTAGTAGCCGGGCACGCCGTTGACGACGGCGGCGCGGTAGAGGGCGAGCTTGGGCGTGTCGTTCTCCAGGATGAAGACCTCGCCACTGGTCGCCTTCGTCGGCTGGGTGGACGTGACCGGTGTGATGCGTTTGAATTCGCCGCTCAGTTGTTCGTAACGGTCCCGCCCCATCTGCGGCGTCTGCGCGTACCACTCCGCCCCGCCACCGGAGCCGAATTCGGTGCGCAGTTTGACGAAGCTCGAATCTCCTTCCCGCACCACGCCATCCGCCGCGTTGCCGTTGTGGTCCAGAAAGAGCGGCTCCGTCATCCAGGTGTTGTTGCGGCTCCGCACGCCCATCGTCGCGCTGACTTCCATTTTCGGGAATCGCACGTTGAACACGCAGTTGTTCAGTTCCAGCGGAAAGCCCGTGGAGCCGACGCTCGGGTTGTGGTAAATCTTCGGCTGGATGCGATTAAATCCGGTGTCGAGTGAAAAGAGGTTCACGAACACGCTGTCGAAAGTCGTCGTGGAACGCCAGCCCTTCAACCAGGCGAGCATGGGTCCAAACCCAAAGTCTTCCGCTTCGACCGCCTCGATATGGGTGCCAAACAAATGGAAGTTGTCACCCCAAAGCGCCGCCGCCGGCAGGAAGACATAGACTGGACTGCCCACGATAAGCGTATGGTTCACGTTGCCGATAACGCCCAGCGCCCAGGTGGTCGGATTGACGCTGGTGATCTGGTTGAGGACTCCCCACTCCGGCACTCGCGCCGCGCCTGTCAGGGCCTCGTTGCCTTCCACCAACGCGAACATGTTCGTGGTCACGTCGGCAATCGAACCCGCCGTGATATTGGTCGTGAGGGCAAAGCTGGCATTGCGGACCTTCACCGTCTTGGTGAGGTTCGTCAGCGTGATCTGACTGGCCGCTGCGGCAGCCACGGTGCCTTGGAGGAGCACACCATTGTATTCGGTCAGCGGTGAGAGGAAGCCGCCGAACACCTTCACGGGCGGGCTGGGGAACACCGCGTCCGCGCCCATCGCGTTCCAGATCGGGATGCGCGCCGAGATCGCCCCGGAGAAAATCTCAGTGAGATAGGCGTTGTAGTGATTCACCTTTACGCCAATGTCCGTGTACGAAATCCGGGTGTCACTGATCCGGTTCCAATCTGAAGCTGCCGCCGCGGACACTCCGTAATCGCCGCCGATGTCGATGGCTGTGCCCCAATGCTGGAAGTCGCAATTCTCCACGTCGAAGAAGGAGGAGAGCGCATTGTGCCGCACCCCGATGCTGGTTACGCCCTGGCCCGTGCCCACGAAGGTCAGGTTCTTCAGTTTGATGTTCCGCTGGTAGTAGCCGGTTTGGAGACCGAGCTTCCCAGTCATCGTGCCCGTGAATTTGATGACCGCCCCCTTGCTGTACGTTTGGTGCGGCGTGGTGTCGATGCGGGCCAGGCGCTTGCCGGCCTCAGCGCCCTCAAGAGTCAACGCGCCGAACTGCGGTGATTCCTGATAGGGAGTCGTGGGATGGGTCGCACTCTTGAGACCCATGACCTGGTCGTAACTCGAATAGCCCAGCAGCAGCACATAATCGCCCCACGCGCCGGGTGCGACCAGATAGACGCCGGGCGGAAAGAAGACATGCCCCTTGTTCGTGATCGCCGCGTCAATCGCCTTTTGGATCGCCGCCGTGTCGTCGATCACGCCGTCGCCCTTGGCGTTGAATGGGGGCTGCTTGACGTTGATGGAAAAGAAATTCGAGGACCAGAAGTTTGACGGTGAGATGACCAGTCGGTTGGTATCCGTCAAGACAGTCGATGTCGGAGTGATAGCGCCGAACAGCGGTGCCAGCCCAAGGGCCAGCACGAGTGAAAAGAGAAATGTCTTCATGTTACATGCGCCGGAACCAGCGCCCGGTGTTGCCGCTGTCGGCGATTATCATCACGTCGTCCGCGCCGCTCGCGTCGGCCAATACCCACTCGTACCAATGTCCAACGGTCTCACTGCCCACATCCGCTGTGTTGGACGAAAGCCACGCCATCTTGATCGTGGTGCCGGGGATCAGCGCCTTAAGCGCAGCGAGATCGGCGCAAAACTTAAACTCCGACACACCCGCCGCGGGCGGAGTGGCAGACGTGTAGTTGAGAGTACAATCCGATGGTGTCACCTGGGCCAAGGTGTAAGTGCTGGCCGTGTCCGGCACACGGATCGTCAGATGCTTGCCGTCGCCGATCAAGACCCTGTAATCACCCGCGAGCAACGTGACTGAGAACACGCCGCCCGCATTTGGTGTCACGGAAATATCACCGCCAATGACCATGTAACTCGCCGCCTGGATTGGCGGAGAGGAGAGGCGGAACGTGATCGCGGTCGTGTAAGCCGTGTTATTCGGCTTCTTCAGCGTGTCTGTGATCGTCGCCATAAACAAAAGGGCCAGCCAGCTTACCAGGCCGGCTGGCCCCGAACCAACCCTTCACCTGACTCTAGGACACCCGATACGCAATGAAAGTGTCTGCTGCACTTTTCCGACAGCGGAATGTGCCGCTATTCAACCGCGTCCCGGAGGCGTGAACGCTTTGAACGATCGGATCGCCAACGATGCTAAAGCCTGCCGCGGCCGTCAATGTCACCGTGTCCGCTAGAGCCGCACTCAGATTGATTATCGTGATCTCGAACGCCTCATCGTTGCCGACCGTGGCCGGCAGCGCCGTGTCCATGTCGGTCCCCAGTGGTAATGTGTAAGCCTGTGTCGCGCCCGCCGCGTGCGTCGCTGTGATAATCCCACTCAGGATGCCCGCGACAGTGATTGTTGCCGCGGTCGTCATAGCCGTGGGTGCGCCTTGCTTGCGCACAACCACGCCCGCGTTGCGGATCACGCCATCAACACCAGTGCCCGCCTTGACTCCCGGGGTGAGTGTCACCGAACCACCGTCACGGTTTCCACCACCGGCTGCTCCGCCCGTTACGGAGACCGAGCCGCCGTTTGCATCATTGCCACCGGCACCACCGACCACACTCGCCGCGCCGCCCGCGCCGGTCGTTGTGCCAAGGCCACCCGTGATGGAAGCTGCTCCACCTGTGCCAGCGGTTGAAGCCGCGGCCCCGGCTGTCAACGACGCCGCGCCGCCATTACCCGTCGCGCCGGTCGCTGAAGCACCGCCTGTGATTGCCACCGCGCCGCCCGCGCCAGTCCCGGCTGCACCACCAGCACCCGCTGTGATCGTTACCGCGCCACCTGCGGCAGTGCCTTTGCCAGCGCCGCCGAGAACCTTTGCCTCACCGCCCGTGCCGTTAGTCGAGGTTGCCGCGCCAGCTTGGAGTTTACCCTCGCCGCCGTTCCCAGTCGCGCCCGCGCCGGAAGCGCCAGCGATCAGAGCAGCCGCGCCACCCGCGCCTGTGCCCGCGCCTGCGCCCGCGGTGATAGACACCGCCCCGCCCGCCCCGTTCGTTGCGCCAGATGCGCCGGCGACCGCTGTGAGCGCGCCGCCAGTGCCTGTTGCACCGGCCCCAGAAGCACCAGCCGTGAGCAGGACCGCTCCGCCAGCGCCAGTGCCAGCACCAGCCCCACCAACCACCGAAGATGAACCACCCGCACCGTTGGTGGAAGCCGCTGCTCCACCTGTGACGGAAGCTGCGCCACCGGCTCCGGTTGCACCAGAAGCCGAGGCACCACCAGCAACCACAATCGCGCCACCATTGCCCGTGCCAGCCGCGCCGCCTGCGCCGCCGGTAACATTCACTGCTCCACCAGCACCCGTGCCCTTGCCAGCACCGCCCGTTGCGTTGACTGCGCCGCCTGTGCCATCTGTTGAAGTCGCTGCGCCGCCGATAACCGTAGCCGCGCCGCCGTTGCCGGTTGCCCCAGCGCCCGAAGCCCCGCCTGTCAGATCGACAGCGCCACCAGCACCCGTGCCCGCGCCAGCACCGCCCTTTACAGAAGACGCCCCGCCGGCACCGTTGGTCGCGCTTGAGGCACCAGCCGTGAGAGTAATTGCTCCACCTGTGCCAGTCGCCCCAGCCCCGGACGCGCCGCCAGTTACCGCCAGCGCGCCACCGTTCCCAGTGCCAGCACCGGCTCCGCTCTGAAGCGTTGCCGTGCCACCCGCGCCATTCGTGGACGCCGCCGCGCCAGCCTTGACGGTAATCCCGCCGCCCGCGCCCGTGGCACCGCTGCCTGATGCGCCCGCGATCAGCGTGAGATCGTCGCCGTTATTCGTTCCTGTGCCAGCCGTTGCGGCCACCTGGCCTGCCGTTAGAATTGTCGATGCCATAAGAAAAAGTCAGTTGGGCCACGGAGTAACGCGAAGCTCGCCAGCGACGGTGAGCGTTCCCGCGACTGTCAGTTGCGAATAGATTGCGGCCTGTGAATTCGCGTCGATGGTGAGACTGTTTCCCGCGTTGAGCGTCGTCACGTTCGCGCAGACTGTCTGCGTGAAGCTCGCTGCCGTGACTGTCGGGGCACTCAGTGTCGGTGTTGTCAATGTCGCCCCAGTGCCGAACACCATCGCCCCCGTGCCGCTCTCATCCGTGATCTGCGCCGCCATCCCGGAACTCGTCGTCACCGTGCTTGACTCGGTGACTGCCTTGGAATAGGTCAACAGCCCTGAGTCCGATTGGACTTCGTACACCCGTGCGGTGTTGAACGGTCCGACCGTGACAGTAGTCGAGGCTGGAACTGCGGTCGGATTGTACTGTGTCGTGGTGCCAGCCTCAGCCACACGACGCACCGACCCGCTCGACGCGGCATTGGCTACCACTGATAACTGGTAGCCAGCCGGTAGAACTTCAGTCTCGGTGTAGGGACTCATGCGCCCAGATTAGCCGAGCAGAACCGCGACATGCGCCTCCTTGATGACCGAGTAACCCCAACACGCCGAGACGTGATAGACGTTCATGCGGAAGCCGGGGTAGAGGGCGAACTCGAAGGATAGACCGGAGTTTGGATCGGTGACGGTCATGCGGTCCGATGCCAGATCACCCTCAGCCGGAATCGCCGGCAACCGCGTCGCGAGGAAGATCGAGTTGCGTGTGAACGCCACGTTGCGCGCGCCGGTCGCGCTAACGGTAATGGCCCGCGTGACTGCGGTCGTCGCCTTGCGGAGACCAGGAGCACCAATGGTAATGGTGTCACCGACTGCAGGGTTCGCACCGGCGAACGTTGCCCCAGTAACCACGTACTTGTTTGCTGAGTCGTTGGCGAGAGCGATGACATCGCCGGCAGCAACGATGCCCGTTCCCGCTGTCGCCAGGGCCAGCGATGTAGCGCCCACCGCATGATTTGCCCCGTCGGTTGTCGCATTGGCCATCGTGCCAGCCGTTGCGGTCACGATCTGCGCGGATTCTCGGATACCGAAATTGTGAACATCCAGCAATGTTCCCTGACGCAGCGTCGCGCTGGTCCCTGCTTCGTTGACCTTCGTCAACTGGGTCAGCAAGCGCAGGTTCACGCCCGCGGTCGTGTCGATGATAAGCTGACGGTCGGTTGCTGGCGCTCCGTTATCGTCGAGGATTTTCTTCAGGTTGGCGGTGTCTGCCAACGTGCTGCCAAACGGCGTTGTTGCCGAAGTGCCGTAGGCACGCGAGGCGCTCTTGTAAGCCGCCGTGGCCAGATCGGTTTCCACCTCATTCACCAGCGCTCTTAACGCCTGGGCGATCTGGTATTGTTTTAAGGTCAGAAAGCCGGGGCCGTAATCCATCGCCTTCTGCTCCTCGCCGGTCCAGGAGAATGGCGCAAACCGCTGCTTGGAGATGGTGATGGTCTTGTTGGTAATCGTCTGGTCGCTGGCCGCGGGGATCGTCATCGCCGGCGTGATATTCCCAACAGCAGCATTGGATGGAGCCACGGGCACGCGCAAGGTCTGGTTGATGGCCAGCCGGTCAGCCGTGGAATCGCGAGCGACTGCCGGGATGAAACCGACCAGCTCGCGCGAGACCACATCGAGCGCAGCGTAAATGTCGGGGATGAGGTTGGTGAGTGTGTTTGCCATAAACTTCGATGCTGATTGTTGTTACTCTGTCACCCGGCCACCGGCCTTGATGAAATTCTGCTGTTCGCGGGCATTCAGCTTGGAAAACTCCTCGCGCTTCATTGTCGTCTCTGCTGAAGGCAATGATGCCCTGGCAATCGGGGCCTGACCCTGACTGGCCGTGATGGTCAACGCCTTGGCCGAGGCGCGGCTTTCGACCTCAGCTTCCTTGGCGGCAAGCGCCTTGGTATGTGCTTCAGAGGATGCCCTCAGAGATTCATCCTTGGCAGCGACCTGCTCACCCAGGGAATGGATCGTCTGTTTGGCTGTGGCCAGGTCCGCAGCGGTGACGGTGAGTTTCGTTCTGGCATCCGCCAGTTCAGCAGTGGCGGTGAGATTGGTTTCCGCTCGCGAGAAGAAGCTCAGAGCGCGTTCGATGAATTCCGGCATTGCTACTTGCATAAAGTGACTTTCGTTTACTTTTTGGTTTGCGTCAAGTGCGCAAGCATAGTTGCTTTACGCGGGAAGATTCCGTCAACGAAACCATTTGTCAAGGCGGAGTCTCCTGAGAACACCTGGCCTTGCATGGCTGCTTCGGGAATCGCCCGGCTTTGGGCCACGAACGATTTGAAGCCGCCGGCAATCTCATCCACCCGCATTTGGAGCAGTTCCCTCTGTTCCTCGCTCAATGACGTGCCGGGAAATCCCATGCCCTTGTAGGGACCGCTGCGAATGATGTCCACTTTCATTCCCGCGGCTTGCATGGCTGCGCTAGAATCCAGCCACGGCACATAGACGCCAATCGAGCCAACGGCAGCCGTCGGCGAGGCGTAAATTTCCTGCGCGCCGCTGGCGACGTAATAAGCCGCACTGGCCATTTCGCCGTCGGTCCAAGCAATCGTGCGTTTCTCCCGCACGTCACGCAGCATCCCAGCCAGTTCTGGTGTGCCGTTGACCATGCCGCCCGGCGAGTCGATGTCGAACAGCAGTGTGTGAACTTCGGGCGTCATCATCGCGTCCACGATGTCACTCGCGATGTCCGCCGAATCCACTACGCCATAACCGCGCTCGATAGCAGTCAGCTTGTGACCGATCACACCGCCAATCGGAATGTGAGCGATGCCGTCTTTGACCATCATCTTGGGCATCTCCACCGCTTCGCCGCAGAAATCGGTTGCGGGTCCGCGCTCGGCCAGCGGATGCGCGATGCGATGCAATACGAGTTCGCGGATGGCCGCGTGAGCAGCGGGTGTAATCAGCGCCGGCTCAGACCAGAGTAGTTTCAGAATATGGGCGAATCTCATTCGGTTTCCGGGTTTGAAGGTTTGTCTTCCTCCTTTTTCGGCTGTTCTGCTGGGGCGTTTTGCGGCGCGCCGAACGCTTCAGAGACAATCTCGGGCACAGCAACCTTCGTGAGATCGAGGCCGATCTCGGCAGCCTTATCTTGAAACCGTTTCTGTTCGCGGAGCCATTGGTCCTGCACATCTTCCCAGTATTCCCCACGACGACCGCAGACCTCTTTCCAAGTTGTGATGCGCGCGGACAATTCCTGAATGTCCACGTCGCTGTCGTATTTCGCATCCGCCGTGAGCCGGCGGTGCCCCTGGAATTCCCACTTCCACCATTCGTCTGACATCGGGATTGCCCCAAGCTGGATCGCCTTCGACACCGCCCAGCCAATCACCCGGATGGCGCATTTCTCCCGTTGCCGGCGCCGTTCCTCAATGACCCGGTTCACCTTGTCGATGACGATCCGCATCCCCGCTCCACCTTGCTCCGCGGGGCTGAGGGAGAAAAAGAAATCCCACTGCATGCCTTTGAAGCAATCCCGGAGAACCTTCTCCTGAAATTTCATGCTGTCCGCGCCGGGCCGGTTGTAATTGTGGGCCGTGATCTTGCCAAGGCCGTTCTTGAAATACCGGTACGTGCCGCCCACGAGCTCCTGAGTATCGAGCGCAGTCTTCTGTTTGGTAGTGGCGTCGAACGTCGCTGCGCCGGTAATCACTGAAGCCGCGGTATCCACTTCACCGGTCTCGTTTTCTTCAATCAAGGCGACGGCGGCAGAAGCCTTTTGCGCGATCAACTCAAAGGACCGCGAGTCCCTCACGTCCTGCCAGTCTAAGAGCGCGGAGGCGAGACGCGAGAACCCGCGCACTTGATCGGCCCAATCGGGAATGAAACTGAACACGACATTGCTCGCTGGCACGTCGGCAAGAGTGTTGTAACCGCCTTCGTCGAGCACGCGATAGCCAATCGGCCTGCGGTAATCGTTCACGATCACGCCGTCGATGATTCGCGCGCCATCGAAGCCACCACCATCTACCACCGAGAGGCTCGTGGATAACGGCGAACCGATGCGATGCGCTGGGAGCAGTTGCAGAAACGGCCAACCGTCTTCGTTTGTCACAAGCACCGTAGCCATATCACCGTCGCGAAGTTCGGAAATGTCCTGAAGGCGAAGCCAGCTTTGAAAATCGTAGGGTGGACCGGCGATGTCACAAATCTTGAACCATTCATGCAGCCAGTTCTCAGCTTGATCGCCCCATTGATGATCTTCGCCGTAGAACTGGGGAATGAAGTTGTGCGAAG